>Ga0302326_10004529_pt1 | contig 32162 bp, 33 predicted proteins | sample Palsa_T0_3_FD_202264 | JGI IMG/M metagenome (GOLD analysis project Ga0302326, IMG submission 202264) | Peat permafrost microbial communities from Stordalen Mire near Abisko, Sweden - Palsa_T0_3 | ecosystem: Environmental > Terrestrial > Soil > Palsa > Peat permafrost | place: Sweden: Abisko...
TTGGCGCTCGCGGGCGCGCCGAGTTGCGAGGCGAAGTAGAGGCGAAGTATGAGTGCCGAAGCGCGGCGTTCGACTGTTTCAGCCCATCCAAGCCCGGAGCGAAATTTTTCCGATCGCATTGCGACGCTCTTGGCACGGATCGATTGCCGGCGCGCGGATACCTCCGAGGAACGGGAAGCGATCTATCGTCTTCGCTATCAAGCCTATTTGCGCGAAGGAGCGATTTCGGCAGACCCTTCCGAAAAGTTCGTAGATGCCGAAGACAAAGCGGACAACGCTTATATTTTTGGGCTTTACGTCGACGGCGAGCTAGCGAGTTCGCTCCGCCTTCACATTGCTTCCAGGGAATATCCGGATTTTCCTTCGCTCCACGTCTTTCCTGACGTATTGCAGCCGCTCCTTGACGCCGGCAAAATCCTCGTCGATTCGACCCGCTTTGTTGCGGACGAAAAGCTTTCCCGTCTTCATCGCGGTTTACCGTATGCTACGCTGCGAATTTGTATGCTGGCGGCGGAATATTTCAGGGCCGATCACCTTCTCGCGGCCGTCAGGGCGGAACATCAGGCGTTTTATCGGCGCGCCTTCAGCCACCAACTGTTGTGCGAACCGCGCCCGTACCCCCGACTCGCGAAGCCGATTAGTCTGATGACGGTGCATTTTCCGAGTGCCGCAGAACGACTCTACCGGCGCTACCCGTTCTTCCGCTCAAGCGTCTTCGAGCAGCGCAGGTTATTCGAGCGCCGGGAGCACCCGGGGGCGGTTTCAGGGCATAAGACTAGTGCGTCGAAGGAACCGGCACGTCCGCGGGGCATGGTGCGCCCTTTTCTTGAACTCGATTCGGCGTTTCCGGCCGGCTGATTCCTGGCCCGTTCCGTTTCTCGGATTTCGCCCGCTTAGGGCCGCTGCCCTGATCAGCGGCCGGAGCCTTTCGCAGCGCTGAGCGCCCGCCGAACGGTTAGCTGAGATTTAATCCGAGCAATAAAATGCGGCAGGTCCGTTTCAGGTGCTCTTTCAAACCATTGGATATAACAGGCGGATCGCTGGCGACGCTCAGCGCGATAAGCGATCCCGATGAAGCATTTTCGCCCAATCGTGAATGTGGAAGCGCCGACGACGGTTTCGGATGCGCAGGTCATTGCTTGCCCGGCCTGCAGCGCACAACTGACGTTTCATAGAAGCAACTCACCCCATATCGATGAATGCGGCTTCGAGAGCTACAGCCTCGAATGCAAGGAATGTGGCGTTCCGCTTGCCGGCATCATTGATCCCTTTGACGAGACATTGCTGCTCACGCAAATCGCTGCCTGACTAGAGCGCGACAGCCGCGTGGCAGCACCGCGATGATTCACCGCAATCGCCGTTCAATGACCGGCCAGAGCGTCCGTGACGCACTTCTTGACGAGCTTGTGCCTCGCATACAGTGACATCTCTTGGAATTGCGCCTGCTCCTTCACCTGCGCCTTGCATGTGGCCTTCGCCTGTTGCAAGGCGGCCTTGTCGGCATCGGGAGCGGCCGCAGCCGGCGTGGCAACGAATGCAGTGCCGCAAACGAGAACAGCAAGCGCGCCAGCAGATATGGCAGTGACGAATTTGGACATGTCGATGTGCTCTTTCCTTAAGTGAACCGCCCGCAGAGCGAAGCCGCCCGTAGGAAGATATCCGAAATATTTTTGTCATTCGTCAAGCGCGGACGTTCATAACGTCACGCATCTTTGAACCGCAGCAATTCCTTCACAAAACTGTCGCAAAAATATCTTGGACGCAGAGCGGGTGCCTACCGCTCAAACCGGCGGCGATCGTGGGGCGCTGAAAAATCCTGCTCCGGGCCGAGCGGTACGATCCGGGTCGGATTGATCGCCGTCATGCTCATGAAATAGTGCCGCTTGATGTGATCCATGTTCACGGTGTCGGCAATCCCCGGCACCTGATAGAGGTCGCGCAGATAATTCGACAGGTTTGGATAATCGGCAATTTGGCGCAGATTGCATTTGAAGTGACTGTAATAGACCGCGTCAAAGCGAACGAGCGTCGTGAAGAGGCGCCAATCCGCCTCCGTCAGCCGCGCGCCGGTCAGGTAACGCTGGCGCGACAGACACTCCTCTAACCAGTCGAGGGCGGCGAATACGGTGCGGCACCCCTCCTCGTAGGCACCTTGCTCCGTCGCAAAGCCGGCGCGATAGACGCCGATATTCACGTCGCTGTAGACCCGCGCGTTGATGCGATCGATCTCGGCGCGCAGCTCCGGCGGGTAATAATCGGCGCGGTTGTTGGTCAATGACGCGAACGCCGAATTGAGCATGCGGATGATCTCGGGCGACTCGTTGTTGACGATGGTGCGTCTTTCTTTGTCCCACAGCACCGGCACCGAGACTCGGCCGGTGTAGCGCGGATCGGCGAGCAAATAGATTTCGCCGAGACGCTGCTTGGCGTTGACAGTGTCCGGCGTCGTACCGGGTCCGGCACCAAACTGCCAGCCTTGATCGCCCATGACCGGATCGAGGACCGACATCGAGAGCGCGCTCTCAAGTTCCTTGAGCTTGCGGAAGATCACGGTACGGTGTGCGTAAGGGCAGGCGAGCGAGACGTAAAGGTGATAGCGTCCGCGCTCGGCGGCAAAGCCGCCGCCACCGGATGGTCCCGCGCTTCCGTCCGGCGTCACCCAATTGCGGAAGACCGGATCCGCAGGCACGAAGCGCCCTCCGGTCGCGGCAGTGTCGTACCACTGGCTGTGCCATACGCCGTCGACGAAAAGTCCGTGGGCCATTGTTCCCCCGACATGCTGCGCGCTGCGCCGATCGTACAATACTCGATGTCGCGCACAATTCCCGAAGCAATAGCCAGCATAAGCCGGGTGACTTGTGCGGTATAATATGGGCAAGCGGCGCGGCGGGATCGGATGGGGGACGATGGAACGATGATCGAGCGATATAGCGACCACGCGGCGAACGAGCGTACCTTTCTCGCCTGGGTGCGCACCGCGATTGCGGTGATGGCCTTTGGCTTCCTGGTTGAGAAGTTTGACCTGTTCCTGGAGATTGCGAGTCAAACGCTGGCGCGTCGCACGCTCTCCGCGGGTGGACAGTTCGTCGGCAATATTGCGGGCTTGATTCTCATCGGACTCGGCGCGGGCACGATTGTTGTGGCGCTCCTGCGCTTCCGCCGGACGGCGATTGAAATCGACAGCCCGGAGACGCTGCCGGGCACTGGCGAGCGATGGGACGTCGCGCTGGCGGCGCTGCTCGTTTTGCTTGGAGCCGCTTTGTTCGTGTACCTTTCCTATACGGTGATCAGCAGTCTGTAAGGTTGTGAGCAAGCCGACGGCCGGGGTTGGCCGCAGGCGGTTTTGCGGTGGCATGTCACGCGTACGGGGCGACGGCGCATGAAAGCAGCTTTCATCGAACGGTTTGGTGGACCGGAAGTCCTGAAATACGGCGACTTGCCGGACCCGGCAGCTTCGCCGAGCGAGGTTGTCGTCGATGTGGTCGCGGCGAGCATCAACGGCGCCGATTGGAAAGTGCGCGCCGGCCAATATTCCGAAGCCAAGTTTCCCCTGGTGCTGGGCCGCGATTTTTCCGGCGTGGTGGCCGCCGCGGGCCCGGCCGTGGACGATTTGAAAATCGGCGATGCGGTGTTTGGCGTTCTCGAAGCCGGCCGGGAAGGCGCCTACGCGGAAAAGATCACGATCAAGGCAGCGATCCTCGCCAAAAAGCCCGATCAACTGTCGCACGTCGACGCCGCCGCCGTGGCCCTGACCGGCCTGACGGCGGTCGCCGCCATCGAGACAACTTTAAAGCTGCAGCGCGGCGAAACGATCCTCATTCAGGGCGGCGCCGGCGGAGTCGCGAGCTTCGCCATTCAGCTTGCCAAGCATATCGGCGCGCGGGTGATCACTACCACGAGCGCGGCGAATGTCGACTATGTGCGCGGCCTCGGCGCCGATGTCATCGTCGACTACAATGCACAGGACTTTACCCGCGCGGTGAGCGGCTGCGACGCCGTGTTCGATACCGTTGGCGGCGACGCCGTACAGAGATCTTTCGCGGTACTCAAGCCCGGCGGCCGCGCAGCCTTCATCGCTTCCGGCGCGCAGGCGCCGAAGCCCGATCGTGGGGATGTGACATCACTGCGACCGGCAGTCGGCCGCGCCCGCGCGCCGCTCGAGCGCATCGCCCAATTGGTCACGGCGGGAATAGTGCGCCCGCCCGAGATCAAGATTTTTCGTCTATCGCAAGCCGCCGAAGCCCATCGTATCAGCGAGTCGCGCCATTTCCGCGGCAAACTGGTCTTTCAGGTGCGGTGAGACGGTCGCGGGACGCTATTTCCATCACGGGCAGCAACAACAGGGAGAAGCGCGTGTCGAAGAGTCTCGATGGCTATACAGTTTTCATCACCGGAGGCAGCACCGGGCTGGGTCTGTCGCACGCACGCGTGCTCGGCGGGCGCGGCGCCCAGGTGGCCATTACCGACTTCAAGCAGGAGAATCTCGATCAGGCGAGCACCGCGTTAAAGCGTGACGGCGTCGAGGCGCTTTGCCTCAAAGCCGACAATCGCGTGGTCGGCGAGGTGAAAGCCGCCGTGGCAAAGGCCGAGGCGCAATTCGGCAAGGTCGATGTTCTCGTCAATAACGCCGGCATCAGCGGAATGATGGCGCATATTGAGGACATCGACGAGGCGTTCTTCGACAGCCTGTTCGACACGCACGTCAAGGGTGCGTTCTTCGCTGTTCAGGCGGTCGTGCCAGGAATGAAGAAGCGCAAGTTCGGCCGCATCATCAACACGGGATCGACATTCAATATGACCGGCGCGCCGGCGATGAGCCACTACACCGGCGCCAAGGGTGCTCTCACGGCGCTCGCGCGCGCTTGGGCGCGCGAGTTCGCCCCGTACAGCATTACCGTCAATACGATCTCTCCCGGCTTCACGGACACGCCGATGACCCGTGGCGATGTCACGCCCGAGATATTCGAGGAAATTATCGCCGGCATGGCGCTGAAACGGCAGGTGCTGCCGGAAGAGATTTCCTACGCCGTGGCGTGGCTCGCCAGCCGCGAGGCTGATGCCGTTACCGGGCAGAACATCAGCCCCAATTGCGGCCAGGCGATCGTCGGGATCTAGCTGAACGGCTACTCGGCCTTGCCGCCGTTGTGCTTGCACTCGGACCTGAATTTTTTCCGCGCCTTGCCGTGGAGACCCTTGGCATTCGCCTGATCGGAACAGGCTTTGGAGATAGCTTTTTTGTCGGCCCCGCCCATTTTCGACGCCGCGGGCGCGCCCCCAGCCGCCGGCGGGTTCTGGGCCCAGGCCGTTCCCATCCCGATCGCAAGACACACGGTTATTGCGGCAACGACAGACGATCTGGTCATCATGTTTTCTTCCTCACTGTGCGATTTCTATCGGCTTGAATTTGTCCGGGCCCGACCCTCGGCGACATCATGTAGGCTCGAAAACCGCACAAGTAAATTGCTTCCATGCTATCCTGCCGCGGCATGAAGCGTGAGACCTTTCCAGTCGCCGACATTTACGTTCCGGTCAAACGGCGCGCCACGCTCGAGCAAAAGCGCGTGGACGAGATCGCCGCGAGCATGCTCGATAGCGGGCAGCAAACGCCGATACTGGTACGGCCCGACGGCGCGCGCTTCGTCCTGGTCGAGGGTCTGCACCGGCTGGAGGCGGCCAAGGCGCTCGGCGAAAAGACCATCGTCGGTTTTCGCGTCGACGCGCGCAAGCACTGAACGGCGTCTTATCCTCACCGGCGGACACCCCAAGAGGGCAAGTAGCCTGCGGCGCCGTATCATGACGGGCCGCGCCTGCGGGCTAGCTCTGGCGGCAGACGCCCGAAACCACTACATGAAGGGTTCCCCCACAAAGGAGTGCCGAATGGCCACACGCCAAATCAAGATGCCTGTAAAGGACGATTCGGAAAAAGAGGTCGAAGAGGCGCCGTCACAACGCAAGCGACCGGAGACTGGCCGCTATTTGCTCCAGGTAGACCGGCAGACGAAGGGTTCCTATCTGACACCGGAAGCCGCGCAGACAGCGGCACTGGCGATCAAGACGGGTTATCCGATCGTTCAGGTATCCGTGTATGACAGTGTCGAGTACACGCACACGATGGTGGAACTACCGGCCGCGGCATCGTAACGAACGTCCTTCCGCTGCTTGGCCCGCGCCATCCGTTCGAAAGGACTGAATTCCATGACCAGCCGCCACTTTCATGCGGTCATTTGGATCGATCACCACGAAGCCCGCGTGTTCCATTTCAGCCCGACGGACGTAGAAAAGCTGGTGTTGCACCCCGATCATCCGACTCGCCACATCCATCACAAGGCGAATTCCATCGGCAGCGGACACGCCGCGGAAGATCACAATTTCCTTCAGGCCATCGTTGGATCGGTCGCAGATGCCGGCGCGATACTCATTACCGGGCCCGGCAATGCCAAGAATGCGCTGGTCAAGCATATCGACGAGCACGCCCCGAGGCTGATGAAGATTATTGCCGGCGTCGAGACCGTGGATCATCCAAGCGATGGGCAACTCGTCGCCCATGCCCGGCATTATTTCAAGGCTGAGGATCGGATGCTGCCGCAGAAGGACTAGGCGGCGCCAAGCGTCTCACCGGCCTCGTCTTTCCACGGCAGTTGGTCAAATGGCGGCTGGTAGCCGCGAGCGCGATAGCGGTCTTCCGGTAGGTCGAGTTCTTGCCGCTCGTCGTATTTGACGTGGGCGCTATGTTGCGCGCCCCAGCCGTTCTTTTCTCTGTAAATGCCTCGTGCTTCCATTGGTGTGTAATATAGATTCTCGCACGTTAAAGCCAGATTTGTTAAGTGTCCTGCGATTCTCCGACCCCAGCCGAAACCAAGGATTCATCCCATGCCGCTATCGATGTCTCAGGCCGCACTGCCGGTCTTCGAAATCAACCTCAACGCACTGTCCGGTATTCTCGACAAGGCCGAAGCTTACGCGGTTGCCAAAAAAATCGACCCCGCAGTGCTTCTTCATTCGCGCCTGGCGCCGGACATGTTCGACCTCGTTCGACAGGTGCAAGTCGCGACGGATCAGGCGCGAAGAGGCGCAGCTCGCCTCGCCGGCGTTGAACCGGCCGTATTTGAAGATACCGAGACGACGATCGATCAGCTCAAGACACGCCTCACAAAAACCGTCGCTTATCTGAAGACGCTCGACCGCAAGCAAATCGATTCGTCGGCCGATCGCGAGATCACGTTTCCGCTCGGCCCGACCAACAAGGGCCACATGAAGGGCGGCGATTACCTCAACCATTTCGTGCTGCCGAACTTCTATTTCCACGTCACCGCCGCTTACGCCATCTTGCGTCATTGCGGCATCGACGTCGGCAAGCGCGACTTCATGGGTGCGATCCCTCTCAAGATGACCTGAGGCAGGGTTGCCCGCTTGGACCCCGAGTTTATCCGCGAACTTTTCTCGCAATTCCGTCCGGTGACGGTAAAGCGCCTGTTCGGCGGCGCCGGTGTCTATTGCGAGGGCCTGATGTTCGCACTCGTTTTCGACGGCGCAATCTTTCTCAAAGTGGACGAGGCCAGCATTCCGGATTTCGAGCGCGAAGGCAGCCGGCCGTTCGTCTATACCCGCGCCAAAAGCCCCGGCCGGGTCGGCCGCCATTCGCTCTCGTATTGGCGCCTGCCCGAGCGGCTCTACGACGAGCCCGATGAGCTGGCGGTTTGGGCCGCTCGTGCGCTGGCCATCGCGCAACGCAAGAAATCGGCGCCACGCACGCGAGCCAGGCGAACGACGACGTCAAGACGCGCGAAGTAGGGCAAGTCCGCCGATTGGATCCGCACAATGCGCGGCACAATGACAGCGGTCCTGACGGCACAACGGGAACGCGCTAGTCTGCCCAATGCCGTCGCCGCAAACCAACGGCGAAAGACATCAGGAGAATTGTCATGTCATCGTCCGGGCTTCGTTTCGCCGCCATCACAGTCGCTACGATTTGCTCCTACGTATGGACCGCGCCGGCGGGCGCGCAACTCCTCGAGCACAAGGACCTGACCGCTTCCATTGCCATAACGATTGCGCAAACCGCGATCGAGAGCTGCAAGGCCAATGGTTACGCCGTATCGGCGACCGTGGTCGGCCGCAACGGCGAAATCATCGTCCAGGTGCGCGGCGACAACACTTCGCCGCACACGATGGAGAACAGCTTCAGAAAGGCTTACACCTCGCGCACATTGCGCGGTCCCTCGGGCGCTCTCGTTGATCGGCTGAAAGCCGATCCGACACTGGGCTTCATCCATCTTACCAACATCATCGCCTTCCAGGGCGCGCTGCCGATCAAGGTGGGCGACGAAGTTATCGGCGCAGCCGGTGCGTCTGGCGCGCCTGGCGGCGAGAAAGACGAAGCCTGCGTCAAGGCCGGGCTCGACAAGGTCGCCGACCAGTTGAAATAACGCCGCACGCGCCAGAGACAACCGAAAGCCGTCATCACGAGCACGAATAGAGCTGCGCTTGCGAGCGAAGGCGGATCAATCGCGGCTCCATGCCGCTGGTTATTGCGGTGGATCGACCGCGCTTTCTTTCCTGGAGGCAATGCTCGCTTCCTCCAGGTCGAGTTCGCGTTCGATGCGGCGGCGCGCTTCGTCGGTGATCTGGCCGTCCTGCAAGAGCCGGTAGATATATTCCCGCTCGGCGGCGATCAGGTCCAGCCGCACGTCTGCCGCGGCGGTGACGGCAGCGAGGCCATCCGCTAGGTTTTTCTGCAACTGCCCGGCACGATGCTCTTGACGCACCCGCAGAATCGCGAGCACGTCCGGGGCGGTATCGCCGTCGGCGGCGAGCCGTTCGACGCGGCCTTGCGCTACCTTCAGGGCTTCCAGACGTGCCACGAGTTCCGCTTCGTTCTCGCGCCGGCGCTCGTCCTCGGCGTCATGCGGGAGCGCGAGCCGGCGCACGATGCTGGGCAGGATCAGCCCCTGGCCGATCAGCGTGACGACGATGACGCCGAAAGTCACAAACAGAATGAGATCGCGGCGCGGGAACGGCGCGCCCGCGGCGGTTGTCAGCGGAATGGCGAGCGCTGCGGCGATCGAAACCACGCCGCGCACGCCGACGAAGGCAAGAATGAAAACCCACTGCCAGGGCGGCAGCGGATCGCGCCGCGCCAGCGACGGACTGAGCCAGCGCGGCAGATAGGTCGCCGGATAGACCCAGATGAATCGCGCCACAAGGAGGACCGCGACGGTGAGCGGCACGGTAAGCGCAAGGTCCTGCAGCAGGACCATATCGGTCCGGTCGAGCAGTGTGCGCATCTGCATGCCGGTCACCAGGAAGACGAATCCTTCGAGGAGATAAACGAGAAAGTCCCAAAAGAAGATGCCTTGCAGCCGCGTCGCCGCCGGAATGAGCAGCGGTCCGTTCCAGCTCACGAACAGGCCGGCCGCCACCGTTGCCAGCACGCCCGAACCTCCCAGATGCTGAGGCACCAGAAACGCGGCGTATGGCGTGAGCAGCGACATCGTGATCTCGACGCGCGGATCGCGCGCCCAGCGGCGCAGGCGCAGGCTGAACCAGCCGACGCCGATGCCGTAAGCGATCTCGCCGGCGACGATGAGCGCAAAGGTACCGGCGGCCTCGCCGAACGAGAACAGGCCGGTCGCCACCGCGGCGACGGCAAAGCGATAGAGGATCAAGGCCGTGGCGTCGTTGGCGAGCCCTTCGCCTTCGAGAATGACGATCAGGCGGCGCGGCAGGCCGAGCCGGCGGACGATCGCGAGCGGAGCGACCACGTCGGGCGGCGCCACGATGGCGCCGAGCACAAAACCGACGGCCAGGGGCATGCCGAGAACAAAGTGCCCCATTGCCGCCACTGCGCAACTGGTGAAGACGACACAGCCGAATGCCAAAAGCGTGATCGGGCGCAGGTTGAAACGAAATTCCCGCCAGCTCATCGCGACGCCCGCCGAATAGATCAGCGGCGGCAGGATTCCGAGCAACACCAGCTCTGGGGCAAGCTCGATCCGCGGCAGGCCGGGAATGAGCGCCAGCGCAATGCCGGCGATGACCAGCAAAATGGAAGGCGCGGTATTGAGCCGGCGCGCAACGACGGCCACGACCACGAGCACCGCCAGCAACAGCAATATGGTTTGGATCGTCGCTGTCATGGCTCACACAATGATTGGCCGATGGCAGCTGTCAATTCCGCCCAGTCGTGGGGCTGGACGCGCAGGCGGTCCTTCGCCGACGCGGGCCTTCCCTCCGCCGTTCACGGAAAACCGAACCGGTGGGTTTTCGTTTCACTCAACTTGCGTCGCGGACCGCCAGCGTCCGGGCGACGCCCCGCCATAGCTCGTGCTCTTTCGACAAAGAAAAGCTGCCGGCGGCGACAACGCGATTGCGGCCCGCATGCTTGGCCTCGTAAAGCGCGACGTCGGCCCGGCGCAGAAGGGCATCGATAGTGTCCCCCGGCTTCCATTCAGCCACGCCGATGCTGCACGTGATTCCCATCGTCGCGTCGCCGGCGCGGATCGAAAATTCGCCGACCGACTTGCGAAACCGTTCGGCGAGCTCGACCGCCCCGTCCAGACGCGCCTCCATCAGCAGCGCCACTTCTTCGCCACCTAATCGGCCTGCCGGCATGTCCATCAATTTCAATTCCTCGCTCACCTTCCGCAGAACAGCATCGCCGGCTTCATGGCCATGGGTGTCATTGATGGCCTTGAACTTGTCGAGGTCGCCGATGAACACCGACAAGGGATGTCCCGCGGTCGCGCGGTTCAATATCCGTGTCGCCGCAGCGACGAATGCGCGTCGCGTCAGCAGCCCGGTCAGAGAATCGATTGTCGCGAGCTTTATCAGCTCGGCTTGCATCGACGTGATTCGATCGGCAGCACGAAGGCGAGCGCGGAGTTCCTCCGGCGCCGGAGGTTTCGAAATAAAATCATCGGCGCCACTATCGAGCGCCAGGACCATCCTGGATCGTTGCTCGCTGGAGGACATCAGGATGATGTAAAGCGGCCGCTGCGCGTCGGCCAGCATCCGCGCCTCGCTGACGAGCTGGATGCCGGATGACGCGCCAAGCTCGGCGCTGGTGATGGGGGTGCGGATATCCGTGTCGGCCCGCAGACACGCCAGTGCTTCGGGGGCGTCCATGAAGGTGTGAACTTCATGACCCCACGGCTCGATGATGCCGGTGACGATCCGCTGGATCGTTCGGCTTGGTTCAACCAGGGCGATGCGCATATCTGCTCAGGGCAGTTCTTCGATGATAGGGCGTTCAGTTAACGGAAACCTTACGAATCCCGTCCGCTCAGTCCGGATCGCGCGCGCTGTATTTTTTGCCGGCCGCCGCCAGGGCCTTCCGGATGTGTTCCAGCACGCGCCGATGGAAGTCCGGTGTTTTTGTTCTGAACGGCACCTCGAAACGTATTGTGGCGCTCTCGCTGAGCATCAGGTTGTAGGGGGCGTCTTTGGTGTCGCCGGAGACGCGAAAATCCGTCCGGTAGCAGACGACCGGTTTTCCCTTGCCGAACGCGTAACCGCACTCCCAGGCGGTGCCGCTGTCGGGATCCGGACCGTCCATGCAGGCGACGACCATGTCGGCCCAATCGAGTCCCTCGACGTCCATCTCAAAGATCGCCTTCGCCGTCTTGCTGCGCGGCTCATGCTCCTGCGGCAGCCAGACCTCGAAACCTTCGTGTTCGAGGAACCGTGCGAGGTCGGCGTTGAAGCTCTGCTCCGCAAGCGTGAACAGCGGGCCGGCCAGATAAAGCTTGGTCATGGTTTGCTCCGTGGCGAATGATTCGCATGACTTCGCGGGCGCGCCAAATCTCATCCTGAGGTGCTCGGCGCGTAAGCGCCGAGCCTCGAAGGGCGACGGCCCCGGCGCCTCGGCCGCATCCATCGAGGCTCGCGGAGCTTGTCTTCGGGCCGGCCATTTCGGGCCGGACCCGTTGGCTCGCACCTCAGGATGACGGTCACCATTCGGCGTTCTCGCGACGCATTCCGCGCCCGAGTCATGCCAACCACCACCAAAAAGATTCGCCACCCGGCAAACAGGGAGGCGGAGCGCCGAAAGGCGCATGCCAACCATTAGCCGCGCATCGCAGACGAGTGTACGCAGTCTGCGCACTTATCTGCTTGCGGGGCGCGCTCGCCTTCCGGCGCTTCGCCGCGGCACTCGCCACGCCAGTCGCAACCAGCATTGGCTCAGCTTCAGAACCGCGTTTCCTCAGACAGGGCAAAGCGCATGACACCGAAAAGTGGAAACCGGTTTTCGGTACTGATCATGCGCCAGCGAACAAGCTTCCGGGAGTTTTGCCCGGTGTCGCCCTGTCCAGTTAAGCGAGCTCCTCACAGCCCGGTCCTTTTGCCGGACGAGCGGGACCGCGGAGCCGCCCGGGTGCGGATTGCAAGTCCGCCCGCGGGCACCGCATCCCACTCCGCTGTCAGGAGTGCCCTCATGATGGCGTCCCATGTGAGCGAGATGGCCGTCTGTAACATAAGCGGTGACAAATGTCAATGAAAATGCGACCGCCCTCGCCCCCGGCATGGCCGGGCTCGTCCCGGCCATCCCGATACAATTTGCAAGGCCTAGCCAAAGTTGCCGGGATGCCCGGCACAAGGCCGGGCATGACGGCGGAAAGATAAAGTCGGCGCGGAAAAGGCTTTAGCGAGCGGTGTAACCCGATTTCGCCGCGCTCAATCCGGGCCACGACCGCTCACAAAAAACTCTGCGGATCGACATCGACGTCGAGCTTGATGCTGCCCTTCGCCTTCGGCGCAGACGCGAGCCAGTCGCGCAGATAGGCCGAGAGGTCGAAGGCGCGCGGCGCCTTGATAAACAAACGGACGCGGTGGCGGCCGCGCACCAAAGAGAGCGGCGCGTCGGCGGGGCCGAGCACGCGCACGTCGTCGTGCAGCGGCGCGGCGCGCGCCAATAGCCGCGCGAACGACTGCGTGTCGTGCTTGTCGGGGCCGGAGACGACGATCGAGGCAAGGCGGCCGAATGGCGGGTAGTGCGCGCTCTCGCGCATCGCGATCTCGGCGGAATAGAATGCCTCGCGGTCGCCCGCGATCAAGGCGCGCATCACCGGATGCTCGGGCTGGTGCGTTTGCAGATAACCCCGACCCACACCGGCGCCGCGGCCGGCGCGGCCGACCACTTGATGCAGGAGCTGAAAGGTGCGTTCGCCGGCGCGCGGATCGCCGTTTGACAGGCCGAGGTCGGCGTCGACGATGCCGACCAGGTTGAGCTTCGGGAAATGATGGCCCTTGGCGACCAGTTGCGTGCCGATAACGATGTCGAAGCGGCCGGCGGCGACGTCGTCGAGCTCCGCGCGTAGCCGGTCCATCGTGGCGACGAGATCGCTCGACAGCACCAATAGCCGCGCGCCCGGAAACAGCGCGCACACTTCTTCTTCGAGGCGCTCGACGCCCGGTCCGATGGCGACGAACGAATTCACCGCCTGGCATTTCGGACATGCCGCCGGATGCGGCATGGCGAAGCCGCAATGGTGGCAGACGAGTTGCTTGCGGAAGCGGTGATCGACCAGCCAGGCGTCGCAGTTCGGGCAGGAGAAGCGGAAGCCGCAGGCGCGGCACAATGTCAGCGGCGCGTAACCGCGGCGGTTGAGGAAGAACAGCGCCTGTTCGCCGCGCTCGACCGCGGTCGCGACCGCGCCCGCGAGCGTCGGCGCGATGAAGCGGCCCGGCGGCGGGCGCTCGATGCGCAGATCGATCGCCTCGACCGACGGCATACGCTGGCCGCCGAAGCGTTCGGGCAGCGCGAGGCGACTGTAGCGGCCGCGCCGCGCGTTGACTTCGGTTTCGAGCGACGGCGTCGCCGAGGACAGAATGACCGGGATCGACGCGATATGGCCGCGCACCACCGCCATGTCGCGGGCGTGGTAGTGCACACCGTCCTCCTGTTTGTAGGCCTGGTCGTGCTCCTCATCGACAATGATGAGGCCGAGATCGGCATAGGGCAGAAACAGCGCCGAGCGCGCGCCGACCACGACCGGTACGCCGCCGTCGGCGACCGCCCGCCAGGTGCGCGCGCGCCTGCGCGGCGTCAGTTCCGAATGCCATTCCGCCGGACGCACGCCGAAACGCGCGGCGAAGCGGTCGAGAAATTGCGCGGTGAGCGCGATCTCCGGCATGAGGATCAGGCTCTGCCGGCTGCGCCGGATGGTGTCGGCGACCGCTTCGAAATAAACTTCGGTTTTGCCCGAGCCGGTGACGCCGTCGAGCAGCGTCACCGCATAGCCGCCCTTGGCCATTGTGGCTTTCAGCGCGGCCGCGGCGGCGTCTTGATCGTTCGAAAAATCCGGCTGCGCGAAATCGGGATCGGGTTTTTCCGCCACCGGCTCCGGCGGCAGCACCAGCGTTTCGAGCGTGCCCTCGTCGATCAGGCCGTCGACCACGCCGCCGCTGACGCCGGATTCGCGCGCCGCCTCACCCTTGCCGCGCACCATGCCGTCGGCGAGCAAAGCCAGCACGCGCCCGCGCGCCGCCGTCATGCGCTGCGGCGGCGAACCGGCAAGCCGCACGCCGACACGCTCACGCTCCGCGCCCAAATGCTCGCCCATGCGCAGGCACATGCGCAAAACCATGCCGCGCGACGCCACCGTGTAGTTCGCGACCCAATCGACGAAGCTGCGCAGTTCCGGCTTGAGCGGCGGGATGTCGAGTTTTTCGTCGACGTCCTTGAGCCTGTTGTCGAGCCGGATGTCCGGCGTCGGGTTCTCCGCCCAGACCACGGCGGTCGCCGCGCGGGCGCCGAGCGGCACGCTGACGATATCGCCCGGCGCGAGCGCGAGCCCGTCCGGCACCCGGTAGGAATAGGCCCGGTCGAGCGCGACCGGCACCAGGACATCGACGACGCGCTTCGCCATATGGCGATCTTCTGCCGATTCCCGGCGGTTTAGGAAGGGTAAACGGGGGGCGCGTAACCTTCATCCTCCCCCGCTTCGCGGGGCGGAACGCAACGAGACGAGCGGACGATGACCGCAAAGGGCGAAATCAGCTTCGTCACCGCCGGCGTTGGCGCGGCAATCGAAAGCTGGCTGCGCCATCTCGGCGACGAGCGGCGCCTGTCGCCGAAGACGCTCGAAGCCTACCGGCGCGACGTGCTGCAATTCCTCGCCTTCCTCGCCGGCCATCTCGGCGGCGCGCCGTCGCTGAAAGGACTTGCCGCGCTGGCGCCGCCCGACGTGCGCGCCTTCATGGCGTCCCGCCGCGCCGGCGGGATCGGCAGCCGCTCGCTGATGCGCACGCTGGCCGGCGTGCGCGGCTTCGCCCGTTATCTCGAACGCAACGGCAAAGGCAAGGTGGGCGCACTCGCCGCCGTGCGCGCGCCGAAGATCGGCAAGACGTTGCCGCGGCCGCTCGCCGTTGGCGCGGCAAGGCGCATCGCCGACGCCGGCCTTTCCGCCGGCGACGACCGCGAGTCGTGGATTCACGCGCGCGACGCGGCGGTGCTCGCTCTGCTCTACGGCAGCGGCTTGCGCATCTCCGAAGCGCTTGGCCTCAAGCGCGCCGACTTCGGCACGCGCGACGCCATCACCGTCACCGGCAAAGGCAGCAAGCAGCGCATGGTGCCGGTCCTGCCGCAGGTGCAAAAGCTCGTCGCCGACTATGTCGCGCTTTGTCCGTTCGATCTGCCCGAAGAGGGTCCGCTGTTCGTCGGCGCCAAAGGCGGCCCGCTGTCGGCGCGCGTCGTTCAGCTCGCGATGGCGCGGCTGCGCGGCGCGCTCGGTCTTCCCGAAACGGCGACGCCGCACGCGCTGCGGCATTCGTTCGCCACGCATCTGCTGGCGCGCGGCGGCGATCTGCGCGCGATCCAGGAGCTCCTCGGTCACGCCTCGCTGGCGACGACGCAGATCTACACCGAAGTCGACGCCGAACGCCTGATCGAGGCGTATCGCTCAGCCCATCCGCGTGCGTAGAATCTGTGCTATCCGTCCTTGCGAGAAGGATGAATCAGGAAACGGGGGCTACAAGAACATGTCGGAAGCACATGAAGAGCTGGAGCACGCCGAGCACGCCGAACACGCGTCTCATTCCAACAGAAAGATCGCGCTGGTGATCGCGGTGCTGGCGCTGTTTCTTTCCTTCTCGGAAACGCTGAGCAAGAGCGCGCAGACCGAGGCGATCAGCGCCAATGTCGAATCCTCGAACCTCTGGGCTTTCTTCCAGGCCAAGACGGTCCGCATGACCACAGTGCGCACCGCCGCCGAGGAGCTCAAGCTCGAAGCGATCGGCGCAAACGATCCGGCGGCGAAGGCCGCGATGGATAAGCAGATCGACGCCTGGCAGAAAACCGCCGCGCGCTACGATTCGGAGCCGGAGACTCACGAAGGCCGCAAGGAACTTGCCGAGCGCGCCAAGGAAGCGGAGGAGACCCGCGACCTCTCCATGGCGAAATATCGTCACTACGAGATCGCGTCGGCGGCGTTTCAGATCGGCATCGTGCTCTGCTCCGCGGCGGTGATCACCGGCATCGTGGCGCTGGCGTGGTTTGCCGGATTGCTCGGCGTTGTCGGGCTCGGCATTCTGTCGCTCGGCATGTTTGCGCCGCATCTCGTGCCCATGCCGTAGATTTCGGCGCGGCGATGATCTCACGCGGCAAGGCGGAGAAGCAGGCGGCACGCGCCGCACGGCTGTCCAAAGCGCTGCGTGAAAACCTCAAGCGGCGCAAGGCGCAAGCCCGCGGCCGCGCGGAGGACCGCGCCGGCACCGGGGACGAGGTGGCGGGAAACGCCATCGTCGAGACACACGCTCCCGACTTTCGCCGTAATCGGGGAAGCGATTAGGCATTTGGTCCCGGGCTCGGGGCCGCGGGGGGCATGATGGATCGTATTCGCATTATCGGCGGCCGGCCTCTGAACGGCACGATACCGATCTCGGGGGCGAAAAACGCCACACTCCCGCTGATGATCGCAAGCCTCCTCACCAAAGAGACCTTGATCCTCGACAATGTGCCCCGGCTCGCCGACGTCGCCCTCCTGCAGCGTATCCTTGGTAATCACGGCGTCGACGTCACGGTCGGCGGCAAGCGCGCCGGCGAGACGGCGGATCACGGCCAGACGCTGCACATTTCCGCGGCCCACATCGTCGACACCACCGCGCCCTACGAGCTTGTTACAAAAATGCGGGCGAGCTTCTGGGTGCTGGCGCCTCTGGTCGCGCGCATGGGCCAGGCGCGGGTGTCGCTGCCCGGCGGTTGCGCCATCGGCACCCGGCCGGTCGACTTTCTCATCATGGCGATGGAGCGCCTTGGCGCCCAGATCGAGATCGACGCCGGCTATGTGGTGGCGAAGGCGCCGAAAGGACTGAAGGGCTCGGAGATCGTTTTCCCCAAAGTCACCGTCGGCGGCACCCATACCGCGATCATGGCGGCTTCCCTCGCCGACGGAACGACCGTGATCGAAAACGCCGCGCGCGAGCCGGAAATCGTCGACGTCGCCGATTGTCTCAACAAGATGGGCGCGCGCATTTCCGGCACCGGCACGGGGCGGATCGTCGTCGAAGGCGTTGCCGGGCTGAACGGCGCGCGCCACAGCGTTTTGCCCGACCGCATCGAGACCGGCACTTACGCCATGGCGGTCGCCATGGCCGGCGGCGACATCCTGTTGCAGAACGCGCGCCCTGAGCTTTTGCAAACCGCGCTCGACCTGATGCAGGCATCGGGAGTTCAAGTCACGCCGACCAACCAGGGCATCCGGATCGCGCGCAACGAGAGCGAGCTCGCACCAATCGAGGTGACGACGGCGCCGTTCCCGGCCTTTCCGACCGATCTCCAGGCGCAACTCATGGCGCTGATGACGCGCGCGCGCGGCACCTCGCACATCGTCGAGACGGTGTTCGAGAACCGCTTCATGCACGTCCAGGAACTCGTGCGGCTCGGCGCGCGCATCCATCTCGAAGGCGAACGCGCCACCATCGAAGGCGTCGAGCGGCTCAAGGGCGCGCCGGTGATGGCGACCGACCTGCGGGCCTCGGTTTCACTGGTGATCGCGGCGCTCGCGGCCGAAGGCGAGACCATCGTCAACCGCGTCTATCACCTCGACCGCGGTTTCGAACGCCTGGAAGACAAACTGAGCCGCTGCGGCGCCGCGATCGAACGGCTGTCGGGATAACCCTGCCGGCGCGACGATCCGGGCGGCGGGCGCGGCGCGCCGCCGTCAGAGCTTGAACACGCTCCAGCCCGCCCAATCGAATTTCCTGGCGACGGCGCCGATGATGTTCGAATAATCGTCGCTCCAAACGCGTTGCGCGAGATCGGGCTTCGTTAGCTTCCACTTCTTGCTGGCGGCGAGTTCGCCCAGGTCGTCCGCCCCGCGCGCGGAAATCGCGACGTCGGACGTGTAGACGTATTCGTCGTCGATTTCGTCGTCGTCGGTGTCGTCGTAGATCCAGGTCTTCATTCCGTTCGCGGCGGCGATGCCGACGGCGACTTCATCAAGGGCCAGATATTGGTTGGAGACGTGCAGGGTGACGATGCCGCCGGGCGCGAGCTTGGACTTGTAGACCGCCATGGCCTCGCGCGTGGCGAGATGGATCGGGATCGCGTCCGACGAATAGGCGTCGACGATGATGAGGTCGTAGTACTGGTCCGGTTCGCGCGCCAGCGTGAGCCTGGCGTCGCCGAGAACGATCGGCACATCGGGAGCGCAGGCGCGGACGAAACCGAACCGCGGGCGGTCGCGGGCGATGTCGACGATGGCCGGGTCGATCTCGAAAAACCGCCATTCCTCGCCGGGCTGGAAATAGCAGGCGAGGCTCCCGGAACCGAGCCCGATAACCGCCACCCGCATCGCTGCCTTCCGGCTTCGGGCCGCGCGGATGACCGCGGCCATCGGTGATTTGGCGTGATAGTAGGTAAGCGGTTCCGGACGGCCGGTCAGCGGTTTGCCTTCCTTGTCGGCAAGCCTCTGCGCACCGTGGATCGTCGTGCCGTTCATCAGCACGCGATAGCCGCCATCGCGCGTATCGTAGATCTTGTGCACGCCGAAGAAGCTGCGCACGCTCTGCGTCCGCGCCTCGTCGCTCGGATAGAGCCGTATCATGGCGACCGCGACCGCAACGGCGAAGGCGGCCCTGAACGGATAGCGCAGCAACAGCAGCGATACGATCACAACTGCGATGATCGCAGCGACGACCGCGTTGGCATCCTCCTCCGGCGGCAGCCAGCCGAAGACAAGGCCCGGCACCAGCAATACGAGCCCGAGCGCGACCGCAAATATCCAGAACAGGCGGTCGAGCCGCGCCCAGGCCCCGGCCCTGGTGTCATCCCCACGCGAAGGCATCGGTCGGCAGAGTGCGGCAAGCACGAGCAGAATTGGGTACTCGGCGACCCACGAGAACGCATAGGGCGCGATCAGGCCGGCGAACAGGCCACCGATCATGCCGCCTGCCGATAGCGCCAGATAAAATGTCGTCAGATGCTCCGCCGGCGGCCGCTGCCGCGCGAGCTCGCCGTGGCAAGCCATGGCGATCACAAAGAAGCAGAGCAGATGACCGCCGAGGCTGAGCAACGTCAGGTTGGTGTCGCTGAACACGAGCAGCACGACGATTCCGGCGATTGCGAAAGGCTGCGCGGCCAGCATCCAGCGATGCGGCAAGAGCGGCCGCGGCTGGAACACCAGCACCCAGGTCAGGAGGTAGAGCGACAACGGAATGACCCAGAGCAGCGGCGCCGCCGCGATGTCGGTGGAGATGTAAGCGGTCACCGCCACCAGGAGCCCGGATGGAACCAGTGCGATGAACACCCAGCGGCCGATCGCAAGCCATGTCGGGGAGGGCAAAGCGGGCGCGTCCGCGCGCGCGACGCTCTCAAAGCGCGCGGGAGAGCGCAGCAGCACGAAGCCGCACACCGCGATCAGCGCGAACAGCAGCCAATAGCCGCCGCTCCATAAGAGAATGTGCTGGCGCAGCGACAACGCCGGCTCCAAAATGAAAGGATAAGAAAGCAAAGCGAGGAAGCTGCCGATATTCGAGGCGGCGTAGAGAAAGTAGGGGTCCTTACCGTCGGGGTGTCCAGTGCGCACGAACCAGGACTGCAACAGCGGATTGTTGGCGGCGAGCGTAAAGAACGGCAGCCCGATCGAGGTCGCGAACACGCCGATGAGCCAGAGCGCCGTCCAGCTCCCCGGCGGATCGCCCCAGCCGCCGGCGATTGACAGGGGCAGCATCAGTCCTGCTGTGATGAGGAGCGCGATATGGATAGCGACCGCGATCGGCGGCCGCACCGCGCGCATCAGTACGTGCGCATAGGCGTAGCCGGTGAGCAGCATGGTCTGGAAGAACACCATCGCCACGGACCAGACCGACGGCGAGCCGCCGAGCCGCGGCAGCACCATGCGCGCGAACATTGGCTGCACGGCGAACAGCAAGAACGCGCTCGTGAATACCGTTGCGGTGAACACGGCCAACACCAGCGTCCAGCGCGACGCGTGGACTCCGGGCTGTGGCGGCGCGGAATGATTCAGATCCATGCCGATACTCAAGTCACGGGGTATGGGGGAAAGGGCTGCGCGAATTGGAGCATAGCCCCGCGCGGGGAGCAACACGTCTCGCCGGCGCCGGCTTCACGCCCGCGCCGTAAACGCTGTGCTTGATCGCAAACCCAATGCAGAATCATGACGTCATCGTCATTGGCGCCGGCCACAACGGCCTTACCTGCGCGTGCTATCTCGGCCGCGCCGGTTTGCGGGTCAAGGTAGTCGAGCGCCGGCGGGTGCCGGGCGGGACGACGGTAACGGAGGAATTCCATCCGGGATTCCGCAATTCCGTCGCCGCCTATGCCGTGAGCCTGCTCAACCCGAAGGTGATCGCCGACCTCGCGCTGCACCAGCACGGGCTGCGGATCGTCGAACGCCGCGCCCAGAATTTCCTCCCGGCACTCGACGGCCGCTATTTGCTCGCCGGCGAAGGCCGCATGCCGCACGAGCTCGCCAAATTCAGCGCGAAGGACGCCGGACGCTACGACGCCTTCAACCGCGAGATCGACGCCATCGCCGACGTGCTCCGCGGGCTCGTGCTGCAGCCGCCGCCGAACCTTGTTGAAGGATTCGGCCTTCGCGGCCTCGGCGAAGTGCGCCGCGCGCTCGGCGTCGCCAACGGACTGCGCCGGCTTTCCATGGAGGAGATGCGCGCGCTGCTCGATCTCTTCACCAAATCGGCCGCGGACTATCTCGACGGCTGGTTCGAAGGCGAACTGGTGAAGGCATTGTTTGGTTTCGACGCCGTGGTCGGCAACTACGCGAGCCCCTATACGCCGGGCACCGCTTACGTGATGCTGCATCACGCCTTTGGCGAGGTAACCGGCAAGAAACGCGCCTGGGGCCATGCCCTCGGCGGCATGGGAGCCATCAGCGCGGCGATGGCGACGGCGGCCCGTGCCCACGGCGTCGAAATCGAGACCGCGGCGCCGGTACGCGAAATTATGATCGCGCGCGGCCGCGTCGCCGGCGTGGCTCTGGAGGATGGACGAATGCTGCGCGCCGATGTCGTCGCGGCGGGCGTGAATCCGAAGCTGCTCTATACCCGGATGATCCCGCCGGATGCGCTACCCTTGGCCTTCCTCGAACGGATACAGCGATGGCGCTGCGGATCGGGTACGTTCCGCATGAACGTCGCGCTGTCGAGACTGCCGCAATTTGGGGCGTTGCCCGAGGCCGGAGATCACCTCACCTCGGGGATTATCCTGGCGCCGAGCCTCGACTACATGGACCGCGCTTATCAGGACGCCCGCAATTTCGGCTTTAGCCGCGAGCCGATCGTTGAGATGCTGATCCCTTCCATGCTTGACGACAGCCTGGCGCCGCCGGGCGCGCATGTCGCAAGCCTGTTCTGCCAGCACGTTGCGCCGCAATTGCCGGATGGCACGTCGTGGGACAACAGTCGCGACACTGTCGCCGACCTGATGATCGCCACCGTCGAGCGCTACGCGCCGGGCTTTGCCGCGAGCGTGGTCGGCCGGCAGGTGCTGAGCCCGCTCGATCTCGAACGCGAATTCGGCCTCCTCGGCGGCGACATTTTCCATGGAGCGATGACGCTCGATCAGCTGTTTTCGGCGCGGCCGATGCTCGGCCATGCCGACTACCGTGGTCCTGTCGCCGGGCTCTATCACTGCGGTGCGGGCGCCCATCCTGGCGGCGGGGTTACCGGCGCGCCCGGCCATAATGCGGCGCAGGCAATCCTGTCGGACCTGCGGAGACACCGCAAATTTCGTGGTTTCGCGCGCAAGCGCTGATCTTGCAGTTCCGGCTAACCCGAAAAACACGATTTTGAGATTATCCCGCTCGCAGATGGCACAGCCATCACCTATGTTTGCGGAAAGCCGTCAGGAGGAACGCTATCGTGGACCCGATTTCATCGCTCGTAGACCGCGCCGGGCTCGATCGGCCGCGGCTGGCCAAGATCATCTCGCGCGGCCTCGAAGGCGCCGACGACGGCGAGCTCTTCCTCGAATATCGTCAGGCCGAAATGCTCGTCTTCGACAACGGCCGGTTGAAGCAGGCGACCTATGACACGTCGCAGGGCTTCGGGCTGCGCGCGGTCAAGGACGAGGCGGTCGGCTACGCGCATGCGTCCGATGTGTCCGAAGCCGCGATCGCGCGCGCCGCCGATACCGTGCGTGCGGTCAAAGGCGGCTATTCCGGCCACTATGCCGGCCCGCCGCCCCGCACCAACGTGAAGCTCTATGGCGAGGAAAGCCCGCTCGGCAGTCCCAATTTCGAGGCCAAGGCCCGGCTCCTTGAGACCATCGATGCTTACGCCCGCGCCAAGGACCCGCGCGTGCGGCAAGTGTCGGTCAGCCTCGGCGCGACGTGGCAGGCGGTCGAGGTCGTGCGCGGCGATGGCGAGACCTATCGGGACGTGCGCCCGCTGGTGCGCGTCAATGTCTCGGTCGTGGTCGGCGATGGCGACCGGCAGGAAACCGGCAGCGCCGGCTACGGCGGCCGCGAGGGCTACGACCGCTTCATCGTCACCGACAACTGGCAACACGCCGTCGACAGCGCGGTGCGCCAGGCGCTCACCAATCTCGACGCCGTGCCGGCGCCGGCCGGCGAAATGGATGTCGTGCTCGGCTCCGGCTGGCCCGGCGTCATGCTGCACGAGGCCGTGGGCCACGGGCTCGAAGGCGATTTCAACCGCAAGAAGACCTCGGCATTCGCCGGACTGATGGGTCAGCGCGTCGCCGCCAAGGGGATCACCGTCGTCGATGACGGCACCATCGCTTTGCGCCGCGGCTCGCTTTCAATCGACGACGAAGGCACGCCGACCAATCGCACTGTGCTGATCGAGGACGGCATTCTCGTCGGCTACATGCAGGACCGCCAGAACGCCCGGCTGATGGGCATGAAGCCGACCGGCAACGGCCGCCGCGAGAGCTTTGCGCATGTGCCGATGCCACGCATGACCAACACCTACATGCTCGCCGGTACGCACGATCCCGAAGAGATCATCGCCTCGGTGAAGAACGGCATTTATGCGGTGCATTTCGGCGGCGGTCAGGTCGACATCACCTCGGGCAAATACGTATTCGAATGCACCGAGGCTTACCGGATCGAAAACGGCAAGCGCGGCGCGCCGATCAAGGGCGCCATGCTGATCGGCAACGGGCCGACCGACCTCAACCGCATCTCGATGGTCGGCAACGACCTCGCGCTCGACGACGGCATCGGCACCTGCGGCAAGAACGGCCAGGGCGTGCCCGTCGGCGTCGGCCAGCCGACGCTGCGCATCGACGGCATTACGGTCGGCGGCACCGGGTGAAAGCTGGAAGGTCGCCCTTTTGTACGCAGGCCCTGGTTGGCTTGGACCTATGCGCGCAGATCGAGATTGATGAGTGACGGATGATCTGTGATCGATTTCCGCTTTGCGCCCAAAAAGCGGACTCTCTGCCCCCATCGCTGAATGTCAGCTAAGGGGCCATGGCCAGACTCATGCCGCCTAAACTATCGTCCCTGAATTCAGAGAGACCGTTTCGCAGCGACCTTTCTGAAATCCATCTGTTTTTCCAGTTAAATGATGAGCCGATCTTCCAACTCACCGAGCTAGCTAGTATGGGCCAGAACAATCCAGACAGCGGCGGCCATCCACACGCCGTTCGAAGCGAGAAACTTTGACAACACATCTCTAACCGCGACTGCGACATTGTCCGCAAGCTCGGGATGCTCACGAAGCGCCCTGCCCAACGGCCCGACTGCCAAGGCCAGCTTCAATGATTGCTCGACGTCACCGCCGCCAATACCAGCGTCAAACGGATTGATCGTTACTGAACCAAACCCCGCATCAGCCAGTATCGAGCGCACGCGGTTCGGGTCAGCGAACGCAAACGGTCCAGGCGCCGTAGGATCGGGTGGCGCAGCGGGTGGTAGGAGTGGAAGTGCGGCTTGCAGCGGGGCCTGCATCCACGGATTCTCATTGAGAGGTCGCCAACAGACGAAACCTAGGCGACCATCAGGCTTCAACGATGCACGGATATTGGCGAATGCAGCTACAGGATCGCTGAAGAACATCACGCCAAAGCGAGAGAAAGCCGCATCGAAAAGGTCATCCCCGAGATCGCCGGTTTGTGCGTCCAGCTTTCGGAAGGCAACCTGCAGGTCAGCCAAGCGCGGTCGGCGGAGAGCCACGTCAAGCATGGGCTCCGAGATATCGACGCCCACGACCGAGCCTGTTGGTCGCACTCGGTCAGCGAGGGCCAGCGAGGTCTGGCCGCACCCACAGCCGATGTCGACGATATGCTCGCCTTCTCCCGGGCACAGCGCGTCCATGGCCGCCAGACCCAACGGTTCAACCTGACGGTCCAACGCCTCCTGAAACTGTGCCCAGGTTTCGCCCGCACTCGTATTCCAATATTCGATCTGCGCGGCATTTGAAGACGTTTCCGCGATCTGAGACATGTTAGATTCCTGCGTAAGAGGCATGCGTTCCGTCCGCTCGAGGGGGGCTCGCGATGTTCTTCATGGTGCCGATCATGGTCAGTGAAGCCTACGCTGATGACACGTCGGGTCAATGTCAGCTGTGGGTCTCATAAACGGACATGACCCGCCCAATTTTCGGTGTCTGCTCTTGTTCCGATAACGGAGTCGAAAGCGGTCGATTGGCGCGGCCGAGAAGGGCCGCGCGCGGGCATGGCCCGAGCTATTGGCACTTCAGAGCTTCGACGAAATCTCTATTTCCTGCCGCACAAGAACAGCGCGGGAGGAGTCTCTGGAGCTTCTTGTAAAGCCACGCGTTTTAGCTTGCCCTCGGTTCACGCGCCATCGAAGGCTGGCAAGCTTCTTCCGCCCGGCATCGCTCGGGGTGAGGATAATTGTTGACTTAGATCAACTGGAAGCGCCGAATTGGGGTAAAGACCGTCATGGCGTCACGTCTTAGCTCTGACGCTGTGACTTGAAGCGCTTCTACCCCATCTGTTTTCCAGGAGGACGCCACGATGGCAAGAGAGAACATAGCAGATTGGAACATAACGCTGGATCAGTTTACACAACAGGTTAGAGAGGAAATTCGCAAGACGGTAGATAAGTACTTCGATTTTCTTCAGAAGACTATTTCATCTTACCCGTTGGGTGACACTGAGTTGGGTGGAAAGGCAAAGGACTGTGCCGAGAAGAACATAACTATTTCTCGTGACTACATGCACAAACTGATCCTGGCAAAGGATCTCCTGGAGGCAGTGCCAATTCAGACCGAATTCATGCAGTCTCAATTGGGTTCATTTGGTGAGCAAATTAAAGGTCTTGGCGAAATTTATACCAAAGCAGCGGCAGAGGTGCTCAACGCTCCCCTAACAAAGGTCGTATGATTAAACGACGCTGTTTCGGCCATCCGGGTTAGCACATCGATGGAGCGGCCGTTTGGCTGCGCAAACCGCTCCTCAATGTGCCGCTCACTCGCCTCCAGGCTTTGTCGCTTGCAGCGAATTGCGCCGGATGAAAGCAAAGGCCACTGCGGCGCCGACGAGCTCGGCGCCACCGCCGAACAGCATCGCAGCGCGCAGTCCCGACAAGAAGCCATGGCCAGCCGCCGCATCCTGACCGGCAAATGCCGCAAACAGCCCACCGAGGATCGCAACTCCAAACGTCGCGCCGATCATGCGCGCGGTGTTCAGCAGGCCGGATGCACTGCCGGAACGCGCTTGCGGCACGTTAGCGATCGCAACCCCGTTGACTGGACTGGTATTGAGGCCGAGGCCGACGCCGACGATCAGAAGTGCGGCGCCGATCAGCCAGGCACTGGTGTTTTCGCCAACGAATGCCAGGAGAATCGCGCCGAGGCCCATGCACACCATGCCGCCGGTCATGATGAGACGCGGGCCGATCGCATTGGTCATATGCCCGGTAAGTTGCGACACCAGCACAAAACTGATCGACATCGGCAGCATTTGAAGCCCGGCCAGAAACGGGCTCTCGCCGCGCACGGTCTGGAAGTAAAGTGGTACCAGGAACAGCAGCGCATACATGCCGAACGTCATCAACCCGGCGATCGACAGGGCGGACGAAAACACCCGATTGCGAAAGAGATCGAGTGGAACCATGGCGCCTTCCAGCCGCGCCTCGACCAGAAAAACGCGGCACTGGCGGCCAGTGCCAGTGCGGCGATAGTCAGGATAGGCAGCGACGTCCAGCCCCAATGCGATCCCTCGATCGCCGCGAAAGCGAGTCCACCAATCGCCACGACGGCAAGCGCCTGGCCAGTGAGATCGAGCTTGCGGCCGCGCGGCGAGGAGCTTTCGTCTACAACGGCATAGGTCAAGATCAGCGCGGCGGCCCATGCCGGCAGGATCAGATAGAAGATGCTGCGCCAGCCGGCGCTGTCGACGAGAAAGCCGCCGAGTGTCGGGCCGATGATGAAAGCGAGCCCGTTGCAACTCGCTCAGATTCCGAGCGCATGCGCGCGCGATTTTTCTTCGGGATAGGCAAGCGTGAGCAGTACGAGAGACATCGGCAGTTCGAGTGCGGCGCCAAGGCCGCTTATCGCCCGGCCGGTAATCAAGGTGGCGCCGTTGGGGGCCAGCGCGCAGACAATGGTGCCAAGCGTGAAGAGCGCAATGCCGCAGGCGAAGATACGACAGCGGCTGTACAGGTCGCCAAGCGTGCCGCCGGTAAGCAGCAAGGTCGCGTAAATCAGATTGTAGACGTCGATGACCCATTGCATCTCGCTCACGCCGGAGCCGAGATCGGCTCCAATGCTTTTCACCGCGAGGCTGACGACGGAGGTATCGATCTGCGCAATCAGCACGCCCAGCGATGTTGCCAGAAGCACAAGGATCTGACGTGTCGCGGGCCGCGATTTGGCAAGCGTTGCGGCTGATGTCATGGTATCCTCGCGGAGTAATGTCGAAATAGGAACAAATGTTCCGCGCACCCACCCGCTTTCTGCGCGGTACGGATAGTGTGCGCGGTGAAAACCGAAATTAGGGTAGTATTTGTCGGCGGGCAGCCGCGAGTTTTTTGTCGCGCTCCTTGTCACGCTCTCCGATGAGCGCTGTAACATTGAGGCATCAGCGCAAGGCCTGGGTCTGACGAAAACCGTCGTGCGCTATCGCACGACGCCGGAAATGCAGCATGGCCGCGGCCGCGGCTGCTTGATCGCGTCTTTCAGATAGCAGCGCGGCGCGGCCGTGCCATATCCCGGACGACGGTAGGTCCAGGCGCGGCAGCGTGTTTCCACCTGGCAAATCGCGGCGCAGGCTTTGGCGTGCGGATCGGGCGTGGTTTCGAACGACCGGTAATCGCCGCCCACCCGATCGATCGAATATTCGAGCTCGCCGAGCTTCGGCTCGATGACGCCGGCGCCGCGCACACCCGACACGCAGCAATTCGCTTTCGCCCGCGGCACCACGTCGCGCTTGAGCCAGCACATGGCCGGCTCGCCGGAAGCCGACGGATAGGAAAAGCTCCAGGACTGACAGCTCTTGTCGCGTTCGCACCGCGCCGCGCACACCGCCGGGTCGCCGCTTGCAACCGGGGCGCTCGCGTAATCCCCGCCGGGGCGATCGAAACCCGATTGCGCCGAGGCGGGCGCGATAGCGGCCGCCGCCGCCAAGAGGAGGGCGGCAAAGCTGGCAGTGAGTGCGCGCATGCGCGGTCTCGCGTTGCTTCGCGACGTATCCCCCGTCCATAGAAGAACGCCGTTTTCGGCGGAATGCCACAAGAATTTTGCGCCGCGGGTCCGCTCAGCCGCGAAAGTGCTTCGATAATTTGAGGCCCTGCGCCTGATAGTTCGAACCGATGCCGCTGCCGTAAAGCTGGTCGGGGCGCTCCAGCATTTTTTCGTAGACCAGGCGGCCGACGATTTGACCGTGTTCGAGAATGAACGGCACCTCGCGCGAACGCACTTCCAGAACCGCGCGAGCGCCGAGACCGCCGGCGCCGGCATAACCAAAACCCGGATCGAAGAAGCCGGCATAGTGCACGCGGAATTCGCCGACCAGCGGATCGAACGGCACCATCTCCGCCGCATAGTCGGGAGGCACCTGCACGGCCTCGGTCGAAGCAAGAATATAGAACTCGTCGGGATCGAGGATCAGGCTTCGGTCGGCACGCGCCGCAATGGGCTCCCAGAAATCGGCAACGTCGTAGGCACCGCGACGCTCGACCTCGATAACGGCGGTGTGGCGCTTGGCGCGATAGCCGACGATGCCCGCTGCGTTCCGCGCACCTCCACCGGAGAGATCGACGCTCACCGCCACGCCCTCTCCCATCACCGCCTCGGCGCAATCGACGAGCCGCTCGCGGGCGTGCAGCGCGCGCAGCGCCTCGCCGTCGAGAAGCGCATCGCCGCGGCGAAAGCGGATTTGCGACAGCCGCGATCCTTCGCGCACCAGCACGGGAAACGTCTTTGGGCTGATCTCGGCGTAAAGCGGCCCGCGATAGCCTCCCGCGACGCGATCAAAACCGCGCGTCTCGTCGGCGATCACGCGCGTGAAGACATCGAGACGTCCGGTGGAGCTTTTCGGGTTGGTGGCTGCCGCAATATCCGCCGGCAATGCCAGGCTTTCGATCAGCGGCACGATGTAGACGCAGCCGGTTTCCAGCACGGCACCGTCGGTCAGCGCGAATTCATGGAGCTTCAGTTCAGCGATACGGCGAGCGACGGCGGTGCCGGGACCGGGTAGAAAACTCGCGCGCACCCGATAGGCGATGGCGCCGAGGCGCAGATCGAGACTTGCCGGCTGGATCTGGTCGGGGGCGAAGGGGCGAGCGGCACAAATACCGCCCGCTTCCGCCAGCGCCGCAATCTTGCGGTCGGGAAGAATACCCTTGTCTGAAGGACCAAAAGAAAGCGGCACGCGATCACCATTCTGTTCTCCCCCCGCCTGCGGGATAGAAGGCGGGCGAAGCGAAGCCAGAGGGGGCAAGTGTTCAAAGCTTGCGCAGGCGTTGAGGGCGCAGGCCCCTCCCTACCCTCCCCCGCAAGCGGGAAGAGGGTTCCCATAACATGCCCTCGCGATCTAACCCGATGCCCGGCTTGACGGAAAGACGGGCGCGGCGTATGAGCCACTTTATCCCGTGGTCATTTGAGCCGGCCGGCTTGCAGCCACGTAAAACAAATTGCTAAAAGGCCGGGGACGCTTGAGCCCGGCCCGAGGATGATTCCTCCCGGCCGGGTTTTGTTTTTGGCCAGGGAGGGCCAGATGTCAGCGTCCGCACCAGATCGTTACCGTCCCGAAACCCGTCTCGTCCATTCCGGCACGTTGCGTTCGCAATTCGGCGAGACGTCCGAAGCGCTGTTTCTCACCCAGGGCTACGTTTACGAGAACGCCGCCCAGGCCGAACGCCGCTTCAAGAACGAAGAGCCGGGCTTTCAATATTCGCGCTTTGCCAATCCCACGGTCGCCATGTTCGAGATGCGCATGGCGGCATTCGAGGGCGCAGAGGCCGCGCGCGCGACCGCAACCGGCATGGCCGCGGTCACGCTGGCCCTCACGGGTCAGCTCCGCGCCGGCGATCACATCGTCGGAGCCAAGGCGCTGTTCGGCTCCTGCCGCTACATCATCGAGGATTATCTGCCGCGCTACGGCGTTTCCTCGACGCTGGTCGACGGCACGGACCTCGACCAATGGCGCGACGCCGTGCGGCCGAACACCAGGACGTTCTTTTTGGAGACGCCGACCAATCCGACCCTTGAAGTCATCGACATCGCCGCGGTCGCGGAGATCGCGCATGAAGCCGGCGCGACGCTCGTGGTCGACAACGTCTTCGCTACGCCGATCTTTCAGTCACCGCTCGCGCTCGGCGCCGACTGCGTCGTCTATTCGGCGACCAAACATATCGACGGACAGGGGCGCTGCCTTGGCGGGATCATCCTGGCGTCGGAAGAGTTCATCCAGAAGCACGTTCACGTGCTGCTGCGCCAGACCGGACCGTCGCTGTCGCCGTTCAATGCGTGGGTCATGCTGAAGGGACTGGAGACACTCCCGGTGCGCGTGCGGCGTCAGACCGACAGCGCCGCGACGCTGGCGGTCACGCTCGCCGAACATCCGAAGATCGCACGCCTGATCTATCCCGGCCGGCCCGACCATCCGCAGGCCAAGGTGGCGCAGAAGCAGATGCGCGGCGGCTCGACTCTAGTCGCGTTCGAGGTCAAGGGCGGCAAGAAGGGCGCGTTCCGCTTCCAGGATGGGCTCAAGCTCGTGCGCATCAGCAACAATCTCGGTGACGCCAAAAGCCTCATCACCCACCCGGCGACGACGACGCATCAGCGCCTTACGCCGGCGCAGCGCGCCGAGCTCGGCATCGGCGACGGGCTGGTGCGCCTTTCCGTCGGACTAGAACATCCCGACGACATTGTAGAGGACGTGCTGGCGGCGTTAGAGGCGGCGTAACTTCACGCGAAAGCGGGAGCGTCGGGTCAGCGCCCGGAGCGGACCGCGGCAGAGGCGACCGGGCGGTTTGCCGCCTCGGTGATCGCGACGGCGAGGAGCTTCGCCACGCAGGCATAGCTCCAGTCATTCATGTGCAGCTGGTCGGGCGAGACAAAAACGTCGAACGGCATGTGCTGGACTTCATACCAGTTTCGCATGATGGCAAAGCGGCCGAACAGATCGACATTCTCGGCCTTGGCCGCGACTGCGATCTGATCTTCCATGCCCGGCGTCTCGGGTTTCTCGAGCACCCGCGGCGCATATTGCATATCGATCAGCACCACGTCGGCGCCCGCTTCCTTGAGTTGCTCGATGCCGTCATGCAGCAGGATCGAGTGCGACTTGAGCGGATAGTCGCGCAGCACGGAATTGGTGCCGACTTGCCAAAGCACGAGATCGGGATGCGCGGCGATCACACCGGTCTCGAACCGCGCCATCATTTGCTGGGTCTCTTCGCCATTGACGCCGCGGTTGAGCACCGTGATGTCGTGGCCCGGGAAACGTTGCGTGAGCTCGACGGCGAGGCGGCTCGGATAGCTTGCCGCGGGCGAACTCGCTCCCGCGCCGGTCGTCGAGGAGGAACCGATCGCGACGATGGTGATCGGCTCGCCGCGCGCAAGACGCCGCGCGGTGTGCTGGAGTGAATGGTTGAAGTGCGCGAGTTCCGCAGGGGCTCTGCAGGCGGGCGGCGTCGCCGGCGCGGCGGCATGTACGCCAAGGACTTCGGCGCGCGCCGGCGCGAGCATGGCCAGAGCAAACACTCCAGTCGCCAAGCACGCGAGGCGGCTAATCGATCTTTGCTTGATTGATGACATCAACGTGTCGTTTGTAATTTGCCGTCGTCGAGATGAGCAGCATTGATGATCTGGGATGCCAAGGCCCGGCCAATGCATTCGTGAACACGATGGGCCATAGCATACCCGCTGGTGGCCGCATAGAGGTCAAACGTGCCCTCATCGCTCCAATAACGCATGATCGCCAATCGATCAAACAGCACGATGCTGCGCTGCTCGGCCACCCACCGCATGACGTCGGCGAAAGCGGAAACGCCCAGCATCGATTCGATGCGCGGGCTGTATTGCATATTCATCATGATCACGTCGGCGCCGGCGGCCGCAATCGCGTTGAGGCCCTGATCGAGGCTGGTGCGGAAATCCTCCGGTTCCACGCCGCGCAACGCGTCGACGGTGCCGGCCTGCCAGATGACCAGAGCCGGACGGTCGTCGGAAACGATTTTTGGCAGCGCGGCGGCCATGTCGGCAGTCGTCTGCCGTGACACGACGTGGGCGGTAACCTTGATTTC
>Ga0302326_10004530_pt1 | contig 32160 bp, 27 predicted proteins | sample Palsa_T0_3_FD_202264 | JGI IMG/M metagenome (GOLD analysis project Ga0302326, IMG submission 202264) | Peat permafrost microbial communities from Stordalen Mire near Abisko, Sweden - Palsa_T0_3 | ecosystem: Environmental > Terrestrial > Soil > Palsa > Peat permafrost | place: Sweden: Abisko...
CGGTGACGCGGCTCGACAGCCGCTTTTTCGCAAGCCAGTGCTCGTGCATCAGGCGGCCGAAGGAATCAAAATCCTGCCCTCTGACCGCGGCGCTGATTTGTTTACCGATATCGAGAATCTCGCACAGTGCCTGCTCGACGTTCCCGGTGCCGGCGTCCAACGACTGCTTTTGCTCGGCCAGGATGCCGGTCGTAGCGCGCGACACGTTGGTAAAGTAGAGGTGTGTCTTCGAGACCAACTCCATGATCGCATAGCCGGGCAGACCGATGCGCTCGAACTCGACGGTCCCATCGCGGGCGATGACCAGTTGCGTCAGCCCGCCGGCCGCAGCCATGTACTGGTCCTGCTTTCCGATCGGCTTCCCGAGGATTTCCAGTTCGATGCGGCAGGCCTCGTCCGCAAGCTCCTCGACGGAGGCGGGGCGGCCTAGATACGCTCTGATCGCGGACAACAGCCCGACCAGGTAACAACTCGACGACCCGAGGCCCGTGCCCGCCGGCAAGTCGGCCAGCGACGAGACTTCGACTCCGTCCGCAATCTCGTGCATCAGCAGCGCTTCTCGCGCCAGCTCGTGGCGCAGGTCGCTTACGCGATCGACGACCTCGCTGTCCGTGTAGTGCAACCGAATCTTGCGATCTGCGTACGGAACGTTGAGCGCGACATACATGTATTTGTCGATCCCGAGCGCCAGCACGCTACCCCCGTGCTTCGAATAGAAGCTCGGCAAATCCGTGCCGCCACCCCCGAGCGTAACCCGGAACGGTGTCCGCGTAACGATCACGAGAGCATTGCCACCGTGCCCGCTGCAGGCTGTTTCCACCAGGCTTCGGTGGGCAGCCGCCGGGACCGGGTCGCTCCGCGGCGGAAATCGGCCGCTGCAAAAGCGGTTTGCCGGCCTGCGAGCAGGGGTGAACGCGTACGACGCCGAGGTTGACGAGGATGCGTCGTGAAAGCAGCGGCCCGGTCGCCGCGCCGAAGGACCTGCCCGCTCTGGAATCGCCGGACCTCGATCTCAGTATCGTCATTCCGGCCTTCAACGAAGGCGCGAAAATAGCGTCCGATATCGACGCGGCATCCGCCTTTCTTCGCGAGCAGGCGCTGCGGGGTGAAATCATCGTCGTCGACGACGGTTCCGCCGACGATACGTTCGCACAGGCCTGCGCCCTTCGAGAGCGGGTCCCGGCACTGGTGGTCCTGCGCTACGACCTCAACCGCGGCAAAGGACACGCCCTGAAATACGGAATACTGCGCGCTCGCGGGCGGCGCGTGTTGTTCGCCGACGCGGGCCTTTGCGTTCCCTACGAGATCGCTTCGATCGGCTTGAAGATGATCGACCTCGGAATGTGCGACATCGCGCACGGTTCGCGCGCTATGCGTGGCAGCGTCCGCCGGGCGCAGCCTGCCTACCGCCGGATTGGATCCGCATTGTACTCGCTGCTCATCCACACGGCCATGGGCATCCCGCTGTACCTCTCCGACACCAACTGCGGCTTCAAAATCTACCGTCGCGAGATCGCCCGCGATCTGTTCGGCCGATCCTTTACCGACGGATTCATGTTCGACATCGAAATCGTCCTGCGGGCGCTCGGGGCTAATCTCACGATCCTGGAGTTCCCGGTCTTGTGGAGCAACGACCCAGACACCCGCTTCGACCCCCGCACCGGCAGCCTACGCCTGCTGCGCGACCTGTTCGTGATTCGATTGAAGCTTGCGCTCGAAAAGCGCGAGCCGAAAGAATCCCGAGGGCGTGTTCCGAGCGAGCTAACGTTTCCGCTTTCGAAGCGCCCGGCCGACAACAACCTCCGTTCGTAGGTGCCTTCATCAACGCGCTCGCCGAAACGTCCCGCCTGGCCAAAGGTGCCCCCGGCCCTATCAGTACAACAGCAGGCAGCTCGCGAACAATTCATGTCCGGCTGGCTCGAATTGCTGCCATCGCGATATGCGTTCGTCGAGCGTTTCAACCATCGATCCGTGACGAAGTTGCCGGCCGAGCCTGCTCGAATGACCACGCTCGAAATCGGCGCCGGCACGGGCGCTCACGTCGCATTCGAGGATTTGACCAGGCAAGACTACCACTGCCTCGAGCTGCGGCCGGAGTTCTGCTCGCGTCTTCGTTCGCTACCCGGTGTTGTCTCAGTGACGGCGGGTAGCATCGAGGAACCGACCGGGTTTACGAGCGCCGGCTTCGATCGCGTCATTGCGATTCACGTGCTCGAGCACCTCCGAAACCTGCCGGCCGCATTGCAAGAAGTCGATCGAGTCCTGAAGCCGGCCGGGATATTCGATGTCGTGCTTCCCTGCGAAGGCGGCTTGGCATATTCGCTGGCCCGTAAGATCTCGGCACAGCGTTACTTCGAACGGCGATTTGGGATGTCGTATACGCCGATTATCCGCAACGAGCACGTGAGTACCTTCGCAGAGATTCGCGTCGAACTCGACCAGCGCTTTACGGTAACGAGCGAGCGGTTCTTTCCGATACCAGTTCCTTTTGTGCCGCTCAATCTTTGCGTTGCGCTGCGGTTGAGGAAGCGCGATGCGGCGCCATCTGCAGGCAGTGCTTGATCCGCCGCCCCTGGACGATCGCCGCAGTCCTCGTCGCAGCCGCCCTCTACGCAATCGCTCTGAGCAATGCGGCCTACGAGCTGACGTCGCCCTCGTACCTCTCCTGGCACGTCGTTTTGCGCAAAGCGTACAGCATCGTGGCCTTTGCGCTCGTCGGTTACTTGCTGCGGCGGGCCCTGCGCGAGAACGGCCGCGAGGAGCCGCGCGCGACGATCGTCGCATGCGTCGCGGGGGTCGCAGCATACAGCGCGGCGATCGAAGTGGGCCAGTTCTTCTGCGGGTCGCACGAGGGCCTCGGCTGGAACGCGATCGATACGGTCTGTGGCGGCGTCGGCGGTGCGCTGGCCGCGGCCGACCTCATCGCGCGCCGGGGTGCTCCCAAGCCGGACTGAAGGGGTACGGAAGGGGCGCGTCGTTAGGAAAGGAAGCGGGCCTCATCCCGCCATTTCTCTGGAGGTACGATCTTGAAACGATTTACCGTCGGCGTTTTCGCCGTGGTCTTTGCCGCATCACTCGGTTGCGTCGGCGGCGCGCAGCAGATTGAAACGACGCCCATTCCCATGCTGCCCAAGCCCGATCTCTCGTCGATGCAATTCTTGGTCGGTTCCTGGAACTGCACGAGCAAGAGCGCGCGCCGGCCGTCCCCGAGCACGTCGACCGGTACGTACGCGATGGATCCCTCCGGCTACTGGCTCGTCCTAACGTGGAAGGCGCCCGGCATTTCCTGGTACCCGCATCCGTCGGCCGGAACCGATCACATCAGCTACGACGCCAGCACGAAGCGCTGGATCGACACGGAGACCGACAACAACGGCGGCTACGATCTGTCGGCATCCGACGGCTGGCACGGCAACGTCATGGTTTGGCACGACATCACTTACCCGAAAGGCGCCGACCTGGCGTCGAACGGCGACTCGACCGAGACCAAGGTCAGCGACACGAAAGTCACGACCGTCAGCTCGTTCAAGACCACGAAGGGCCGGGTCGTCGGCGTAACCACCACCTGCACGAAGTCCTAACCGGTACGGGCCGCCGCGATCGCGGGCGAAAATCCCGATCGCGGTGGCCACGTTAGGCGCCGACGAGTTCCCGGACCGCGGCCGCGTTGAAGTAGGCCGCTTGCGGGTGATGGATGACGATCGCGGCCGTCGATTGCTCGGGGACGATTTGGAAGGCCTCGGTCAGCTCCGCACCGAGCGCGCGCTCGACGTCGAGCAGCTCCCACACGAGCGTGTGTTGCGAAAGGTCGGGACAGGCGCCGTAGCCCCAGGAGTAGCGCTTTCCGCGGTCCGCGTCGAGGCCCAGTTCCGCGCGAATCCGGTCGTGCGTGTACGCGGCGAGCGCCTCGGCCGACTGCACCGAGAAGCCGTGCAGGAAGTAGCTTTCGCTGTAGTCGGCGGCTTGCTGCAAGGCGTCGATGCGTCCCGAGACGCCGCGCCCGACCGTGACGACCTGGAGCGCGATCAGATCGGAAGCCACGCCCTCCTCCGGCTCGCGCAGATAGTCCGCCAAGCAGAGGTGTTCGCCGCCCAGTTGCCGCGTGAAAGCGAAGCGCGCGATCTCGCGCGACGGCTGGGCCGGGTCGTAGAGGATGACGTCGTCGCCGAGGCCGGCGGCCCGGAAGTATCCGTAGACCACCCGCGGCGCGATCACGTCCTCGCGTTCGGCCTGCGCCTGGTACCGGCGCAGGCGCGGCTCGAACTCCTCGCGCACCACCCGCTCCCACTCGGGACCCTTGAGGTTCGCCCCGCCCCACGACAAGCGGTACAAGCTGCGCAGGTCGAAGTGCGGCCAGAGTTCGCGCGGTTCCACCCGCTCGAGCGTGCGCGGCCCGAAGAACGGCGCCCGCGGCGGCTCGACGAGCATCAGGTGCTCGCGGCCCGTTCGGCCGCTGGCCACCGCCGCAGGCGCGCCGGATCTTGCCGCGTCGCGCGCGCGCTCGGCACTCACGCGAACATCCCGCACGAACGTCTCGCGACGCTCGCCTTCCGAGGTGAGTTTGTCCATGATCTCGAGCCCTTCGAAGGCATCCTTCGCGTAGTACACGCCCGGGTCGAAGTAACGCGTGCCCTCGTCGAGGAAGCCGATCCGCCTGCCGAAATCGCGGTTGATCGCGGCGCCGCCGATCAGGATCGGATAGGCGAGCCGGCGCGAATCCTGTTCGGCCACGCAGACCGGCATCTGTTTCGAGGTCGACACGAGCAAGGCTGAGAGCCCGATCGCGTCGGCGTCGACTTCGACGGCCTTCTCGAGGATCGTGTTCATCGGCACTTGCTTGCCCAAATCGTACACGGTGTAGCCGTTGTTGGTGAGGATCGTGTTGACCAGGTTCTTGCCGATGTCGTGAACGTCGCCGAACACGGTCGCGAGCACGACCTTGCCTTTGGTGACGCCCTCTTTCTTCTCGAGGAACTGCTCGAGGTGCGCGACGGCCTTCTTCATCACCTCGGCCGATTGCAGCACGAACGGCAGGATCAGCTCGCCCGATCCGAATTTGTCGCCGACCTCCTTCATCGCCGGCAACAGCACGTTGTTGAGCACGTCGACCGGATCGCGGGCCGTCAGCAGCTCGTCGATCTTGGCTTCGATGCCGTCCTTGCGGCGGCGCAGGATCGCGTTGTGGATGCGCGTCTCGACCGGCGCGTCCGCATCGTCGTCGGCGCTGGGGACGGCGCCACCCGCCGTAGAGACAACGTTCTCGTAGCGCTCGATCAGACGCTGCAGCGCATCGGGCCGGCGGTTGAGGACCAGGTCATCGCACAGCTCGCGGTCGACCGGATCGAGTTCCCCGTAAGGGGTGATCTCCTTGGCGTGGACCAGCGCCATGTCGAGGCCGGCGTTCACGCAGTGGTGCAGCATCACCGAGTTGAGCGCGGCCCGCGCCGCCGGCTTGAGCCCGAACGAGACGTTCGAGACGCCAAGCGAGGTCAGTACGCCCGGCAGCTGCCCCTTGATCAAACGGATGCCTTCGATCGTCTCGACGGCCGACGGAAAGAATTCCGGATCTCCGGTCGCGAGCGTAAAGGTGAGCGCGTCGAAGATCAGCGCGCCGGGCGGAATGCCGTATTCGCCGACGACGATCTCGTAGATGCGTTGCGCGACCTCGAGCTTGCGCTCGGCGGTCTTCGCCATGCCGCTCTCGTCGATCGTCAGCGCGACGACGGCCGAGCCGCTCTCCTTCACCAGCGGCAGCACCGCGTCGACCTTGGTGCGGCCGTTCTCCAGATGCACCGAGTTCACGATCGCGCGGCCGGCGTAGATCTTCAGTGCCGCTTCGATCACCTTGGCCTCGGTCGAATCGATCATCAGCGGCGTCTCGACCGACTGGGCGAGTTTCTTCACGATCGTCGCCATCTGCAGGTCTTCGTCGACCCGTTCCGTCAGCGCGGTGCAGATGTCGAGCACGTGCGCTCCACCTTCGACCTGCTCGCGCGCGACCAGCACGATCTCGTCGTAGTCGTCGGCCAGCAACAGGCGCTTGATCCTGCGCGACCCCTGCGCGTTGATCCGTTCGCCGACCAGCAGCGGGCTGCCGTCCTGTTTGAGCGGCGTGGCCGTCATCGACGATGCGGCGAACTGCAGCGGCTTCTCTTGCGGCCGGCGGCCGGTCTTGCCAGCTGCAACGGCCGCAAAAGCGCGGATGTGCGCCGGCGTCGTGCCGCAGCAGCCGCCGATGGCGTTCACACCGTAGTCGTGCACGAACGAGCCGAGTTCGCGCGCCATTTCGTCCGGGCGCTCGGGATAAATCGTCTCGCCTTTAGGCCCCATGAGCGGCAGGCCCGCGTTCGGGATCACTGCCACGAAGCAGCGCGAGTTTTCGACCAGGTAGCGCACGGCGTCGCGCATGTGGGTCGGACCGGTCGAGCAGTTGAGACCGATCACGTCGATCGGCAGCGCGTCGAGGGTCGCCGTCACCGCGCGGATGTCGGTGCCCAACAGCATGCGGCCGGTGACGTCGAGCGTCGCCTGCGCTTGGATCGGCAGGCGCCGCAGCCCGCGCGCGAACTCGCGCGTGATGCCCGCGATCGCCGCCTTCATCTCCAAGAGATCTTGGCTGGTCTCGATCAGCAACAGGTCGACGCCGCCCTCGACCAAGTGGCGGGCCTGTTCGCCGTACAGATCGGCGAGTTCGTCGAAGCTGATCTTCGAGAGCGTCGGGTCGGAGGAGGAGATCAGCATCCCCGTCGGACCGAGCGCTCCGGCCGCGAAGCGCGGCCGCTCGGGGGTGGAAAACGCATCGCAGGCCGCGCGCGCGATGTCGGCTGCAGCACGGTTGATCGCCGGCGTCTTCGCGCCCAGTCCGTACTCCTCGAGCTTCAACCGCGAGCCGGTGAACGAGTCGGTCTCGAGCACGTCGGCGCCCGCCTCGAGGTAGGCCTCGTGGACGCGGCGGATCAGGTCGGGCCGGGTCAGGACCAGCGCTTCGTTGCAGCCGTGGTAGCGCGGACCGCCGAAGTCGTCGTTCGTCAGCTCCAGCGCCATCAGCTCGGTCCCCATCGCCCCGTCGAAGACGAGGACCCGGTCCGCCAAGGCTGCGAGGTATCTGTCCATAGAGCGGCCGTTCGGCGAAAAACGACAAACCGCGCCCAACACTTGTCAACACCTGCCATTTTGGCCGAGAATGGACATATGCAGGACCGACGGGTGTTTGCCGGACTAACCGCGGCCGTGGATGACGAGCGGCGGCGGCTAGGCCCGGGCGGCCCTCGAGTGCGCGCCGAGACGCGGCGGCTGGCGCTCGAGGAGATCTGGTGCTCGGGCCGGCTCGCCGGCGCCCGGCTCGGCTACGACGAGGCCGTGGCGCTGGTCGAGCGCGGGATCGCCGTCGGCGAACGGCGTCTGGAGGAGTACATCCTGGCGGCCGACTACGCCGCTGCTGCGCGCTACGCGGCGGGCGCGCCGCTGCCGGGCAGACGGCAAAGCTACCTGCGCCTGGAAGAGATCGTGCAATTGCACACGCTCGCCGCGCGGCGCGAGCCACTTGCGCGCCCCGGCGAGTGGCGCACGACGACCGTCGCTCCGTTTCCAAGCGGGATGGTCCCGCCGCCGGCGTGGCAGGTGCCACGCGGCATGAACGCGTTCGTCGAACGCGTGGCGCTCGGCCCGGCGGAGGGCGTCCACCCGTTGCTCTGGGTCGCCGACGCGCACGAGCGCTTCTCGCGCATCCACCCGTTCGCCAAAGGCAACGGCCGGGTCGCGCGCCTGCTGGCAAACCTCTTGCTGCGCCGGGTCGAACTGCCGCCGTTCGCGGTGCGTGGACGCGCCGCCGAACGCTACCTCGCCGCTCTGCGCCGGGCCGACTCGCGCGACCCCTGGCCGCTGGCAGCGGCCTTCGCACTGGCCGTTCTAGCGAGCCTGCGACGGCTAGTCGCAGCTAACGACGCCGGCGACTTGCACTCGCTGGCGAGTTTCGCCCAAGGCGCCCAGAGAGCACGGCTCTACAAAGCGGCCCAGCGGGGGCGCTTGCGCTCGGTTCGGCGCGGCGGCACGCTACTGACCAGTGCGGCCTGGATCGCCGAATATGAAGCTTCTCGCGCTCCGCGCCGAAGCGCGCTTTAGCTCTTACGCGCCGTCGTACGCTTTTTTCAGCTCTGCGATATCGAGCTTGATCATCTGCAGCATCGCTTGCATGACGGCGGCCGACTTGGCCTCGTTTTCATCTTGCAGCAGCTCGTCGAGCACCGAGGGAACGATCTGCCACGACAAGCCGAACTTGTCGGTGACCCAACCGCACTGCACGGCTTTGCCGCCGGCGCAAAGCTTGTCCCACAGCGCATCGACTTCCGGCTGGGTCGCACAATCGACGACGAACGAAACTGCCGGCGTGAAGGCGAACTCGGGGCCGCCGTTGAGGGCGATGAACTTCTGGCCCGCCAGCTCAAAGGTCACGGTCATGACCGAGCCCGTTTCGCCGGGCGAGCCTTCCGGGTAGCGGGACACCCCGACGATCCGCGAGCTGGGGAACAGCGAGACGTAGAAGTTCGCCGCCTCTTCGGCGTTGCGATCGAACCATAAGAACGGCGCGATCTTCTGCTTGGTCATGCTCGCCACGTGAGCGGTCAGGCGCTCCAGGCTCTGCCTCCAGCCCTCGTTCATTCCGGACAGCGGGATTTCCGAACCGGGGCCCGCTTTGACGACCTTTGCCGTCATCGTCAACAGCGTTCTTCCATCGTGTTCGACGAACGTGACGGTGGTGACCATTTCGAGGAAGCTAACGCCCGCAGCGTCTTCGAGCGTCGTGGTGAACTGCAGCCGCTCGGGCTCGACGATCTCGACGTACGCGCCCTTCATTTCGTGCGTTTGCCCGAAGCCGTGCATCTGGACGAGCAACGCGCCGCCGGGGCGCAGATCCAGCTCGCAGACGGGGATGGTAAAGCCGTGTGGTCCCCACCACTGCGCGAGGTGTTTCGGATCGGTCCAGGCTTTGAACACGAGCGATCGCGGGGCGTCCAAAGTTCGGCTGAGGATCAGTTCCCGCACGGCCGGCTGGGTCTGGGAGGTCATGCGTGATTCTCCTTGGCTTGAAGTTCGCGAAGATAGCCGGCCAGGCGGTCCAGGCGCTCGTCCCAGAGCTTCCGGTACGGCTCCACCCAGGCCGCGACGTCCCGCAGCGGCTCGGGATTGAGCCGGCAGGGGCGCCATTGCGCGTGGCGGCTGCGACTGATCAGCCCCGCGCCCTGCAGCACTTTGAGGTGCTTCGTGACGGCGGGCAACGTCATCGCGAACGGCTTGGCAAGTTCCGTCACCGAGCTTTCGCCGGCAACGAGCCGCGCCAGGATCGCGCGGCGCGTGGGGTCCGCGAGCGCCGCAAACGTTGTGCTGAGCTGATCGGGAGGCATTGTCTAAAACCTACTCGTTAAATAACTTATCGGTAAAATACAGGTTCAAGGCCTCGCTGTCAAGCCGGTTTGGGCTCGGCGCCGCGGTGGCCCGGTGGCGGCCCATTCGTGGCGGTCCAGGTCGACCACGTCAGCGCGCAAATCAAGAGCGCAGCCAGCGCCAGGTCGAGTGAGCGCAGCAGCGGGCTGCGATCGAGCAGCAGATGCCCCGCCGTCACGACGCCTGGCGGGGGCGCGAAGGGCTCGACGGATCCCAGCGCTGCCAGCGCCACCGACGCGGCGACGAGCGCGGCGATCGTTACTCGAAGGGCGCCCTTGCCGCGCGCGGCAGCCAAGGCCCAGCCCAGCGGCACGCACAGGAGAAACTCCATGTCGACCCAGCGCCGGTCACCGTAGTTCGAACTCAGCGTGTCGGCCGTGACTGCGAATACGGCGGCCGCATAGCACGCACTCGCGAGGCCGACGGCGAGCGCCGTCTCGCGCACTTCCCGCGCACCGGAACGCCACATCGGCAGCAGGCCGGCGATCGCGACCAGCATCGCGGGCGAGTACGAGAACAGCCCCTGCGCGCCGAAGGCGAGCGCGAACGCGTAACCCGGCGAAAGCGGGCGCCCAAGGTACGGCCGGGTCGAGGCTAGGTGGAACGGCGAATGCGTATCCGCGTAATTCGCCGCGTTGAGCACGGGCGGTCCGAATCCACCCGAAATCGCGTGGTTGAACCCGAGCTGCAGTGCGAGCATGGGGATGGCTGCCGCAAGTGCGGCACCGACCCGTGCGCGGCCAGCGTGTCGCAAACAAAGGAGCGCAAGCGGGAGGACGAGGGCCACCGCTCCTTCGTCGAACAGAACGGCTAGCGCGAGAAACCCCGCCCCGAGCGCAGCCATCACCGGGCCGCCCGAGCGCCGCAGGTAAAAGAATCCCGCCAGCGCAGCGGCACCGGCCGGCACGTGATCCGTAAACACGAGCGCGAAGGGAAATGCCAGCGTCCCGAAGCCGGTCACTGCCGCTACGGCAAGCGCGACCTTCGGCTCGAAGCCAAGATCGCGCTGCAGCATATATGCGTACACCAGGCCGAGTCCGAACCAAGGGCCGATCCCGAGCAGCGTGATGAGATAGATAGCGGTCTCGGGCGGTGAGCGGTCGAGCCGCACTCCGAGCGGTTTGAGGACAGCCGCGACGACGGCGCCTTCGATCTGCAATAACGGCGGCTGGCCGGAATAGGTGTGGCCCTCAAACGCGAACGAGTCCCGCCCCTCGCCGATCGGCGACCCGTCGATCGCGAACGTACCGCGATCGACGAGCGACTCGATCGTGGCGAAGCGCGTGCGGTCGTTCCAGGATATTGCATGCGTCTTCGTCACCAGCGCCAAAGCGCCGAACGCGGCGAAGAAGATCAGGACCCGCAGCCGTGCATCGCTCAAACTTCGGTCCTCGTTTCGGCTTGCAGCTGCAAACACTTCGCGGTGTGGTAAGCCGGCCCGCTCGGCTCCGGCCACAGGAACGAGGCGGCAAGCGCGAAAGCTCTGCGCGTGCCGAGCACGCCCATCGTCGAAACGCGAGACCTGTCGAAGTCGTTCGCGGGTTACCGGGCCGTGGACGGCGTGTCGCTGTCGATCGAAAGTGGCACGATCCACGCGATCATCGGGCCGAACGGTGCCGGCAAGACGACGTTCTTCAATTTGCTGTCGGGCTTCGTCGTGCCGACCTCGGGAAGGGTGTGCCTCGGCGGCCGCGACATCACGGGCCTGCCGCCGTACCGGATCGCACGCCTGGGCATGGTGCGGAGCTTTCAGATCAACAGCATCTTCGAGCACCTGAGCGTCCTCGACAACGTCAAGGTCTCGCTCGAAGCGAAGACCGAGCTTCCGTCGCGCTTCTGGCTGCCCGGTTCGGCCACCAAACGCCTCGAAGCCCGCGCCCGCGAGCTGCTGTCCGACGTCGGCCTCGCGCGCGAGAGCGGGCAGCTCGCTTCGCACCTCTCGTACGGGCGCAAGCGCGCGCTCGAAGTGGCGATCTCCCTCGCGCAGGATCCCTCGATCCTCTTGCTCGATGAGCCGACCTCCGGAATGGGAACCGAAGACATCGCCCGCATCACGCAGTTGATCGACCGCGTGCGCGCGGGCCGCACGATCGTGCTGGTCGAGCACAACCTCAGCGTCGTGGCCAACCTCTCCGACCGCATCACCGTTCTGCAGCGCGGCAAGGTCTTGGTGGAAGGGTCGTACGAGGAAGTCCGTCACGATCAGCGCGTGATCGACGCGTACCTCGGCGGGGGCGCGGCGGCGCATGCTTGAGACGCGCGGCCTGCAGGCATATTACGGCGAGTGCCACGTCCTGCGCGGCGTCGATCTGCGCGTCGAAACGGGCGAAGTCGTAACGCTCGTCGGGCGCAACGGCGCCGGAAAGACGACGACCCTGAAGACGATCATGGGCATGGTGCCCAAGCAGAGCGGCGAGATCGTTTTCGACCAAAGCCCCATTGCGGGTCTGCCGTCGGACAAGATCGCGCGCCGCGGCATCGGGTTCGTGCCCGAGGAGCGCGGCATCTACGCGACCCTGACGGTCTTCGAAAACCTCACCATGCCGGCGATCGTGGGCAAGACCGATTGGACGCTCGAACGCATCTACGAACAGTTCCCGATCCTGCGCGAGCGCGCTCGAGCCATGGGCACGACGCTGTCGGGCGGCGAGCAACAGATGCTGGCGATCGCGCGCGTCTTGCGCAGCGGCGCGCGCCTAATCCTGTTGGACGAGCCGACCGAGGGCCTCGCGCCGGTGATCGTCGACGCGATCGCCAACCTGCTGCTGCAGATCAAGAAATCGGGCGTCACCGTATTGCTCGTCGAGCAGAACTTACGTTTCGCTACCCGCGTCGCGGATCGCCACTACTTGATGGTCCACGGAAAGATCGTCGACTCGATGAGCAACGCCGCCGCCATCGAACGCGAAACCGAACTCCTCGCCCACCTCGGCGTCTAACTCATGGCTCTAGGATCGGCTGCTCGTCGTCGAAGGGGAGCACGGCGCCCGGGCGCAGCCGGTGCATCAGTTCGCCGACGATACCGCGGCGTGCGATCAGGATGATGATCGCGAAGACCAGGCCCATGACGATGTTCGTCTTGTCGCCGATCGGAGTTTTCGAGACGAAGAAATCGAGCGACTGGAAGAGCCCGGCGCCGATCATCGGCCCGTAGATCGTGCCGATCCCGCCCAGGATCGTCATCATGACGATCGCCCCGGAGGTGTGCCAGTCGACGGCATCGAGGCTGGCGAGGCGGTTCGCGCCGGCGTAGAGCGCTCCCGCCAGGCCCGCCAGCGTGCCCGAAATCACGAAGGCCGCGAGCTTGAGGCGGTCCGTGTCGTAGCCGATGCTCTTGGCGCGATTTTCGTTCTCCCGCATCGCCGCCAGCACGGCCCCATACGGCGAGGTCACGATCCGCACCGCGACGGCCGTTGCGATCGTGGCGACGGCCAGCACCAGGTAGTAGTACACGTGATCGTCTTCGAGCGAGAGCCCGAACAGGGTGCCCCGCGTCGTTACCGGGTAGCCGTTCTCGCCGCCGGTCAAATCGATGAACTGCAGGGCGAAGAAGTATTGGATTTCCGCGATCGCGAGCGTAATCATCGCAAAATAGATTCCGCTTCGCCGCACGGAGATCGCGCCGACCAGCGCGGACAGGAAGAACGCGTATACCACCCCGGCCAGCAGCGCGAGCGGGAACGAGGTGACGCCGTGCGCGATCGCGATCGTCGCCACGTAGCCGGCGCCGCCCCAGAACAACGCATGGCCGAACGAGAGCAGGCCCGTAAAGCCCAGCAGCACGTCGAACGCCACCGCGACCAGCGCGAAGCACACTAGATCGATCGCGAAGACGATGTACACGCCGGGCACGAACGGAAGAACCAGGCCTAGCGCCAGCAGGACGGCGCCTACCAGCGCCCCGCGCCGGCCTGCGATCATGCCGAGCGCTCCGGCGTGCCGAACAGGCCGGCCGGCCGGAATAGTATCACCAGCACCATCACGATGAAGATCAGCGTGTTCGCGATCGGCGGATACAAGACGGCGCCTACCGCCGCGATGATACCGAGCGCGAACCCGGCCACGACCGAACCGAGAATCGAGCCGAGCCCACCGATCACGACGATCGCGAAGGTATTGATGATGACCGCATCGCCCATCGTCGGCGACACGTTGGTGTTCGGTGCGGCGAGCACGCCCGCCAGCGCGGCCAGTGCCGCCCCAAAGGCGAACGTGCCGCTGACCAGACGGCTCGTGTCGATGCCGAAGGCCCGCGTCAGCTGGGGCTTCTCGGTGGCCGCGCGGATCCGGGCACCGAGCCGCGAGCGCTCGATTCCCACGTACACGGCCGCGCAGACGATCAGGCAGACGACGATCACGAACAGCCGGTAGGTCGGGTATTCGGTGAAGCCCAGGTTCGTCGCACCGGCCAGGATGCCCGGCGTTTCGTATGGCGAGCCGAGCGCGCCCGCCGCCAGTCGCATGACGTCTTCGACCACTAGGACGATTGCGAACGTCAGCAGCAGGTTGTAGAGCGGGTCGAGATTGTAGAGGCGCCGCAGCAACGTCACCTCGATGGCCAAGCCGAACGCGCCCACCACGATCGGCGCCACGATCAGCGCGGCGAAGAACGGCAGGTGGATCAGTTGCGCGCCGTAGTACGCTACGAACGCGCCCAGCATGTACATCACGCCGTGAGCGAAGTTCACGATGCGAAGCATCCCGAAGATGATCGAGAGACCGAGCGCCAAGAGCGCGTAGAAGCCGCCGTTCACGAGGCCGTTGAAGATCTGGATCAGCAGATAGTCGGCCGAGACGTGCGGCATCGCCGCGCGCTTACCAGTCCTTGTTACACGTCGATTGGGCCTCTGGCCGGAAGGCGCGGCTGGGTGGAATCACTTGCAGGATCTTGAACCAGGCGTGCGGTTCTTTGATCACGCTCTTGTCCAGCACTTCGACGACGTACATCTCGTGCGTGACGCTATGGTCGCGCGCGCGCCATTCGGCCGCGTGAGCGTAGAAGTCGTTGAACTGACGCCCGTCGAGGTACTGCTGGACCTTGTCGGCGTCGACCGTGCCGACGGCCTTGACCGCATTCAACCACTGCGTCGTGGCCGAATAGTCGGCGGCTTGGATGTCGGTCGGGCGCAAGCCGCCGCCGACGCGCTTGGTGAAGCGGTCGGCCCAGGCGCGGGCGGCCTTGTCTTCGTTCCAGTACCACGACGTCGTGATGCGCGAGCCCGAGAATACATCAGGCAGCGCGTCGACGTCGGAGAGGAAGAGCAACCCGACGGCGATCTTCATCGACTTGTCGAGGCCGAACTGCTTGACTTGCTTCATCGTGTTGACGGTGTCGGCGCCCGCATTGAGCACGCCCAGCACCTGCGCCCCGGATTGCTTTGCTGCCAGCAGGTACGACGAGAAGTCCGTTGTGGTCGGGAACGGGTACATGTCGGAGTGGACGAAGCTGCCGCCCTCGGGCGCAATCGCAGCGCTGAAGTCGGTCAGCATCTGTTGCCCGAACGCGTAGTTCGGGATGATGCCGTACCATGTTTTCCCATCCGATTCATTCGCGATGTGGCGGCCCGTCGACGCGGCCAGCGCGTAGGTGTCGTAGGCGTAATGATAGGTATAGCGGCTGCAGTTCGCCCCCGTCAGCGCGGACGACGCGCCGCCGGTGACGATCTCGAGTTTGTGCTTCTGCTTGGCGACGGCGTCGACGGCGATTGCGGTCGCCGAGTTCGTCAGGTCGAGCGCGAGTTCGGCGCCGTTGTCGTAGGCTTCGGCCGCCTTGGCCGCGGCCTCGGGACCGTTGTTGCGATGATCGATCGTGTCGACTTCGAGCGGCCGGCCGAGCACCGAGCCGCCGAAATCTTCGACCGCCATCTTCGTGGCCTCGACGGCGCCCTGACCGGCGATCGCGGAATACGTGCCCGACATGTCGGTGATGACGGCAATCTTGATCGGACCACTGTCGGCGGCGACCGGGACCGGCACGGCGGTCGGAATCGTCATGGCGATTGCTGCTGCCAGCATCAAGGACGAGCGAGTCGTGTTCACGTGACCTCCTCTGCAAATGGAAGAACCGGAGGCTCCGATTCAGGCGGTCTGCAGAAAACTCCCGCGCACAACGCTTATCTTCCTCGAATCCGGCGCCCATGCGGTACGATGTGAATGAAGATTTCGCACTAGTAGAGGAGCTTCACATCTATGTTCATCGACTACCGAGGCAAGGCGCCGCGCGTGGCCGCCAGCGCCTTCGTCGCGCCGACCGCTATCTTGGTCGGCGACGTCGTCGTCGGCGAGGATTCGTGCATCTGGTTCGGGGTCGTGTTACGTGCCGACACGGGCAAGATCCGCATCGGGGCGCGAAGCTCGATCGAGGACAATGCCGTGGTCCACGCCAGCGCCGCCGGGACCACGATCGTCGGGAGCGACGTGACCGTCGGGCACTGTGCGGTCCTCGACGACTGTACGATTCGGGACGGCGCCCAGATCGGCAGCAACGCCGTCGTCCTCAACGGCGCGGTCGTGGGTGCGAGCACGGTCGTGGCCGCGGGCAGCGTCGTGACCGTCGACGAGCAGCTGGCGGAACGCACCGTCGTGGCCGGCGCCCCAGCTAAGGTTCGCAAGTTACTGAGCGGTCGCGCTGCCGATTGGGTCGCTCACAGTACGGCCGAGTCGGTCGCCCAAGCTCGCGCGTACCGGCGCGACAACATCGGCGACCCGGGGCATCACGAGTTGAAGACGCCGACCCGCGGCAAACGGCACGGCTCGGCCGTCCTCACCTGACGCGCCGGGCTATCCCCGGACGCCGGCGGCCCGGCTAAACGCCGGCGGTCGCGAGGCCCGCGGACTCGTCGTGCGCCGCGCCACCATCCGCCGCTGAGCCGCCGGGGTCGCGGCGGCCGCGATCGCCGATGTTCGAGATCACGACGTAGATCACGGGCACGAGTACGAGATTGAGCAGCGACGAGAGGATCATCCCGCCGAAGACGGGCGTCCCGAGGCTGTGACGGCTCGCGCTGCCGGCGCCGGTCGCCAGGACCAGCGGCAGGATCCCAAAGATGAACGCAAGCGAGGTCATCAAGATCGGGCGCAGGCGCGTTTCGGCCGCCTGTTTCGCGGCCGACAGTGCGTCGAGCCCTTGCTGGCGCAGCTGGTTCGCGAACTCGACGATCAAGATCGCGTTCTTACTCGCGAGACCGATCAGCATCAGATACCCGACCTGCGCGTAGATGTCCGATTGCAAGATCCCGAAGTAATCGTGAGCCACGAAGATCGCGAACATGTTGCGAATGAACACGAACACCAACGCCCCGAGAATCGCAAGCGGCACCGACATCAGGATCACAAGTGGGTCCGTCCAGCTCTCGTATTGCGCCGCGAGCACGAGAAACACGACGATGATGCCCAGGCCGAAGATCAGCGCCGCCTGGCTGCCGCCCTCGATCTCGTCCAGCGAGATACCCGACCACTCGTGCGAGACGCCGTTCGGTTCGAGTTGCTTCGCAAGCTGCTCCATCGCCGCGATCGCCTCGCCGGAACCCGCTCCCCGGCCCGGCTTGCCCGACAGCTCGATCGAGCGGAACAGGTTGTAGTGGTAGATGATCGGCGCCGAGCGCTCCATCGCCGACGAGATGAGGGTCGAGAGCGGCATGATCGCGCCCGGGCTGCCGTCGGCATTGGGGTTTGCGCGCACCCAGATCTGGGATAGATCCGAGACCGAGGAACGATACGGCGAGTCGGCCTGGACGTACACCCGGTACGAGCGGTTCAGATAATCGAAGTCGTCGACGTAGAGAGAGCCGAGATAGATCTGCATCGTCGAGAAGATGTTGGCCAGCGGCACGTTCAAGGACGCCGCCTTTTCGCGATCGGGATCGACGACCAGCTGCGGGTTGTCGTTGCGGAAGGTCGTGAAGACGCTCGCGAGTTTCGGGTTCTGGTTGCCGAGGTATTCGAAGCCTTGCGCGACCTTGTTCAGCGCGGTCAGGCCAACGTTACCGCGGTCCTCGATCTCGTACTGGAAGCCGCCGATGTTCCCGACGCCGTTGATCGAGGGCGGGTTGAAGCCGAAGACCTGAGCGCCCGGTATGCTCGAGAATTTGTTCTGCAGGCCATCCTGCGAATAGAGCAGCCCGAGCACCGAGTGCTCGATCCCGGGGCGATCGCGCCAGTCTTTGAGCAGCACGAAGAGCGTCGCGGCGTTGGACGCGCTGCCGGTGAAGGCGAACCCGTTGACGGCGAAAACTCGCAGCACCTCGGAGCGGGTGCGGATTATCCCCTCGACGCGCTTGGTGATCGCCGTCGTCTGATCGAGCGACGAGCCCTCCGGCAGTTGGATCACGGCGATGAAGTAGCCCTGATCCTCGTCCGGCGTAAAACCGGTCTTGGCGTGCGTGAACATGTACGCCGTCAACAGCAGGGCCAGCACGAACCCACCGAGCACCACGATGCGCCAGCGGAAGATCACGCCCAGCGAATTATGATACGACCGGCGCAGCTGAAAAATCCCGCGGTTGAACCAGGTAAAGAAAGCGCCGCGCGGCCGGTCCTGGCGGCCCAGGAACAACGCCGACAGCGTGGGCGTGAGCGTCAGCGCGTTGAAGAGCGAAATCGTGATCGAGCACGCGATCGTGAGCGCAAACTGCTTGTAGAGCTGGCCTGTCGTGCCCGGGAAAAATGCGACCGGAATGAACACGGCGAGCAGCACGAGGGAGGTCGCGACGACGGCGCTCGTGATCTCAGCCATGGCCGCCGACGCACCGGCGAGCGGCGACATCTTCTTCTCTTGAATGAAGCGGGCGATGTTCTCGATGACGACGATCGCGTCGTCGACAACCAGGCCCGTCGCAAGCGTGAGCCCGAAAAGCGTGAGCGTGTTGATCGAGAACCCGAGCGCCTTCATAAGGGCGAACGTACCGATCAACGAGACCGGGATCGTGATCGCCGGGATCAGCGTCGTGCGCCAGTCCTGCAGAAATAGGTAGATCACGACGATCACCAGCACGATCGCAAACAGGAGCGTGATGACGACTTCCTTGATCGACTCGTTGACGAAGGTCGTGACGTCGAAGGCGATCTCGGAGTGCATACCGGCCGGGAACTTTTCCGCCAGACGCACCATCTCGGCCGAGACTTCCCGTGAGACGTCGAGGGCGTTCGAGGTCGGAAGCGCCAAGACGCCGATGCCGACCGACGACTGGCCGTTGAACCGCAGGTCGGTCGAGTAGTCCTCGGCGCCCAACTGGACCCGCCCGACGTCGCGCAGGAAGACGTGACCACCGTTGGGAGTGCTCTTGACGATCAGCGCGGCGAATTGGCTCGGCGAGGTCAAGCGCCCGAGCGCGCGTACGGAGTACTGGTAGGGCTGGTGCCCGTTCGTTGGCGGCGAGCCGATGGTTCCGGCTGCGACTTGAACGTTCTGGTCCAGCAGGGCGTTCTCGACGTCGGTTGCGGCCAAGCCGTTGTCGGCCAGTTTCTTCGGGTCGAGCCAAAGACGCATCGCGTACTTGCGTTCGCCGAAGATGATGACGTCCGAAACGCCTTTGAGCCGCTTGAGGTCGTTCTTGACGTAAAGATCGAGGTAATTCGACATCAGCAGCGGCGTCAGCGCGCGATCGGTCGACGTGAAGCCCATCCCCATCACGAACGAACCGGAGTTCTTCGCGACCGTGATTCCGTTCAACAGGACTTCCGGCGGCAGCACGCCCTCGGCGGATAGAATCGCGTTCTGCACGTCGTTGGTGGCCGCGTCCAGATCCCGATCGAGATCGAACGTACAGGTGATCGTGCTCGAGCCGTTGTTGTTCGACTGCGAGGTGATGTAGCGCAGCCCTTGCACGCCGTTGATCGCGTTTTCGAGCGGGATCGTTACCGAGGCCTCGACCGCCTGCGCGCTCGCGCCCGTATAGGTGGCGGTCACCGTGACCACCGGCGGCGCCACCTTCGGAAACTGGGCGATCGGCAGGGTCGGAATCGTGACTAGACCCGCCAGGGTGATAATCATCGAGCAGACGGCCGCGAAGATCGGCCGCCGCAGAAAGAACTCGATCACGCCCCTACCACGCGCCGCCGGTCGCGATTGTTTCGCGAGCAGCCTCGATGCGACCGACGGCGCGTCCGGCGACGTTGAGCACGCCCGGGACCGCGAATTCGCGCAGTTGCTCGGCTTCGCCGGGCTCGAGCGCGCCGAGTTCCTCCAGCAGCGCGATCACGGCCGGCGCTGCGGCTCGGCGCGCGCCGTCGACCACCTTGAGGGCCAGGCCCAAGCCCTCCCGCCGTAGGGCGTCGCCGTGGACGCCCTCGGCGCCGGCCTTACAGATGATGCGGCCGCCGGTCGCTTCCATCAATGCGGTGTCGAGACGGCCGGTGCCGGCGACGTAACGCGGCTGCGCCGCCATCGCGGCCCGCACCCGTTCGAGCGCAGCCGCATCGTCCGCGGCGAGGCCCTCGAGCGTGGCGAGCCGCGCGTAGGCGCGGGCAACATTGCGCAAGGGCGTCGCGAAGACCGGTATGCCGCAGCCGTCGACGCCGATCGGCAAGCGGGCGACGTCCTCGTCGACCATGCGCGCGCAAAAGCCCAGGATGCGCCGCTGGACCGGGTGCTCAGGCCCCAGATAACCGCCGGGGTCGAAGCCGAGGTGCACGCACATCGCAAGGATGCCTGCGTGCTTGCCCGAGCAGTTGTTGTGGATCGCGGACGGCCGCGCGCCGCTCGCCGCCAGCGCCGCGGCCGCAGCCTCGTAGGCGGGCGGGTGCGGGCCGCATTGCAGCGCAGATTCGGGCAGGCCGATCCGCGTCAGGATCTCGCGGACGCACTCGACGTGAAACGGTTCGCCGCTGTGTGACGCCGCGATCACGGCCAGCTCCCGGTCGCCGAAGCCGAAGCGCTGCGCCGCACCGCTCGCGACGATCTCGGCCGCGATGAACGGCTTGGCCGCGGAGCGCACGTAGATCGGTACGTCGACGTCGCCGCAAGCTAGTGCCGTCCGGCCGGCCGCATCTACGGCGCAAGCCGCGATCGCATGAACCGACTCCACGAGTGTGCCGCGGATGACGTTGACGACCATCCTGTTAGCGCACTAGCTCGGGTTCGGTCCCTCGACGACCTGCACGAAGTCCGCTGGCCGCACGTACTTGGCGAAGGCCGCGCGAATCTGCGCCGCGCCGAGCTTCGCGTAGATCTCGGCCGAGCGGTGCCCCTCGTCCAAAGGCAAGCCCGCGATCGAGCGCGCTACCAGCGCGCTCGCTACACCGTCCTCGCTGGCCTCGGAGAGCGGTAGCTGGCGCAGCAAGATGGCCTTGGCTTGTTCGAGTTCGGCCGGCGTTACGTCGGTCGTCTGCATCGCGCGCAAGTCGCGCACGATCAAGCGCCGCGCCTTCGCAACGTTGGGCGGGTCGCAGCCGTACGAGACCGTGTACGTCGAGCGCGTCCGGCCGGCTTCCAACTGGTTACTGACCGTGTACACGAGACCGGCCGTTTGGCGCAGATCGTGGTACAAGCGGGTTGCGTAGAAGCCTCCGCCGAGCACGTGATCCCCCAGCTCCAGCGCATAGTAATCGGAATCGCGTCGAGTCAGCGGAACCGTCTCGACGAGCAAAGCCTGGTCCTGCAAGCGGCCGCGATCCGGCACGACCGCCGCAGCAGGTTTGTTGGGAGGCACCGGCCGCAGGTCGAGCGCGGGTTTGGGACCGCCGGCCTTCCAATCGCCGAAGTACTTCTCGATCGTCGTGCGGGCAGCAGCCGGCGTGACGTTCCCGATCACGACGATCGTCGTGAGGTCGGGCCGGTAAACCGCATCGTAGAACGCGCGCACGTCGGCGAGCGAAACGTCCGCAACGGTCTTCGGCGTCGCTTCGCGCAAGGCCGGGTCGCCGGCGGGAAGCAGGGCCCGCAGGGTCGCGCGATGCGCGAAGTACGCGGGGCTGTTCTGCTGGCCCGCGAGGGCTTGCGCCGTCTGTTGCTTCACGATCGCGAACGCGTCGGGCGGCAGCGCCGGATGCAATTCGCCGTCGGCCAGCAGCTTGACGCCGTCGTCGAAGTGCGTACGGAGCACTTGCAGCGAGAACGCCGTGCCGGCTGAGGCCTGCGCCGCGATGTCGTCGAGCGCCTTTTGATAGGCCAAGCGGTCGAGCGACGTCGTGCCATACGAGAACAGTCCATCGAGGACGTCGTCGACCCCGTCCTTGCCGGCCGGCTGCTGCAGTGCATCCTGATGCGCGATCTGGCCCACTACCGTCACGGTGTCGCTGGCCGACGCGGGCTGCACGATCAGGCGCAGGCCGTTCGGCAACCTTTCGTCCGTAGGCGCCAGCGTCGAGGGCGGGATCTCGAGGTCGGCGAGTTTCGCCCGCGCGAACGCCGGCAATTCGACGGCCACCTTCGGTTGTAGCGCGCCCTGCTCGGCGCCGCCGAAGCCCTTCGATGCGACCGCTTTGCCTGAGGGCTTCGGCACCAGGTTTACCGTTACGGCCAGGCTTGGGTCCAGGTAGGTCTTGGCGATCCGGTTCACGTCGTCCGTGGTTACCTTCGCGATCGCGTTCACGTCGTCGTCGGGAGATTGGCGGCCTTCCGCTGCCAACGCCTGCGACCAGTCCGCCCCGAGATCCGAAATCGAGTTGCGCGAAAAGGCGTTCTGCGCGATCTCGGCGCGCTTGGCCGCATCGACCAAGTCCGCCGGCACGCCGTTCTTCGCGTAGTCCGCTACGATGCTCGCCAATTCGTCGTCGAAGGCCTTGCTGTCGGCGCTTGCCGGTAGTGCTCCGTAGACCATGATCAGGCTCGCCTTCGGATAAGCGGAGAACAGCTGGGCGCCCGTCTGCAGGGCCTTGCCCTGGACGGTCAGGTCGTAGATGTGCGCGCGCTGGCTCGCGAGCACGTCCGCCAGGACCTGCAATGCTGCGAAATCGGGATCGTCGGAGCCCGGCGCGCGGTACGCGGTGAACGACAACGTATACGGAAGATCGCTGTCGAGCGCGAACGATTCTGCTTTGACCGGCTGCAAGTGGACCTCGCGGCGCGCCGGCACCGGATGCGACGGAATCGAACCGTAGAGCCGGGTTACGGTCTGGAGCGTCTGCTGCGCGTCGACCTGTCCCACGATCACGAGGATCGCGTTGTTGGGCGCGTACCAAGTCTGGTAAAACTGCTTGAGCATCGCTCCCGTCGTCTGATCGAACGAGGGCCGCGTGCCGAGCGGGTCGTGCTCGTACGGCGTGCCGGCGTAGAGATCGGCCGACAGCCGCACGACCGCTTTGTAGGTGGGATTGGAATTGTCGGCCGAGACCTCTTGTTCGATCGCACCACGTTCCTGTTGCCACTGGGCCTGCGAATCGTCGATGTCGCTCATGCACGCCGCGTCGACCCCGAGCGCCACGTCGAGATCCTCGGCCGGGATCGTCGTGAAGAACTGGGTGATGTTCTGCTGCGTGTCGGCGTCGCCGTCGCCGCCCAACTGCGCGAAGATCGCCGAGGTTTGGTCGGCGCTCACCCCGCGGCAGCCGCGGAACGCCATGTGTTCCTGCGCGTGCGCCATGCCGGGGAATCCGGGCGGCGTTTCGTCGGCGCCGACCAGATAGTTCTCGTAGACGCTCACGACCGGCGCTAGCGGATCGCTCACGATCACCACGCGCAAGCCATTGGCCAGCGTTGCGCGCGTGACCGACGTGTCGGGCGCAGCCGTTTCCGCAGCCGGCGGGGCAGAGGGAGCGGGCGTCTGCGCCGTAAGCAGCGCGGCGACCGCCGTCAGAGCAGCTGCGCGGGAGAGCGGACGAAGCATCGGCGTTCCTTTAGGCCTCGAGACAGAAGCGGGCACGTACTCCTGGTACGTGCCCATTCCGGCCCGAGTTTCGCGCCGCTCAGGCGAGCGCGGGTTCGACGATCTGGGCTTCGAGGTCCGCGAAAACCGGATTGGACAGGTAGCGCTCGCCCGTATCGCAGCCGATCGTCACGATCGTCTTGCCGGCTGCTTCCGGCCGCGCGGCGATTTGCATCGCAATCCAGATGTTGGCGCCGGCCGAAATGCCGACCAGCATGCCCTCTTCGCGGGCCGCGCGCCGAGCCAAAGCGATCGCGTCTTCGTTGGTCACGCGGATGACCTCGTCGTAGACCTTCGTATCGAGGATGGCCGGAATGAAGCCCGTGCCGGTGCCTTGAATCTTGTGCGGGCCTGGTTGGCCGCCCGACAGGATCGGCGAAGCGTCGGGTTCGCCCGCGATGATCTTCACGCCCGGCTTGCGTTCGCGCAGCACCTCGCCGACGCCGGTGATCGTGCCGCCCGTCCCGACCATCGCAACGAAGTAGTCGACGTTGCCGTCGGTGTCGCGCCAGATTTCCTCGGCCGTCGTGCGCCGGTGGATCTCGGGGTTGGCCGGGTTCTCGAACTGCTGCGGCATGAAGTATTTGCCGGGATTCGAGTCGTGAATCTCCTTGGCTTTGGCGATCGCACCCTTCATGCCCTCAGCACCGGGCGTCAAAACGAGTTGCGCTCCGTAGGCCTTCAGCAGATTGCGTCGTTCGATCGTCATGGTATCGGGCATGGTCAGGATGATCGGATAGCCCTTGGCCGCGGCCACGAAGGCCAGCGCGATTCCGGTGTTGCCGCTGGTGGGTTCGATGATGACGGTATCGGGGCGCAACCGGCCCTCGCGCTCGGCGGCCTCGATCATCGAGACGCCGATGCGGTCCTTGACGCTGCCCGCCGGGTTGAACGACTCGAGCTTGACCAGGATCGTCCCGTGGAGCCCCTTGTTCAGGCGCGGAATCTTCACCAGTGGTGTGTTGCCGAACGTGTCAGCCAGGTTGTCGTAAATGCGTGCCAATGTCTCCCCCAAGCGAGCGCACAGAATGCGCGGTATCGATAGCAACCGTCGCGATCCGGCAAGGGCTGCAGTTACCGGCATCGAACGTACGTTCCCTTCGAAATGTTTTCGCTGCGCGAGAAATCGCTGTACGTCGACGCGCTCGACTTGTGGATCGACTCGATGAGTTCCCGGAGCCGCTGCTACGTCTCCCACGGCCACGCCGACCATGCCCGTGCCCACGACGTGGTGATCACATCGATCAACAACGCCCGGGTCTGCGCGCACCGCTTCGGCCGGCGCGCGCCGAAGCCGCCCTCCCTGCTCGGCGAGCCGGGCACACGCGAGGTCGTCTTCGAAACCCACGCTTTCAACGCACCGTGGCGGCTGGGGCACCACGAGCTGACGCTGTTCTCGGCCGGCCACGTGCTCGGCAGCTCCCAGTTGCTGATCGAAGGCGAGCGCGGGCGTTTCGTTTACACCGGCGACTTCAAACTCGAACGGTCCTTGACGGCCGAGGCGCCCGAGGTCAAACGCTGCGACACCGTCCTGATGGAGTGCACCTACGGCCGGCCCCAATATGTCTTCCCCCCGCGGGCCGAGATCGCAGCCGAGATGGTGGCCTGGGCGCGCAAGGCGCTCGAGGACGGAGCGGTGCCGATCTTCTTCGCGTACTCGCTCGGCAAAGCTCAAGAAGCGCTCGCGATCTTAGGGAACGGCGGGATTCCGCTGGCCGCCCACGGCGCGGTCGCCTCGATGACGCGCGTCTACGAGGATGCCGGCGTCGCGATGCCGCCCTACGAACATTACGACCCGAAGAGCTTCGACGGGACCCGGGCCTTGATCTGGCCGCCATCCGGCCGAGCGCTGCCCTCGGCGGTGCGCGGCCGGGCCGTTCGCACCGCGGCCCTGACCGGCTGGGTCGTAAGTGGGCGCGCGAACTTTTGGCAGCGCACGGACGCGGGCTTTCCGCTCTCCGACCACGCCGACTTTCCGTCGCTGCTGCGTTACGTGGAACTCGCGCAACCGCGTAAGGTCTTGCTCAACCACGGCTGGCGCGATTTCGTCCACCGCCTGCGCAGAGCCGGGATCGACGCAGAATACCTCGAGCACAACGCTCAGCTAGCCCTGTTTTAGCCGAGCGCTAGGACCATGCTCGCATTCGCCTCCGCGTGCGACGAGATCGCAAAGGAGCCGGCCAAATCGGTGAAGATCGAGCGCCTGGCGGCCTACTTCCGTACGCTCGATGCGAGTAATCTGCGCGCCGCGGCGCGCTTCCTGACCGGCAACCCGTTGGCCGCCCACGACGATCGGCGCTTGGCGATCGGCGGCCGCACCTTGGTCGCGGCCGCGCGCGCCGTCTGGCGCTTCGATGACGCCACACTCTCGGCCGCGTACCGCGAAACGGGAGACCTCGGCGAAGCGCTGGCCCGCGTCTCGGGACGCCCGGCGCAGCCCGGCTTGTTTGGGGAAACGCTGACGCCGGCGGCGTTCGCGTCGCTGCTCGACGAGCAGGCATCGACCAGCGGCAAGGCCGCCGGCAAGCGCCGCGAGGCGCTCTGCGAGCGGGCGTTCCGCGCTTGCGGCAGTCCTCGCGAGGTCGCCTACGTCACCAAGATCCTCACCGGCGACTTGCGGATCGGCTTGCGTGAAGCGCTCGTGCTGGACGCGATCGCGAGCGCCTTCGATCGCGACCCCAAGGCGGTCCGCCAGGCCGCGATGGCGGCGGCTGACGCCGGCGCGGTCGCGCTCGCAGCGCAAGCCGGCACGCTCGAACAAATCGCGATTCGCTACTTCGCGCCGGTTGCGTTCATGCTGGCGACGCCCGTCATGTTCGGGTCGTCGTACCGCGAACTCGGGACCGGGACGTGGCTGCTGGAAGACAAGTACGACGGCATTCGCGCCCAAGCGCACGTCCGCGCGGGCAGCGTGCGGCTCTACTCGCGCACCCTGGGCGACATTTCGCGTTCGTTCCCGGAGGTCGTCGCGGCGCTGGGCGGTGTCGCACGCGACGCGATTCTGGACGGCGAGATCGTGGCCCACAAGGATGGCTCCGTGCTGCCGTTCCGCTACCTGCAGCCGCGTTTGCAGCGGGTCGATCCAACGGCTGAAATGCAAGCCGAAATTCCCGTCCGCTTCGTGGCTTTCGATGCGCTCGCGATCGGCACGCGTTTTCTGCTCGACGAGCCGCTGTCGACGCGCCGCTCGATTCTCGAAACGCTCGTGCCCGATAGAGCGGCGCTTACGCTTGCCCCCTGGCAGGAACTCGAAACCCAACCTTCGCCCGAGCGGATCGCCGAAATTTTCGACCTCGCCCGGGCGCGCGGCAACGAGGGCCTAATGCTCAAACGCAGCGACGGCCCGTACGTGCCGGGCCGGCGCGGCAAGTGGTGGCTCAAGCTCAAGCGCGAACTCTCGACGCTCGACGTCGTGGTCGTCGCGGTCGAATGGGGTCATGGTAAGCGTAACCGCGTCCTGTCCGATTACACCTTCGCCGTTCGCCGATCGGCCGACGACCCGACGCTGCTGACGATCGGCAAGGCCTACAGCGGCCTCACCGATGCCGAAATCGCCGATCTGACGAACTGGTTCCTCGCGCACTCCGCAACCCAGCCGGGCAGCCGCGCGCTGGCGGTCGCGCCCGAGATCGTGATCGAGGTGGCCTTCGACGTCATCGCGCAGAGTGCGCTGCACGCGAGCGGCTACGCGCTGCGCTTCCCGCGGATCGCGCGCCTGCGCCCGGACAAGCCGGCCGCCGAAATCGACACGCTGGCCGACGTCGAGCGCATCTACCGCGAAATGCTGCAACGCGAAGGCGTAACGCGCTGAGCCCACCGATTCTCACCCAAACGTAATCGACCGTTCACCTCTACCTAACCAAGCGTAGATCCAAGACGGACCGCTCGTGCGTTCATAGAGCAGAAAGGATCTGGAGGCCATGACAAACGCACGGGTTCACACGACAGCCGAGATCGAGCAGATGTTGATGCTCGGCCTCTCACCGATCACGGACAACGCGGACGCACTTTACCAACTCGGCTTCGAGCGGGCCTATCCGCAGGCGCGCAGCGGTTACGATGCGACGATTTTCGAACGCGCCATCGATCAGGGATACCGCCAAACATCGAGCGGATTACGCCGCGTCATGGTCTGTCAGCGCGCGTTCCTCGACCCGAGCGCAAGCGTCTAGGCGAAAACGTCCTAGTGCGCCTGCGGGCGCACGACCTCGCGGTCGGTTTGCAGCGTGACGAACGAGTCGCGCGGCACGATGAAATCGCTCTTGTGATTGTTCGCGTAGAAGAAGCCGCCGACGGCGCCTGCCAGACCGCCCAGGCTCGAGCCGACCTTCTTGAACAGGAAGTTGCCGACGAGCATGCCGATGCCGGCGCCCGCGGCCTGCTGCGGAATTGCGCTCTTCTTCTTCGTTTCGACGCTCAGCACGTGGCCGGTCAGCGGCGACGAAGAACCGTCCGATAGGACGATGCTGTCGAAGGCTAGGTCGAGTTCGGGTTTACGGCCCTGGCCCGCCCGGATGACCTTGGCGACGTGACCGCGCACGAAGGCGCCGGCGTAGGTTGGATCGCCGTTGGGATACGGCCGCACGATCTGCAGCGAGAAGCCGTCGCCCGGCTGCGCTTTGCCCGAGTCGAGATCGGTCGACAGAACGCCGGAAATCGTCGAGCCCTCGGGGATGGCGCCGGCCTGCGCGAGTCCCACGGCTGGGGCTGCGGCGAACGCGAGCGCGAGCGCCGCGCACGTTAGCGGAAGGCGAAACAGCTTCATACTCCTTCAACGACGCTTTTGGCGCGTCCGTTGCCCTTATGGCTACGTTTCGCAAGCTCGATCTTGGCCACCGTGACTCGGTGCACTTCGTCTGGTCCGTCCGCCAACCGCAGCGTGCGCGAGCTTGCCCAGGAGTGGGCGAGCCCGGCATCCGCGTTCACGCCCGCGCCGCCGAAGGCTTGGATCGCGCGGTCGATCACGCGCAGCGCCATGCTCGGCGCGATGACCTTGATCATGGCGATCTCGGCGCGCGCGGCCTTGTTGCCCTCGCGGTCCATCATGTCGGCGGCGTGCAGCGTCAACAGGCGCGCCTGGTCGATCTCGATGCGCGAGTCGGCGATCCATTCGAGCACCACGCCCTGCTCCGCGAGCGGTTTGCCGAACGCGACGCGCGAGGTCGCACGTTCGCACATCTTCTCGAGCGCGCGCTCGGCCGCGCCGATCAAACGCATGCAGTGGTGGATGCGGCCGGGGCCCAAGCGTCCCTGCGCGATCTCGAAGCCGCGGCCTTCACCGAGCAAGACGCTGGAAACGGGAACCCGGACATTGTCGAAAAGCATCTCAGCATGCCCGTGCGGTGCGTCGTCGTAGCCGAAAACAGTCAGCGGCCGCACGACGGTGACGCCCGGCGTGTCCATCGGAACCAATACCATCGATTGTTGCAGGTGGCGCGGCGCCGTGGGGTCCGTCTTGCCCATGAAGATCAAGATCTTGCAGCGCGGGTCCATGGCGCCGCTCGTCCACCACTTGCGCCCGTTGATCACGTACTCGTCGCCGTCGCGTTCGATCCGGGCCTGAATGTTGGTCGCATCCGACGAGGCCACGTCGGGTTCGGTCATCGCGAAAGCCGAGCGGATCTCGCCTGCCAAGAGTGGCTCGAGCCAGCGTTTCTTCTGTTCCGCCGAGCCGTAGCGCACGAGCACTTCCATGTTCCCGGTGTCGGGCGCGCTGCAGTTGAAAACTTCCGGGCCGATCGTCGAGCGGCCCATGATCTCGCACAGCGGTGCGTACTCGCGGTTGGTCAGCCCGGCGCCGAGTTCACTCTCCGGCAAGAACAGGTTCCAGAGGCCGGCTTCGCGCGCTCTCTTCTTGAGTTCGTCGAGCACGGGCGGAATGGTCCAGCGGTCCGGAAGCCTGGCGTGCTGCTCCCAGTACAGCCGCTCGCCGGGCTCGACCACGTCGCGCATGAATTCGCGCAGGCGGTCTTGCAGCGCGGTAACCTCGGGGCGAAGTTCGATCGACATGTTTTTTCGCGTTCGCCCTGCGGCTACGGCGTCCCCCGCGCTCAGCCGGAGGGCGATCCGCGTTCGAGCGAAGGATGTTCGGCCAGACGCCGCTCGGCATCGCGGCGTCCCTCGGGCGTGCCGAGTTCGAGGTAGATGCCGACGTCGCGGCACTCGACGGCCAGTTTCGAGATCGACTCGTCGTCGCGCACCGCGCTCAGCAGGTCGCCTTCCGGCATCTTATCGAGCCGCGCGCGAGCCTCGGGCGAAAGGTAGACGGGATAGCCGGCCTGGCCGCCTGCCGTGGGATAGGCGACGTCGCAGCTCGACGTATCGAGGGCGCGCTCGCAGCGGTCGAGCGTATCCTTGCGCATCCTGGACCGGTCGCTCGGGAGCACCCCGATCGTGGCGCTCGGGCCAATCTCACGACTCGCGAGCGCGACCGCCGCGGCCATCCCGATCAGCGGGTGTGCCGCCAGCAGGACGTTCGCCCAGGGCATCGCCGTCGACGCCGCCGCGTGTGCGGAGTGCTCGGCTACGACCGTCACCGCATGGTCCTCGACCAACTTGCCGACGCGCTCGAGGGCGCCGGGGCCCTCGGGCGCTTGGCGTTCCTGGGGAATCACTCGGGTCGTCTTTCCGTCGACGAGCACGACGTACACAACTTCGGCCATCGCAGTCCTTCCGCGCGGTGTTATCGGTGCGACGAAGGCGCCGGCGCCTGCCCGCTCCCGGGCCGCCGGTCGAAGACCCGCCGGGCCTTGCCCTGCGAGGGCTCGATCGTGCCGCGCGCAGCGACCTCGACCGCCGCGCTGACGCCCACGAATGCCTTGATTCGCTCGCGCAGCCCCGAGGCTGCCGCCGTGCCGTCCCCGTCGCCGGCTGCCGCCTCGACCACGACGGTCAACTCGTCGAGGTTTCCGCTGCGTTCGACGACGATCTGGTAGTGCGGCGCGAGCGCCGGATCGCGCAGGATCAGCTCTTCGATCTGGGTCGGGAAGACGTTGACGCCGCGCACGATCAGCATGTCGTCGCAGCGGCCCGAAATCTTCTCGATGCGGCGCATCGCCCGTGCGCTCGGCGGTAAGAGGCGCGTCAGATCGCGGGTCCGGTAGCGAATGACGGGCAGCGCTTCTTTGCTGAGCGAGGTGAAGACAAGTTCTCCGCGCTCGCCCTCGGGCAGCACGGCGCCCGTATCCGGATCGACGATCTCGGGATAGAAGTGATCCTCCCAAACGGTCAAGCCGTCTTTGGTCTCCGCGCATTCCTGCGCGACGCCGGGCCCGATCACTTCGGACAGGCCGTAGATGTCGAGCGCATCGATCGACGCGCGCGCTTCGATGTGCGCGCGCATGTCGTTGGTCCACGGTTCCGCGCCGAAGATGCCGATCTGGAGGCTGCTTTGCCGCGGGTCGATCTGCCGGCGCTCCATTTCGTCGAGCAGCGCCAGCATGTAGCTGGGCGTCACCATGATGATGCGCGGCCCGAGGTCGGCGATCAGTTGGACCTGCTTCTCGGTTTGCCCGCCCGACATCGGGATGACCGTGCAGCCGAGTTTCTCCGCACCGTAGTGCGCGCCGAGCCCGCCCGTGAAAAGCCCATAGCCGTACGAGACGTGAACGATGTCGCCCGGGCGTCCGCCGGCCGCGCGAATGCTGCGCGCCACGACGTTTGCCCACATGTCGATGTCGTTCTGCGTGTACGCCACGACCGTCGGCTTGCCCGTCGTGCCGCTCGAAGCGTGGATCCGCGCCACGCGTTCGCGCGGCACCGCGAGCAGCCCGAACGGGTAGGTTTCGCGAAACGCGTCCTTGGTGAGAAACGGAAAGTTCGCCAGATCGGCAAGCTCGCGCAGGTCGCCCGGGTGGATGCCGCGCTCGTCGAAGGCCGCCCGGTAGTGCGGCACGTTTTCGTAGGCGTGACGCAGCGACCACTTCAGGCGCTCGAGCTGGAGCGCACCGAGCGCGTCCCGACTGGCAGTTTCGATTGGTTCGAGCATGGTCCGCGCGCCTCCCGAAGACGCAGAAACCATGCGACGAGGGCCGAGCGGCGTCCCGCTAGTGTGACGGCAGGACGAACCGGGCGGCCTCGGCGACGACGGCTGGGTCGCGCAGGATGCGCGCGTGGCCGAGACCGTCGACGCAGAGCAGACGGCTTCCGCGCCAGGCGGCCGCGACCGCGCGCGATCCGCGCGCGTCGGTGACCCGATCGTCGGCGGAATGGACGAGCAAACCGGGCAACTCGAAATCGGCCACGTTTTTCACCAGGTCGAGCGACGGAACGTCGATGCCGCGCGCGACGAGCGCGGCGACCAGCGCGTCGCCGTCGATGCCGCCCTCGCGCGCGAACTCGCGCGCCCAGCGCTCGTAACGGGTCGGCGTCGCCACGAACACCGCGCGCTCGACGCGTAAACCGCCTCCAATCGCGAGCGCCACGGCCGGACAACCCACCGAATGCGCGATCGTGCCGGCGAGCGGCCCGACCAGCGCGCCGAACGCGACGATCGCCGCGGCGAAATCTGGAATGCCCGCTTGCGTGCCCGCACTCTCGCCGTGCGCCGGAAGATCGAGCGTGACGACGCGCGCGCCGCGCGCGAGCAGCGGTTCGACGAACGCGTCGAGGTCCGTGTGCGTTCCCTCCCAACCGTGGACGAGCAGCACCGGCGGACCCGTGCCGCTCGACCAATACGCGACCGGACCGTAGACGGAATCGAACCGGCCGCGCTCTTCGTAGCGCACCGTCGAAGGCTGGGCGGCCCGCCGCCGCGGCGTCAAGAGTGCGTCGACCGCCTCGCGCAGCTGTTGCTCGGTTTCCAAACTCGATGACATCGGGCGGCCCTTCATTCTGCCGCCAGCACGACGACAGGGGTGGTAGTTTTCGTGCGTTTCAGGAGGATGGCGATCAACACGCCGAGACACGCAAGCGGCGC
>Ga0302326_10004533_pt1 | contig 32150 bp, 25 predicted proteins | sample Palsa_T0_3_FD_202264 | JGI IMG/M metagenome (GOLD analysis project Ga0302326, IMG submission 202264) | Peat permafrost microbial communities from Stordalen Mire near Abisko, Sweden - Palsa_T0_3 | ecosystem: Environmental > Terrestrial > Soil > Palsa > Peat permafrost | place: Sweden: Abisko...
TAGGGTTTTATCGTGCTGTCTCGTGATATAAGAAACGATCGCAAAAACCACCGTTGCGCGCTCCGAAGGCAGAGGTCACAGGTTCGAATCCTGTCGGGTGCGCCAGGGCTCTCGCTACGTACGGCGTTGAAGTTCCATACATAGGTTAAGCTCGGTCGGTAGCACCCCCTCTTCCGCACCGACAGTTGGCGGCTGCCGTTCAGCGTCACGCGGGGCTGACAGCCAACCGGGGCTTTTCCGACCTTCGTTTGAGCGACAGGACAGGTTTTTCGATCAGGAAGTAGCTGAGCGTCGCCAAGCCGGACGTCACGGCGAGTGCGAGGGCGATACTCACTGGCCACCAATGCCGCCCTCGGACGTAGATGGCGATCACCTGCTGGACCGGAAACGCCCAGATATAGACACCGTAGGAAGGGTCGAAGTTTAGGCGCGGCAACGTCACGCTGGGCGAGCGCGCGAGATAATGGACCAAGTAGGTCCCGGCCCACGACACGACGACGCTGAAGCCGCCGAAGTGCAGCGCTGCGGCGCACACGCAGGCGCTAAGCATCGCTGTGCTCCAATCGAGGGGCGCGTCGAGAGTTCGCATGAGCGCGCCTACAGCGAACGGAGTGGCGAGTTGGAGCAGTGTTCCGTGCGCGCTGGGCTGGATTGCCAGCAGGAAGGTCAGGGTTAGGCGATCGCCAAAAGCGGCCGGAAAGCGCCCGCACCATACCGGGCGCCATCACGGCGATGTAGCACAAGACCTCTGGCGCCAGGGTCCACAGAGACCCGTTGACGGCGTTGGGGAACGGGTCGGAACCGAACGCGCCGGGCAAGTAATAGCGGGTCTGAAACGGCATGTTCCAGACGACGTAGGCGTAGGGCTCGACGTTCGAAAAGTAAGTCCGCGGCGGGAGGACGCTGACCGCTGGGCCGATCACGAAGGCCGTCAGCGCGAGCATCACGAAGAGGGCCGGAAGAATGCGTAGCGCTCTGCGCCAAACGAAACCCGGCGCATGGCCGACGCTGAGATAGCTGCTGGTGATCAGGTAACCGCTGATTGCAAGGAAGACGAGAACGGCGACGTCCCTGAGGTTAGTCTGCTGGTCTTTCGCGAAATTGACGAGAGGCTGAGCACCCGCGCCTCCGAGGATGAACGAACGCGAGAACAGCCCGGCTAGCGCGGCCAGCAGCCGCAGCGTGTCAAAGTTGTTGCGCCGATATCGGACCTGGCTGGATCGGTGAACCGAAACCGTTGTTGAATCAGCGACTAGTCGGATGGTGCGTTGGACCGGATTGGACTATGGTCAGTCTCCTGTCGGATGCGCCAGCGCGAAGACGGCTGGAGACTGCCATGTCCAATGCCGACGCCTCGAGCGGAGCCGACCTCGCCCAGGGGATGGAACTAAGCGAGATGCCTGACGAAGGCGTCGTTGGCGGCCATGTCGGTGGCGAGCCGGTGGTGCTGGCGCGGGTCGACGGCGAGCTGGTCGCGATCGGCGGCGGCTGCAGCCACTACAGCGGCCCGCTGAAGGACGGCTTGAGGGTCGGGGCGACGCTGCGCTGCCCGTGGCACCACGCCTGCTTCGATCTGCGCACCGGCGCGGCGCTGGAAGCGCCGGCCCTGGCGCCGGTCGACCGCTGGAAGGTCGAGCAGCGCGACGGCAAGGTGTTCGTGACGGAGAAGGTGGCAGCGGCGGATGCGCCCAAGCGGTCGACGTCGGGCGACCCGAAGGCGATCGTCATCGTCGGCGGCGGCGCGGCCGGCTTCGCCGCGGCCCAGCGCCTGCGCGATCTCGGTTACGCCGGCAAGCTGACGCTGCTGAGCGCCGATGCGCTCGCGCCCTACGACCGGCCAAACCTCTCCAAGGACTACCTCGCCGGTGAGGCCGATCCGGCCTGGATGCCGCTGAAGGACGACGCCTTCTACCCCGACCACCAGATCGAGCTTCGGCTTTCGACCACGGTGGAGAAGCTCGACTCCGCCGCGAAGCGGCTGACGCTGGGCGATGGGACCACGCTTGATTGCGACGCCCTGCTGCTGGCCACCGGCGCCGAGCCAATCCGACCGAAGACGCCGGGGTTCGAGCGCGACAATGTGTTCGTGCTGCGCAGCCAGGCCGACAGCGACGCGGTGATCGCCGCCGCGGCGGGCGCGCGCACCGCGGCCGTGATCGGCGCGAGCTTTATCGGGCTCGAGGCCGCCGCGGCGCTGCGGACGCGCGGCCTGGAGGTCCACGTCATCGCGCCTGAAACCCTGCCGCTGGAGAGCAAGCTGGGGCCGGAGCTTGGCCGCTTCCTCCAAGGCCTGCACGAAAGCCACGGCGTCCACTTCCACCTCGGTCGGACAGCCGGCGGCTTCGATGGCAAGACGCTGACGCTCGACGATGGGGCGACGCTGGCCACCGATCTGGTCGTGCTGGGCGTCGGGGTGAGGCCGCGCCTGGCGCTGGCCGAGGCGGCGGGCCTCGCGATCGATCAGGGCGTGGTGGTCGACGCCCGCTTCCGCACCAGCGCGCCGGGCGTGTTCGCCGCCGGCGACATCGCCCGCTTCGCCGATCCCGCCGGCGGCGCGCCGATCCGCGTCGAGCACTGGGTGGCGGCCGAACGCCAGGGCCAGATCGCCGCCGCCAACATGCTGGGCGTCGATACGCCGATCGACGAGCCGCCGTTCTTCTGGAGCGCCCACTACGACGTCAGCATTCGCTATGTCGGCCACGCCGAGCACTGGGACCGCACCCAGGTCGACGGCGACATCGACGCCCAGGACGCCACCGTGCGCTACTTCAGCGGCGGGGCGCTGCTGGCCGCGGCGACGGTGGGACGCGACCTGGAGGCGCTGCGCATCGGCCAGGCGCTGCGCGAGGCGAATCATCTCCGGCTGGCGAGCGACCGGTAAGCACGGCGTCGCCGCGACCACGATCCGAAATGACCTCGCGGCCAGGCGCCGCCAGTTGCGCTAGCGGAACAGGCCCCCGCGCGGTCCGTTGTGAATTGGCGGATCGGCGCCAGCCGCGTCCGCGCATCGCGATATCGGAAACCGACATGGCCGAAGCCGAAGACAACAGCGACGAGATAGAGCGCGCCCTGAAGGCCGAACAACAGCGTCTGCGCGAAGTCGGCAAGGAGACGGATGCGCTCGATCGCGAGATGAACCCTCCATCGCCGCCGATCGATCACAGCAACGACGGGGGCGTCATCTAGCCGCTCGAGATCCCACCCGCCTCTGGCTCGGTGGGACTCTTGCTGCCAGCTTCAGAGGTGTTCGTCTCGCAACTGGCCGCCAAGCGCCGCGGCGAGACTGGCGATCAGGGCGCCGATCAGCATCGACAGCGCGGTGAGGATCGACAGGGTGGCGACCGTCTCGCGCGCCTTGTCGGCGGCCTGCTTCGCCTGGACCACCGCCGCCTGTTCGCGCGCGATGACCGTCGAGACCCGTTGCTGGGCTTCGGCCGCCGCCAGGCCGGTCTGGGCGACGACCAGCTGGGCCAGGTAGGCGGCGTCGTCCGCCGGCACGGCGGCGTTCTTGACGCCGGCTTCGAGAATGCGAGCCGCCTGCATGTGGGCGTCGGCGCCCGAGGTCGCGTCCACTGGGTGCGCGGCGCGAAATAGGAAATCGACGTCATAGGCGAACGGCGCCGCCACGCCGTCCGGCGGTGAGCCATGATCGCGCGACATCGCCGCCCCGGCGTACATCGCGTGGGCCCCCGCGCCGATGCTCGTCACCACGGCCGAGCTGAGCAGCGCGGCGGTGACCACCGTCGCCAGCGACCAGGCCAGGAAACCGTGGGCGGTGTCGCGGAAGAACACCTCGTGCGTGTGAACGCCGTGCCAACGGGTGCGGAGGCGGCCGGTGAGATAGCCACCCGCGGCTGAGGAGATCCACTGTATGACGATCAGCCAGATCGCGGCCCCGACCGACAAGGTCAGCGCCGTCGCGCCCGCGTTCGCCCACGGCGAGGCCACGGCCAGTCCGAAGCCGGACCCGATCGCCAGCAGCACCAGGGAGGTGGCGACGGCGACGACCGCGCCGGCGATGATCGCCGGCCAGGAGACGGCGGAGCGCCCCGCAACGGCCAGACCCGGCCCGTCCTCGACGGGCAATGTGTCGATGGTCATGATGTCCTCGGTTCCAATCTGGCGCCAGGCCAGTGCGAGCGGGATAACCACAGGAGTCGGGACGTCCGGAGCAGTAGGACGATCGCCCGGCCCCGTTTTCCTCCCGAACTTCAGTTATTGCAGGTTGAACGAACTGGCTTGGCTATGGTTCCGGACACACCCCGCTGGCGGCGAAAGCTCGGCTTCTTCTGTGCACGAACTGGGATGATCTGTTTACAAGCGTAGCCTTGGCGCGAGCCGCCCACGATCGACCGCCGCGTTACCGGGCGCGTTGACCGACTCTTCATCGCGCCGTGGCAGATTGGCGCACAGTTGGAAGTTCTGGCGGCGTTCGATGTCCCTGTTCAGTGGTTTTGCGGGCTTGGCGCGCCCTCGCGGCGATCGGCCCGGTGTTGCCAGCGACGCGGCCGCCCCGTTCATCATCACGATTCACGATCGCGCCGGCCTGGAGGGCCAGATTCTGGACCTGGCGGCCCACGGTGACCAGCGCCCGCTGTTCGTCGCCGCCTTCGGCCTGGACCGTTGCGACCGCATCCGCGCGGTCGCCGGGCACGGCGCGGTCACCCAAATCGTGCGGAGCCTCGCCGAGCGCCTGCGTCTGCTTGAGCCTGACTGGCGGATCGGCCGCATCTCCGACGACGCCCTTGCGGCGGCCTTCCAGGCGGCGAACGGCGAGGAGGCCGAGCGCCAGTGCGAGGCGGTCCGCCGCGCGCTGCAGGGCGCGCACCGCGTGGCGGCAAGTCAGATCGACGTGCGCCTCTCGGCCGGGCTCAGCGCGGCAGGTCCGCCGGCCGCTCTGTTGCGGGAGGCCGACATCGCCCTCGACGAAGCCCGCGCGACGCGGACGACCTTCCGGGTGTTCGATCCCGCCAGCCACGCCGCCGCTGTCGGCGCGCTCTCGCTGATGCCGGAACTGCGCGCGGCGATCGAGGAGGATCAGCTCTTCCTGGCGCATCAGCCAAAGTTCGATCTGCGCACCGGCAAGGTATGCGGTGTCGAGAGCCTGGTCCGCTGGACCCACCCGCGCTACGGCCCGATCGAGCCGGATGTGTTCGTGCGGATCGCCGAGGACAGCGGCGATATCGGCGCCATGACCCGCTGGGTGCTGGAGCGCGCGCTCGCCGAACAGGCCGCGCTGCGCGCGGAAGGCTTCGCCTTGCCGTTCGCGGTCAATCTCTCCGGCCGGCTTGTTGGCGACGAGGATTTCGTCGACTGGATTCTGGCGCGCAAACCGCCGCGCGAGGCGGACCTGCGGCTGGAAATCACGGAGACCGCCGTGATCGACCAGCCCGAGATGGCGTTCGCCAACGTGGCGCGACTGGCGGCCGCCGGCGCCCCATGCTCGATCGACGACTACGGCTCTGGCCTGTCGTCGCTATCCTATCTGAAGCGGATCTGGGCCGATGAGCTGAAGCTCGATAAGTCTCTCGTCGACGAAGTTGGCCGATCCGCCCGCGATGCCGTCATCACCCGTTCAATCGTCGATCTGGCGCACGGCCTTGGCATGAAGGTGGTGGCCGAGGGCGTCGAGGACGCGCAGACCGCGGCGCTGGTCGCCGGGCTCGGCTGCGACATCGGCCAGGGCTTCTTCTTCGCCCGCCCAATGCCGCTGGCGCAGCTGCTCGACCTGATGCGGGCCGAAGCGGCGATCGCGCCGCCGCAACACGCAGTGACTCGCCCGCCGGCGGCGGCGGCCAGCTAAGACGGCGCTCGCCCTTCCGCGGAACGAGCCCTATCGTCCGGCCGAACGGGAGGCGCCGCATGCCGACGGCGGTGGTGACGGGGGCGAGCCGGGGCGTTGGGCGCGGGGTCGCCACGGCGCTGGCCGACGCCGGATACCGGGTGTTCGCCACCGGACGCGGCATCGCCGAAGCGGACCTTCCGCCGACGGTCGAACGGATCGTCTGCGACCACCTCGACGGCGACCAGACCGTAGCTGTGTTCGAGCGGGTGAAGCAGGCGGCCGGCGATCTCGACGTGCTCGTCAACTGCGCCTGGGGCGGTTACGAGCGGATGGTCGAGGGCGGCGCCTTCACCTGGGCCGCGCCCTTCTGGGATCAACCGCTGCATCGCTGGCGCGGCATGATCGACCAGGGCCTGCGGGCAGCGTTCGTCGCCAGCCAGGCGGCGGCGCGGCTGATGGTTCCGCGGCGCTCGGGCCTGATCGTGACGCTGAGCTATTGGGCGGCGCGGCGGCATCTTGGCAACGTGATCTACGGGATCGCCCAGGCCGGGACGGACAAGATGGCGGCGGACATGGCGCAGGAGCTGCGGCCCTACGGCGTCGCGGCGGTCTCGCTCTATCCGGGTCTGGTGCGCACGAGCGGGTGCTGGAGGCGGCCGCCCAGGGGGTCTTCGACCTGGCCAGCAGCGAAAGTCCGCAGTTCGCCGGCCGGGTGATCGCGGCGCTGGCGAGTCGGCCCCACGTCATGCGGCAGCGCTCGGGCGAGGCCATCGTGGCGGCGCAGCTGGCCCAGGCGCTCGGGGTTGTGGACGTCGACGGCAGCCAGCCGAGGGCGCTTGGCCCCGACGACCTCTCCTAGGTCAGCGCCCGCAGCGCCGCGTTGGCGATGGTTAGCTTGGCGAAGCTCCAGCCGCCCCCTTCGCGCTCGATGTCAGCGATGGTCGACTTTGCCGCGCGCACCCCGTCGCCGTTGAGGCTGCTCCAGGCGGAGACGGTGGAGCGGGCGGCGGCGGCGTCCTCGCCCGCCTCCGGTCGCCCGGCGTAGGCCATCACGGCGCGGGTCAGCGACGCCTGCTCGTCCAGCAGATCCTCGATCAGCCGGCGCACGGCGAGGCGCTCATAGGCGTCGCCGGCGGTGCGCGCGCCGGCCGCCGCGCGCAGCCGGTCGAACGCGAAGGCGCCGCCGATGTGATGGTAAAGCCGCGCGGCGGCGGCGACCGGCCAGTTCCGCTCGCGGGCGAGGTCCGCCAGCACCGCGGCGATCGAGAGCGGGCGGTAGAGCGCCACCTGGTGGGCGATGTCCCTGGGCGCGCCGGCCTTGATCCAGCCCGCGGCGCGCCGCACCGCCGCCTTTTGCTCGAACGGCGAGAGCACCTGCGGGAATAGCGGCTTCAGCGCGTCGGCCGGGCGGCGGTAGGCGTCGATCAGGGCGTCGACGCCCTGGCCATCCTTGCCGGCGCGGCGGGCCAGCCAATAGGTCTGGCCGCGCAGCACATAGGCCAGCTCGCGGAACAGCGCCGTCTGGCCGGCGGTCGGCGCCTTGCCGTCCAGCGCGGCCACCCGCGACCAGATCTCGCCGAAATCCAACACTTCGCGCGCGGCCTCGAAGCTGACCACCAGCTCGCGCACGCCGCAACCGGCGGCGGCCATCAGCCGGCCGGGGAAGGTCGGGCCGCAGAGGTTGATCAGCTCGTTGCCGATCACCGTGGCGATGATCTCACGTCGCAGCCGGTGGCGGCGCATGTCGTCCTCGAACGGGGCGAGCGCCCGAGGGAAATAGCCGCGCAGCGTCTTGAGGAAGTGCGGGTCGTCTGGGGCCTGCGAAGCGATGACGGCCTCGAACAGGTCGAGCTTGCCGTAGGCCAGCAGCACCGCCAACTCCGGCCGGGTCAGGCCGCGGCCGGCCTTGGCGCGCTCGGTGATCTCGGCGGCGCTGGGCAGGCCTTCGAGGGCGCGATCGAGCGCGCCGCGCTTCTCCAGTTCGACCATGAAGGCGGCTTGGGCGGGTAGGTCCTCGACCGCCTCGGCCTGCATCATCGAAAGCGCCAGGGTCTGATCGTAGTTGTGCGAGATGACGTGGACGGCGATCTCGTCGGTCATCGAGGCCAGCAGCACGTCGCGGTCTGCGTGCTTCAGGTCGCCCGACCGCTCGGCCATGCCGGTGAGGATCTTGATGTTGACCTCGTGGTCGGAGGTGTCGACGCCGGCGGAATTGTCGATCGCGTCGGTGTCGATCCGCCCGCCGTCCAGCGCATATTCTATCCGCCCGGCCTGGGTGAAACCGAGGTTGGCGCCTTCGCCGACCACCTTGCAGCGCAGGTCGCGGCCGTTGACGCGGACCAGATCGTTGGCCTTGTCGCCGACGTCGAGGTGGCTCTCGCCGGCGGCCTTCACATAGGTGCCGATGCCGCCGAGGTAGAGCAATTCGACCCGCGCCTTCAGGATCGCCGAGATCAGTTCGGCCGGCGTCAGCGCATCCACCTTCAGGTCCAGCAGCGCCTTCACCTCGGGGCTGAGCTGGATCGACTTCAGGCTGCGCGGGAAGACGCCGCCGCCGGGCGAGATCAGCGTGCGATCGTAGCTGTCCCACGACGAAGCCGGCAGCTCGAACAGCCGCTTGCGCTCGGCCCAGCTGGTCTCGGTGTCCGGATTGGGATCGAGGAAGACGTGGCGGTGGTCGAACGCGGCGACCAGCCTGGTCGGCCGCGACAGCAGCATGCCGTTGCCGAACACGTCGCCGGACATATCGCCGACGCCGACGCAGCTGAAGGCCTCGCTTTGGATGTCCTTGCCGAGCTCGCGGAAGTGGCGCTTGACCCCCTCCCACGCGCCGCGGGCGGTGATGCCCATGGCCTTGTGGTCGTAACCGGCCGAACCGCCGGAAGCGAAGGCGTCTCCGAGCCAGAAGCCGTAAGATTCGGCGACGCGGTTGGCGATGTCGGAAAACGTCGCCGTGCCCTTGTCTGCCGCCACCACCAGGTAGGGGTCTTCGCCGTCGCGCACGAGCACGTTCGCCGGGTGCTCGATCTTGCCCTCGGCGTCGATGTTGTCGGTCAGGTCGAGCAGGCCGTCCAGGAAGGTCCTGTAGGCGACGATCGCCTCGGCGCGGACATCGGCCGCAGCGCCCCCCTTCGGCAGGCGCTTGGGGAAGAAGCCGCCCTTGGAGCCCACCGGCACGATCACCGCGTTCTTCACCTGCTGCGCCTTCACCAGGCCCAGCACCTCGGTGCGGAAGTCGTCGCGCCGGTCGGACCAGCGCAGGCCGCCGCGGGCGACGGGGCCCAGGCGCAGGTGAACGCCCTCGACCACCGGCGAGGCGACGAAGATCTCGCGGTAGGGCTTGGGGTCCGGCAGGTCGACCAGCTCGCGGCTGGCGACCTTGAAGCTGATGTAGGCCTTCGGCTTCCCATCCGAATCCGGCTGGTAGAAGTTGGTGCGCTGGATCGCGGCGGTCAGCGCCGCCAGCCGGCGCAAGGCGCGGTCGGCGTCCAGGCTGTCGACCGCCTGCAGCGCTTCCTCGATCTTGGCCAGGGTCTCCTCGACCGCCGCGTCGCGCTCGGCGGCGCTGGCGACCAGATGTGGGTCGAGCCGCAGGCGGAAGAGCTCGAGAATCAGGCCGGCGACATCGGGGTGGTCGCTCAACGCCTGTTGCTGCACCGCCGGGCTGGGATCCAGGCCGGACTGCAGCCGGTAGCGCGCCAGGGCCCGGATCAGCGCGGCGTCGCGCCACGGCAGCGAGCGCTCCAGCACCAGGCGGTTGAAGCCATCGCTCTCGGCCAGACCGGTCCAGATCGCCAGGAAGGCGTCCTCGAACACCAGTCGCACCGCCTCGAAGCTGAGCTTCTCGCCGCGCGGATCGTCGAGGGCGAACTCGTGCACCCAGACCCGGCGGCGCTCGCCGCTGGCGGTGGCCGGGCTGAGCACGAAGCCTTCTTCGGAGAGCGCTTTGAGGCCCATGTTGTCGAGGATCGGCAGCACGTCGGCTAGGGCCAGCGGCTCGCCCTCGTTGTAGAGTTTGAAGCGGAAGCTGCGCGGCGAGTCGCTGGCATGGCGGAAGGCGCGCACGGCGATCGGCGCGTCGAGCCCGAGCCGGCTGGCGGCGGCGAGGTCGGCCAGCCCTTCGGCGGCGCCGTAGCGGTCGCGGTAGCCCGGCGGGAACGCCTCGGCCCAGACAGCGAGGATCGCCGCCGCCTGATCGGCCGGCGCGCGCCGGCGCACGACGATCTCGAAGTCATCGCTCCAGGTGCGGGCCAGCAGCGCGATGGCGCGCTCGAGCTGGGCGATATCCGGATCGAGGTGCTGCAGCGGGGTGACGCCGACGATGTAGTGCACCCGGGCGAGCGGGGCGTCGGAGTAGTTGGGGTAGTTGGCCGAGACGTGACCGCCGAAGGCCTCCGCCAGCAACTGGCCGACTTCCTCGCGCAGCCTCGCGTCGTATCGCTCGCGCGGCGCATAGAACAGAATCGAGATGAAGCGATCGAACGGGTCGGTCCGCACGAACAGCTTCACCCGCGGCCGATCCGACAGGTGTAGCACGCCGAGCGCGATCTCCAGCAGCTCGTCCTCCGAGGCCTGGAACAGCTCGTCGCGGGGATAGGTCTCCAGGATGTTGGCCAGGCGCATGGCGTTGTGGCTGCCCACCGCCTGGCCGGCCCTGGCCATCACCCGGTCGATCTTGCGGCGCACCAGCGGCACGTTGCGCACCGGCTCGTCGTAGGCCTGGGCGGTGAACAGGCCGACGAAGCGGGTTTCGCCGCTCGGCTTGCCGTCCGGCCCATAGCGGCGAACGCCGACGTAATCCATGTAGACCCGCCGGTGCACCACCGACTTCAGGTTCGACTTGGCGACGATCAGCGGAGCGGCGTTCGCCAGTTCGCGGCGCATCTGCGGCGACAGCACCGCCGGCTCGCTGGCGCGGCGCAGGACGAACCGACTCGGATCGCGTAGCAGGCCGAGGCCCGAGCCGGCGATCGCCACCGGCTCCTCGGCCGCATAGTCGCCGTTCGCATCCCAAGGGTAGTCGTACGAGCGCGCGCCGAGGAAGACGAAGTGGCCGGCGTCGAGCCAAGCGAGGAAGGCGAGGTCTTCCTCCAGGCTGGCTGGGTCGCCGGTCGGCGCCGTGGCCTTCAGCTCTTCAATCGAGCTTACCATCAGCGCGGTCATGGCTTCGAAATCGCCGACCGCCAGGCGAACGTCCGCCAGCGTGGCGAGCAGGCCCGCGGCCAGATCGGGCGCCTCGTCGTCGCCCGCCGGCTCGATCCAGACCTGGATGGTCGAGCGCCGCCCCGCGGCGGTCTCGAGCACGGGGTGGAACATCGCCAGGATGCCGGCCCCGGCGGCGATCAGCTCACCCATGACGCTATCGACTAGGAAGGGCGCGTCCGGCTGAACGATCTCGACCAGATCCGCGCCCAGCGCCCGGCCGTCGGCGCCGAGCGCCGGTCCGATGCGGATGGCCGGTTCGTCGCCGGTCGCGGCGTGGGCGAAGGTCCAGAGCGCGGCGGCTCTGCCGGCGATGTCCGCGACACCGACGCCCGGCAGCTCTTCCGGCCGATAGTCGGCGGCGATCGCCTTCAGGAAGGCATCGACGCCAGCGGGCGGCTGGCCCGGCAAGGCGGCGATGAAGGCCGCCCGCAGCGGGGCGACGTCGGGGGCGGCGTCGGCTTTGATGATCATGCGCCGCAGAATCTACGCCGGTTTGATGCAATTCGCATGTCAGCAAAGCGCCGCCGGTTGGGGGGAATCCGGCGGCGCGAGGCTGGCTCCCTCGCTTTGGGGCGAGGACCGCGCTCTAGGGCCGACCCGGGTTGCTGGTCAGAGGCGACGGGCCGACGTCCGGACTTGGGGAGGCCCGAACCCTGCATAGATGTACGCGAATCTTTCAACCTTAAAGCGCAGAAGCTTCACTCTTCTGTGACCGCGCAATACTAAGCGCCCGCGGCGGCGCCCCCAGGCTGTGCGGATCACCGTCGGCGGAGAGCATCACGGCGATCCAGCGCGAGCCGTCGAACTGGGCCAGCACCACCATCACCAGGATGGTCAGGGGCGTCGAAAGGAACATTCCGGTCACGCCCCACATCGCGCCCCAGAACGCCAGCGACAGCAGCACCATCACCGGGTCGACATTCAAATTGCGGCCTTGCATCCGCGGCATGAAGATGTTGCCGATCACGAAGGAGACCGCGAGCAGGCTGAGCGCGAGCACCAGGCCCTGCCAGTAGGTCGGGAACTGCAACAGGGCGAACAGCGACGGCGCCAGGATTCCAATCGCCGCGCCGACGATCGGGATGTAGCCGATCACGAAGATCAGGAAGGCCCAGAAGAAGGCGTTCTCCAGTCCGATCACCATCATCAGGCACCAGGCGCCGATAGCGATGGCCCCGCCGCAGACGGTCTGGATGTAGAGATAGCGCTCCAGGGCGTCGCGGACCCGCAGGAACACCTGCAGCGCCTCGTGCCGGCCTACCCGGCCGTGAAACAGCCGCACCGCCTTGCGCTCGAACCCGCGCCGCGAGGCCAGCAGGAAACCGAGGTAGATCAGGACGAACAGGCCCTTCTGCACCAGGGTCTGCACCCCGGTCGCCACGATCGGCAGGAAGCGGCCGAGGTCGATTCCGCCGATCAGCTGCGCCACCGTGCGCGGCATGCGGACGTGCAGATTGTGCGAGATGGTCGTCAGCAGGATGTTCAGCCGCGGCTGATAGACTACCAGCTTGCCCACGAAGCCCGCGGCGTGGCCGGCGATGAAGTAGACGATCACCGCGAACACCACGATGCAGACGGCGATCGCGGCAGCGAGCGAGGCGTCCGCGCCCAACGCAGGCAGGCGACCGTGCAGGTCGCGCGCCATGGCGTCGATCATGAGCATCAGGAACACGGCCAGCGCCAGCGGCGTCAGGATCGGCGCCAACCACACCAGCGCGGCCCCGCTCAGGATCACCGCGATCAGGACCGTCGCGTTGCGCGCGGTGTTGGAAGGACGAAGTCTGGGAGCGCCGGCCATGCCCGTTTGTCCGCGCCGAGGGCGGCAAGGTCAATGCGCGGCGGCCTTCGAAGATGGAGCGGGCGAGGCGATTCGAACGCCCGACCCCAACCTTGGCAATCGGCTAAGGCCGTTTTCGCCAGAGTTTCTTTTCGCCGCCATTTGCGCGCTAAGACTCAGAACTTCAAGGATTAATCCCGAAGTCCGGCTACGCTGCCGTTCGCCAGGATCGACCGTCCAAATGCGCCGCCCTGCTTCCCCGGGGCTTCCGCGAGCGCCCCCACGCGGGCGGAAGCGTGGCCGAGGGCGACACGGTTCGAGCAACGGTGTTTCGAGCTGTTGCGGCGGGCCTACGTCGATGCCCGGTACTCGCCACACTACAAGATTACGCCCGAGGAGTTGGCCTGGTTAGGAGAACGGATCGGTAAGCTGCAGGCGTTGGTTCAGCAGGCCTGTGGGGCTCGGCTGGACGACTTGCGCCGCGACGCCGGCTGACAGCGCGAGTCGGCAACGCGCCGATTGTGTTGAAAAACCCCGAAATCCGGTTTGTCGAAAATCATGCCGAAATGCCCTTTCGGCCTGGTTACTGAGTGCGATGCTGCGCGGTGACGCTGGCGAGGCCGGTGACGGCAAAACCGCCAAGTCGCGCGGGTGCCCCGCGGCTCAATTCCATTTGCCCGCCCAAGGCCCTGATTTTTCGGGGTCGGAGGCGAAAACGGACTTTTTCAGCACAATCCGCTCTAAGCTGACTTTTCGGGCGATGACGGGCCATCGTTTCCCACCAGGCAGTCGCCGCTCCGCGCCTGTCAGCGGCGCCCCGGACGGCAGTCCGTCGCCGGCGAGATAAGCCGAAGTCACCGCAGCGCATTACACCAGGGCTTCCGCGACCAGCAGCTCGACAATCCGCTCGTCGTCGTACCCGAGGATGTCCTTGAGAATCTCGTCCATGTCGCGGCCAAAGGACGGCAGCGTCTGGTCTACTCGGGCGGGGGTGCGGGACATTCGGGTCGCGCAGGCTTCGATCGCGCCGTCGCGACCGCACGGATGGGGCCGGTAGATGAAGTGGCAGAGGTGACCCAGCTGCGGATCGCGGGCGAGGTCCTCCGCGGTCTGGACGACGCTGGCGGCGATGCCGGCCGCCTGCAGGAGCGCCTCGGCTTCCTCCGCCGTTCGCTGCGCGGTCCAGGCCGAAACCAGACCGTCAAGCGCCCGTCGGTCCGCCAGTCGGGCCGCCGCGTTCGCGTGGGATTGCAGAACCGGCGCCAGCGTATTGATCACGCCGCACAGCGCCGCCCACCGTACATCGTCCTCGCAGGCGATCGCCACCCACCGGTCTTCGCCGGCGGCTGGGTAGACGCCATGCGGCGCCATTTCTGAGTCGTCGTTGCCACGCCGGGCGAAATTCCGACCGTTGGCGGCATAGTCGAGGATGGCCGGGGCTAGAAAATGCATGCCGGCCTCGGCCTGGGAGAGGTCGACGTACTGCCCTTGGCCAGTGCGCCGGCGGTGTTCTATGGCGGCGAGCATAGCGATCGCGGTGTAGCGCGGCGCAATATAGTCGGTGTAGGCCCCGAAGGGCCCCACCGGTGGCCGGTCGGGCCATCCCGCCAGTTCCAGGAACCCTGCGATCGCGGCCCCGAGGTTGCCGTACCCGGCAAATAGCGCCAACGGTCCGGTCTGGCCCATCAGGCAACTCGAGACCATGATCAGCTCAGGCTTGATCCTACGCAGGTTCTCGTAGTCATAGCCGAAGGCCTTCATCGCCCGGGGCGAGTAGGACTCGAAGACGATGTCGGCCCAGCGCACCAGATCATGGATCACCGGGCGCGTCAGCTCGTTCGTCAAATCGACCGTGATCAGCTTCTTGCCGGCGTTGAGGTTGTGGAACGACGTTGCGTTCTCCGGCGCCGGATCGCCGTTGATAAAGGGGCCAACCGTGCGGATCGTATCCAGCCGCAGCGTGGATTCCAGACGAACCACCTCGGCGCCGAAGTTGGCCAAGTAGCGCGTTGCCGCCGGACCGGCCATCACCCAACTGAAGTCGAGGATCTTGATACCCGCCAGCGGCCGGGTCGGATCGAAATCCGCATTGGCGACCCTCTCGCGGGCCACGCGGGCGACGGCCGGATCTAGGCGCTCGAGCTCGGCGAACACCGCCTCGCTGTGTTCGCCGAGCCGGGGCGGGCGGCGCGATGGGCCGATCGGCGAGGCGGCGAACTTGGCGAATGGCCCGGGATAGCGGAGCTCGGCCGAAGGGCCGTCGCCCTTGGCTTTCACCAGGTAGCCACGCGCTGCGATCTGCTCGCTGTTCGCCAGGTCGGCAACGGTATTCACCGGGGCGATCAACAGCCGCCGGTCGAGGGCGACGGCCAGGAGTTCAGCTTTGGGCTTCGAAGCGGTACAGGCGGCAATGCAGTCCTTGACCCTGTCGAATTCTGAGATCGGCTCGCGACCATCGAGCAGCATTGCGCCGTACTCGATCCAGTTCTTGTCACGCGTGGCTGCGTCGCAGAACCCCTGCTCGCAGACGTAGTCCATGAGCCGCCTCGTCGGCGGGCCGGCGGTCGGCCCAAAAAGGTGAGCGATGGAAACCATGCCGTCCTTTGCCGGCCAGTTAAACCGCGCCTGCAGGATGCCGACGCGCGGGCCGACGCCAGAGCGGACGATCGGCTGAGCCCCGACGGCGGTAGCAAGAGCGTAGCCCTGGGTGGCGATCGTGACCGCTTCCTGAGCGGCAAGGTCGATTCGCTGGCCCAGGCCGGTATGAAGCCGGCTGTACAGTGCGACCATGACGCCGGCCGCTGCCTCAGCGGCGGCGTGGGCGAAGGCCTGGGGTACGCCCACGCGCACTGGCGCGCGGTCGGCGTCGCCCGCGAGCACAAGCGGCCCGCCAGCCGCCATCAGAGTCAGGTCGGTCCATGCCCAACAGGCTTTCGGGCCGGTGCGGCCGTAGCCGGTCATCGAGACGTGGATCAGGGCCGGGTTGACCGTCTCCAACACCGCGTCGTTCAGGCCTAGTTGTTCGAGGCGGCCCAAGGGTTCGGACTCGACTAGGACGTCTGCGGTCTCGATCAGCCGCATCAACGTCGGGCGGTCGCGTTCGGCCGCGATATCCAGCACGATAGACCGCTTGCCGCGGGCGTACGCCCACCACGACAGCGATCCTTCAGGGTCGACGATGTCGCCGAGGAACGGGCCCACCCCACGACCGGCCGCGCCGCTGGGCGGTTCGACCTGGACCACGTCGGCGCCGAGATCAGCCAAGATCTGTGCGCACAGCATCCCCTGCCGACCGGTCAGGTCGAGGACGCGAACGGACTCGAGCATGGGCATGCTTCACTCCCTTCCGCCGGTCGCGAAGGCTGAAGGGCGCTCAACGCCTCGGCCTCGCGGCATCCCTTCGGCTTGCGTTCGGGGCCTGGTGTTTGCCAATGTTCACCGATCGAGGGGCCAGCGTGCAGGGAGCCTACCACGCGCACGTCGGCTGTCAGCGAACCTTCGCCAGGAAAGCCAGCACCGCGTCATTGAAGGCGTCGTTCCTGTCGCCCGCCACCATGTGCGCTGCGCCGGCCACGTCGACCGCCTCGGCATGCGGGATGAGGCGCAGGAAATCTGCGACGCCGGCCTCGTCGACGATCTCCGACAGCGCGCCGCGGACAAGCAGCGTCGGGACCGCCACCGACTGCGCCGCCTGCCGCATCCGCTCTCCCATTTCGGGCGAGGATCCCCGACCTTGCATGTTCGACATGAAGGTAGGGTCCCAGTGCCAATAGAGGCGCCCGCCGCGTTCGCGCAGGTTGCGCATCAGGCCTGAAGGGTCAGCGGGGCGCGGCCTGTGAGGAAGATAGGCCGCCACCGCGTCGGCTGCCTCATCGAGGCTGGCGAAGCCTGCGGGGTTCGCGCGCATGAACTCGCCGATTTTGCCGGCGCCGTCGCGGTTCATCTGCGGGACAATGTCGACCAGCACCAGCGAGCTAGCCTGCAACCCGCCGCCGATGGCGAGCAGCGCGGCCATTCCCCCAAGAGAGGCGCCGACCAGCGCGGGAGGCTGCCCCAGGGTCGCGGCGACCGCATTCAGGTCGGCCGCGAAGGCATCGAGGCTGTAGTTCCCGTCGCTTGCCCAATCGCTCTCGCCGTGCCCGCGAAGGTCGAGCGAAACGACGCGATGGCCGCCAGCGGCCAGCGCCGAGGCGGCTTTCTTCCACGCGCCCCGGGTCTGGCCGCCGCCATGCATCAACATGACCGGCGGCCCATCCTCGGGCCCACCGACGTCCGCCCCGAGCGTCACGCCCCCCGAGCCCGGCAACCGCTGTGTCTGCACGCGCGCCCTCCACGCTGGTCGCGCCCCCAGAAGGCGCGATAGGCCTGAGCCCAAAAATGTGTGGCGCCCGAAGGGCAGTCAAGCATGGCCGAGCGCGAGATCGCGCCGCTAGACCGCCGCCTCGATCGTGAGCTCAGCCGCGCCCCCTCCCGCATTACCTCTGCCACGATCTCGAAGGAGCGCCGGCGGGCGGTGTGGTGAAAGATCTGCGCGGTGAGGATCAGCTCATCCGGGCGGTTTCTGGCGATGAAGGCGTCCAGCCCGGCCTTCACTGTCGCCGGGCCGCCGACCACGGAGCGATGCGGATCGAGGACGTGCCCTCGGCCACATAGCCCAGAGCCACCGCCGTCCTGCTCGATCCCGACCACCTGATGGCCTTGCACCGGCGTATGTTCGGCGACGTCTGGCGCTGGACGGGACATCCTCGCCAGGTGGCGACCAATATCGGCCGCGAGGACTGCTGGGCGCTGCGCGAACACCTCCACCAGCTGCTGGGCAACGTCCGCGCCCAGGTCGAGCACGAGGGCCGCGATTCAGACGAGATCGCCATCGACTTTCATCACCAGCTGGTGGCGATCCATGTCTTTCCCAACGGCAACGGACGTCATGCCCGCCTTGCCGCAGACCTGCTGGCGGTCCGCCTGGCCGCGAGCTTTTCAGCTGGGGCCGGTCCGACCTGATGAAACTGGGTGACGCCCGCGTTTCTTATCGGACGGCGCTCAAGGCGGCCGACGCCGGGGATCTCGTCTCGCTCCTGACGTTCGCGCGCTCTTGATCGCAACCCCAGCGGCGCCCGCGCGCGCACACCTTGACTTGCGTGTCGCACCCTACACTTCGCCCCGATCGTCTCGAAATGCTGGCGGCTGCAAAACGAGCTGTGCTGGCAGGCGCCGGATCTGCGTCGGGACTTGGCCGCGTCAGCGAGCTTTCGCGGTTTCCGCTTCGCTCAGGTGTTCGCGCTCCGCGCGTCGACCGGCCGGATGCAGCAGCCAAAGCAGCAGCGCCGCAACGGCCGATGTCAGGGCGATCAATGTGAAGAACGCCGGCTGGCTGAGCCGCGACCAGAACAGGCCAAGCCAGCCGGCGAGCAGATTGCCCGCGAAACCGGCGAAGAACCAGGTGGCGATGGCGGTCGCTTCCAGGCCCTTCGGCGCGAGGCGACCGAAAAGCCCGAGCCCGACGGGCAAGATGAAAAGCTCGCCGATCGTCATCACCACGAAGAAGGCGGTCGGCCAGATCCAGCTGGCGCGAGCGTGATGCGCGTCTGACCGCATACAAACGACCGCGACCAGGGCGTAGGAGATCGCCACGATCAGCGCCCCGGTGGACATCTTGGCGACCGACGAGGGCTCGCGATGGCGCCGCCCGAGCCAGGTCCAATATCCGACCAGGATCGGGGTGCCGATGAAGATCACCAGCGGGTTCAATGACTGGAACCAGGTGAGCGGGATCGACCAGCCGCCGGCGAGGCGGCGATCGACGCCAACGTCGTTCCAGATCGCGACAGTGTTGCCGTTCTGCTCGTATGCGCCACGGAAGATGATCACCACCGCCATCACCGCGAGCAGCAGCCAGATGCGTCGGCGCAGGGCAGGCGTGAAGCGCACTGACACGCGCGCCGCGCCACCGCGCCGTTCGGGCGGGAGCCATCGCGCCCCCGCCAAATAGGTGACGAGGCCGACCACCATGCCGACGCCCGCCGCGGCGAACCCCCAGTGCCAGCCATAGACCTCGCCGAGCGTCCCGCACACGAAGGGCGCCAGCAAGGCGCCGAGATTTATGCCGACGTAGTAGATGTTGTAGGCGGACCCAAGCCGCGGGTCGTCCTCGTCGTAGAGGGCGTTGATCTGACTGGAGAGGCTCGGCAGGAAGAAGCCGTTGCCGAACGCGATCGCCGACAGCGCCGGGAAGAACAGGCCGGGAAAGATCATCATGAAGTGGCCGGCGGCCATCATCAGTCCACCGATGATCACCGCGTTGCGCCGGCCGAGCCAGCGGTCGCTGATATAGCCGCCGAAGATCGGGGTGAAATAGACCGCCGCGGCGTAGCCGCCGTAGATTAGCGACGACCGCTCCTGGGGGATCAGCAACTGCTTGATCATGTAGTAGACCAAGATCGTCCGCATCCCGAAGAACGAGAACTGCATCCACATCTCGGTGAGGAACAGGATCGTCAGCCCACGGGGCTGACCGAACCATTCCGCGCGCGGGCGCTCGCTGGCGACGGGCACGCTCTCGGAGCTCACGCCTTGCCGTCTCGTCCGCGTCCGTCCTCGCCGGACTCGACGAAGCCGACGAACTTGCGCCGCAGCTCGTGCACCTGCTCCCGGCGAGCGTCCGCGCCCGCCAGCTCGGCGGCGACAGCCGCCAGCAGCAGCTCCATCAGCAACTGCACCATGCTGAGGCTGCGCACGCCGATCTCAGTCTCGATCATCAGCACATTGTCGGTGATCGCCCGCGCCCAGTGGCAATAGACGTCGGTGAGGATCACCGTGCGGATGCCGCGCGCCGCCGCCTCCTCGGCCAGCAGGCGGAAATGGCGCGAGTAGCGCCGCACGTCGATCAGCACCAGGCAGCCATCCGGCTCGCAGTCGAGCAGCACGTCGCTGTAGGATCCGTCGTCGCCGCCGGCGAAGTAGGCGTGCGGGCGCAGGGTCTGCAGAAACCCGGCGAAGCCCATGCCAAGGAAGCGGCCGGCCTGAAAACTGGCGACGTGCACGCTGCTGGCGCTCGCCAGCAGCGAGACGATGCAGGGAAATTCCGGCGAATTTGGCAGCCGATAGACGTCGGTGAGCGCCTGGATCTTGGCCTTCAGCGAGGCGGGCGCGAACAGCTCGTTCGAAATCTCCCGCTCCGCCCAGGCGGTTGGGTTGGCGCGCAGCTCGTCCTTGATGTCGCGCATATCCGAATAGCCCAGCTTGCGGATATAGCGTCCGACCGTCATTGCGCTGACGCTCACGCGCTTGCCGATCGAGGCCGCCGTCTCGAACGGCAACTCGGTGAGATGGCTGAGAAAGAACGTCCCCAGCTTCTGCTCGGAGGGGGTGAAGTTCCGCCAATCGCGCTTGATGGTCTCTTCGACGCTCGACATCTCGGTTCCCCGGCGACTCGGCAGTCGGCCGTTCAGCTTTGAATGCATAGTCGAGGTCACTTTGCCCCAGAAGCGCCTGTTGCGCGCGAACCGTCGTGATATCATCATAACACCTTGCGGGGATCAAGGGAGTTACATAACATTCGCGACCTGGCTTGATGGGGATGTGCCGATGGTTGGGACTTTGGCGAGGCGAGCGTTGCGCTGCGTGCTGCTGGCGGGAGTCGCTACTCCAGGCGTCGCCCTGGCGTCCCCGGCGACGCCGCCGCCACCCTCGCCGTCGGCGTCGGTGTCCGAACTCGTCGTGACGGCTGAGAAGCGCGAGGAGCGACTGCAGGACGTGCCGGTCTCGGTGACGGCGGTGCCAGGCAGGAAACTGGAACTGCAGCGCGCCCTTCAGCTGCAGGACTGGGCTGGTTACGTGCCGGGGCTTGTCGTCGGCGACGCCGGCGCGCCCGGTGAGACCTTCCTGGCGCTGGACGGCATCGGACCGATCAGCGCGTCGTCCGAAGTCGGCGTTTACGTCAACGACACGCCGGTGGGCTCGTCCAGCAGCTTCGAGGGCGGCAACGGCTTCACCATGGACCTGATGCCCTACGACCTGGATCGGGTCGAGGTGCTGCGCGGGCCGCAGGGCACGCTTTACGGCGCGAGCACCATGGGCGGCCTGATCAAGTACGTCCTCGCCGCGCCGAACCTCAACCAGTTCTCGGGCCGGATCGGCGGCGACCTGTTCGGCGTCGACCACGCCAGCGACGTGGGCGGCGGCGGCCGCGCCGAGGTCAATATCCCGCTGATCAATGACACCCTGGCGGCGCGGGTCTCCGGTTACGACGAGAATACGCCGGGCTACATCGACGACCCGCGCATCGGCCAGAAGGACGTCAATGCGTTGCGGCAATACGGCGGGCGGGCAGCGCTGCTGTGGCAGCCGACCAGCGATTTCTCCGCGCAGGTCTCGGCGCTGTACAAGAACACCCACGCCGACAACCAGTCGTTCGTCGCGCTGAGCACGACGACACAGCAGCCGATCCTCGGCGTCTACGCCAACGACAACTACCGGCCCGAGCCCTACACCCAGGCGCTGCAGCTCGACGACCTGACACTGAACTGGAACCTGCACTGGGCCCAGCTGACCTCGGTGTCGAGCTACCAGCAGTTCGACAACCACACGGTGCAGGACCTGACCGACTACATTGGCCGATACCTTGGCCTGTTCGGCGCGCCGGGGCCCGGGCTGTCGGACCTCGACGAGCGCTACAGCCTGAAGAAGTTCACCCAGGAGGTTCGGCTGGCGTCCCCCGGCGATCAGAAGCTCGAGTGGCTGGTCGGCGGCTACTACACCCACGAGGATGCGGCGAACCAAGAGGTCATCGGCGCCTACGATGACGGTGGCGCGCTGCTCGCAGGGTTCAACCCGCTCGAACAGGTCGAGCTGCCGAGCACCTATCAGGAATACGCGGTGTTCGGCGACCTGACCTATCACTTCACCGACTGGTTCGACCTGTCGGGCGGCCTGCGTTATGCCCACAACAACCAGACGTTTGTGGAGAGCGAAGGCGGCGCGCTGCTCAATCCAGCCGCGCCAGCGGCGCCGGTCCTGGTTGTCCCAGGCAAGTCGAGCGAAGGCGTCACCACCTATTCGGTCTCACCTGAGCTGCACCTCACTAAGAACACCATGGCCTATGTCCGCATCGCCAGCGGCTACCAGCCCGGCGGTCCAAACATCGTTCTGCCTGGCGTGACGGGCGTGCCGACGCAGTTCGGCTCATCGAGCCTGACCGACTACCAGGTCGGCGTGAAGTCGACCCTGCTCGACGGGCGCGCCACCCTCGACCTTTCGGCCTTCTACATCGACTGGACCAAGATCCAGGTCTCCGTGCAGATCGGCGCCACCAGCGTCATCGAGAACGCCGGCAAGGCGCGCAGCGAAGGCTTCGACTTCAGCGGAACATATTCGCCGATCCACGACCTCGTGTTGGGGGCCAACCTCTCCTACACCGATGCGGTTCTGACCGACGCCGTGCCGTCGATCACCGCCGCGGCGGGCGCTCGCCTGCCCTACGTGCCGCTCTGGAGCGGCTCACTGACTGCCGACTACTCCGCCCCCATCGCCGGGCCGTGGCGCGGCTTCATCGGCGGCGGCTACCGCTATGTCGGTTCGCGCTTCTCCGACGTGCAGGGCGCGACCTCGAACGGCGAGCCGCAGGGCGTCAAGGTCGGCGCGGATAACGTGGTCGACCTACACCTTGGCGCCCGCACCCATGATTTGACCCTGACTCTGTTCGCCAAGAACCTGTTCAACGAGCACGCCTACCTCTCTCCGACCAACTACTTCTTCGATGCCCTCGGCGCGCCGATCGACATCAAGGCCCCGCTCATGCAGCCGCTGACGGTCGGCGTCAGCATCGACAAGTCGTTCTGATCGGCATGCAACTCGAAATCCGCACGGAGACGTGGGACTACGTCACGCCGTTTCGCATCACTGACTATGTGTTCACCGCCGCAAAGGTGGTCGTGGTCACGCTGCGCGACGGCGGGGCGGTCGGGCACGGCGAAGCCGGTGGCGTCTACTACCACGGCGAGACGCCCGCCAGCATGGCGCGGCAGGTCGAGGCGATCCGGGGTCGGATCGAAGCGGGGGCGGACCGCCAGATGTTGCGGGCCTTGCTGCCGCCCGGCGGCGCGCGCAACGCCGTCGACGCGGCGCTGTGGGACCTCGAAGCGAAACGGTGCGGCGAGCCTGTGTGGCGAAGCGCCGGCGCGCCCGCGCCGCGACCACTCAGAACCACCTACACCATCGGCGCCGGCGCCCCGGAGGAGATGGCTGAGGCTGCGCGCGGCTTTGCGTCGGCGCGGGCGATCAAGTTAAAGCTGACCGCTGACGATCCGGGCGGATGCGTGCGCGCCGTCCGCACGGCGCGTCCCGACGTCTGGCTGGGGGTCGACGCGAACCAGGCGCTTACGCGGGCGGCCCTGGAACAGGTGATGCCGGACATGATCGCGGCACGGATCGAACTGATCGAGCAGCCGGTGCGGGTGGGGGACGACGCCTCGCTGGACGGCCTGGCCTCGCCGATCGACCTCGCCGCCGACGAGAGCCTGCAAAGTCTCGAGGACCTCGCCGCGATGGTGGGCCGCTACGACGTGGTCAACATCAAGCTCGACAAGTGCGGCGGCCTGACCGAGGGGCTGGCGACGGCGCGCGAGGCGCGCCGGCTCGGCCTGAAGGTGATGGTCGGATGCATGTCGGGCACTTCGCTGGCGATGGCGCCGGCCTTCGTGCTCGGCCAGCTGTGCGACCTGGTGGATCTCGACGGGCCAATGTTCCTGGCCAAGGACCGGGACCCGCCGGCGGTCTACGAAAACGGTGAGATCTGGTGTCCGCAGGAAAAGCTGTGGGGAGGGCCGGCTTGACGGTCGACGCGCCACCCCGGGAGATCGCAATGAACCGGCGAGCTGAGGATTTATCGAGGTCGCGCCGCGCCGGCGTCGCGGCGTGCTGCGCGGCCGCCGCCCTGGCGCTCGTCGGCGGACTTGGGTGGACCAACCTGCAAGCGGCGCCGCCAGTGGGGCCAGCGCCGGCGATCACCCCACTGAAGCCCGGCGCCGCCCCGGCGCCGATGTCGACACCAACACCAACACATTCCCTCACCTCGGCCGACCTGGAGGCCTGGCTCGATGGCCTGATGCCGACGGCGCTGCGCGACGCGCAGACGCCGGGCGCTGTCGTAGTCGTGGTCAAGGATGGCCAGGTGCTGCTGGAGAAGGGCTACGGCTTCGCCGACTACCAGAAACAGATCCCGGTAGATCCGCGCCGCACCCTGTTCCGCCCGGGCTCGACCTCGAAACTGTTCACCTGGACCGCGGTGATGCAGCTGGTGGAGGCGGGGAAGCTCAACCTCGATACCGACGTCAACGCCTACCTCGACTTCAAGATACCGGCCTACCACGGCGTGCCCGTCACCCTGCGCCGGTTGATGACGCACCGCGCCGGCTTCTCAGAGACCGCGCGCGACCTGCTGACCTACGGCAAGGCGCCGCCGCCGCTGGGCGCGGTGATGAAGCGCTACGTGCCGCCACGCATCTTCGCCCCCGACGGCGGCCCGGGCTACTCGAACTACGGCGCAAGCCTGGCCGGATACATCGTGCAGCGGGTCTCAGGCGAGCCGTTCGACACCTACATCGCGCGGCACATCTTCGCCCCGCTCAGCATGACCCACTCGACCTTCGACCAGCCGCTGCCGCCGGCTTTGGCGCCCGACATGGCCAAGGGCTACGACACCTGGGACAAGCCAGGGCCGGGCTTCGAGATCATCGACATGCCGCCAGCCGGGGCGCTCACGACGACCGGCGACGACATTTCCCATTTCATGATCGCCCACCTGCAGCTTGGGACATATGGCGGCGCCCAGATCCTGAAGCCGCAGACCGCGCAGGAAATGCATACGACCGTCACGCGCGCCTTTCCGGACCTGGACGGCAACCTGCTCGGCTTTTACCAGCAGGATATAAACGGACGCCGTGTCATCGCTCATGCGGGCGACACCAACTTCTTCCACAGCGACCTCTCCCTCTTCATCGACGACAACGTCGGCCTGTTCATCTCGGTCAACGCGCGCGGCCGGGACGGCATGGGCGAGTTTCTGCGGGATAGCCTCTTCGACGCCTTCGGCGACCGCTACTTCCCGCCGGCCGCGCCGACACCGGCGTCCACCGTCGATGCGGCGACCGCCAAGGCGCACGCGGCGTTGATCGCCGGCCAGTACATCACCACGCGGCGCTCGGACTCCACCTTCGTGGCGCTGGTCCAGCTGATCTCGCCCACCACCGTCACGGCCAATCCCGACGGCACCATCAGCGCCGCGCCGCTCGGGCAGCCGCAGACCTTCGTCGAAGTCTCTCCCTTCCTCTGGCGCCAGTTCAACGGCCACGACCGTATCCAGGCGACTGTGGTCGACGGCCAGGTGACACGGTGGAGCTCGGACGCTGCGGCGCCGATCTTCGTCTTCGTCCGTCCCGGCGGCCTGCTGGGCACAGGCCTGGCGCTGCCGCTGGCGATGGCGGCGATGGCGTTCCTGGCGCTGACGGCCATCACCTGGCCCGCCGCGGCCATCGCCCGCTGGCGCTATGGCCAGACGTTCGCCCTTAGCGGTTCACGCGCCGTGGTCTACCGACTGCTCCGCCTGTGCGCAGCGCTCTCGCTGGTGGCCTGCGGTCTTTGGGCGATCGTGATCCAGGTAGTGTCGGATGCCACGGGGGCGTCAGCGTCAGGCTGGCTGCACACGGCGCAAGCGGCCTCGTTCCTGGGCTTCGCCGGCGGCGCTGCGCTGGCGCTCGCCAACCTCTGGCTGGTGTTCCGTGAGCGAGCGGCCCTGTCAGCGCGTATCTTCGCCGTGCTGCTGCTCGTCGCATCGGGCTTCATGCTCTGGATCGCCTTGCAGTTCCATCTGATCGGGCTCAGCGGAGAGTACTGACAGGGCAGCCCGAGCTGGAGCCGAGTGAACCATCTCGCCGACATCCTGGTTATCGGCGCCGGCATCGCCGGCGCGTCAGTGGCCGACGCGTTGGCGACGTCGTCCCGCGTGATCGTGCTGGAACAGGAAGAGCGGCCCGGCCTGCATTCCACCGGCCGATCGGCGGCGCTGTTCTCGGAGACCTACGGCAACGAGGTCATTCGCGCCCTCAGCCGAGCCAGCCGAGCCTTCCTGGCCGATCCTCCGCATGGTTTCTGCGAGACCCCGCTGATCCGGCCGCGCGGGACGCTCTACCTCGCCAGCGAGGACCAGCTCGACCGGCTACGCGCGCTCGAAGCCAGCACGGCGGCGTTCGAAACCTTATCGGGCGCCGAGGTGCGAGCGCGCGTTCCGATCCTGCGACCGGAGGCGTCGGCCGCAGCCCTTTACGAGCCCGGCGCGATGGACATCGACGTCGACGCCCTGCACCAGGGGTTCCTGCGGCGGCTGCGGCGCGCCGGTGGCCAGATCGTCGCGGATGCGCGGGTCACGTCGCTGCGACGCGCGGCGGGCGGCTGGACCGCGACGACAGCGCCGGGCGAATTCAGCGCGCCGATCGTGATCAACGCCGCGGGGGCCTGGGCTGATCAGGTCGCCTCGCTCGCTGGGCTCGCCCCGCTCGGACTTCAACCAAAACGGCGAACGGCCGCGCTTATCGACGGACCAGCCGATCTCGATTTCGCCGGCTGGCCGCTCGTGATCGACGTGGCGGAGACCGTCTACTTCAAGCCGGACGCCGGACGGTTGCTGATCTCGCCGGCCGACGAAACCGACACGGGCCCCGGCGACGCCCAGCCCGACGACCTCGACATAGCGATCGCCGCCGACCGGATCGAGCATATGACGACGCTCACCATCCGCCGCATCGCTCACCGTTGGGCGGGATTGCGCACCTTCGCCCCGGACCGGACCCCGGTCTGCGGCTTCGATCCGCGCTGCCAGGGCTTTTTCTGGCTCGCTGGCCAGGGCGGGTACGGAATCCAGACGGCGCCCGCGCTAGCGGGGCTCGCGGCGCGCCTGGTCTCGGGAGAGCCGGGCGACCTCAAGGCGCTAGCGGATGCGCTTGCGCCGGATCGCTACGCCCGCGCGTAAGGGGCGTCCAGGAGGCATTGTCAGAATGAACGCGCGTGTCAGAAGCTTGGCGTGTGCCGTGGATAGGCTGAGGGGATCGACCCGGCCCGCGAGGACAATGGGGGACAGGTCGAGGACGGACAGGGTGGTCATGGGCGACACATAGGCGTCGTCCGCCGCCGTCGTAGAGCCGATTAGCCCTGCTCGAAGGTCACCACGGCAGCTCCTTGCCGGCATAGTCCAGGTAAGCCTCCTGGTGCGCGCCAACGGCATGTTCAACCACGTCGGCGAGGCCCTTAACACTGGTTGCCACGTCGATGTCGGCCCCTGGCCCACCCATGTCCGTCTTCACCCAGCCGGGGTGTAACGACAGGATGCTCAGGCCCTTGTCCCGGTGGCGTGCGGAGAAGCTTCGTGTGAAAGAATTCAGCGCCGCCTTGCTGGCCCGATACAGCTCCATGCCGCCGCCGGTGTTGTTGGCGACGCTGCCAAGTTGCGAGGTCATAAAGCCGATCACCCCGGTTTGCGGCTTGACCAGCTTGACCAACATTTCCGCGAGCCGGACGGGAGCCAGCGAGTTGGTGACGAAGAGTTCAGCGAAGGTGACGTGATCGACCGACTTGGGCGTGGCCTGAGGTCCACTGATCCCGGCGTTGATGATCACCGCGTCGTAGGATCTGCCGCTTAGCCGCTCAGCTAGGACCGCGGCCGATGCCTGGTCAGCGATGTCCACAGTTTCGACGCTGACATTCCTCAAGCCCTTCAACGCGGGCGCTTTACCCGCCTCACGCACTGTCGCAGTGACGTTCCACCCCCGCTTCGAGAACTCGTCGGCCAAGCCCAAGCCTATCCCGCGGGAGGCGCCAATGATGAGGATGTCAGGCATGTTGAGATCCTTGTGGCACGCGTTGTGTGCCTCGAGATGGAGGGCGACGGCACCACTCACAACCTTGGAAATTCCGGATAGGCCCACGAACGCAAAATCGAACGAGCCTCGGGTCCCCAAACGGTCGCGGCGCGCCTGATACCTATGCGCTACCTAGCCCCTCACGTTTAAGGGCTAGGTAGCTGGATAAGTCTTTGAAAAAATGGAGCGGGCGAGGCGATTCGAACGCCCGACCCCAACCTTGGCAAGGTTGTGCTCTACCCCTGAGCTACGCCCGCACTCCGGAGCGGCAGGACCGCTCCTTTTTCGAAGGACGGGCTTATTGCAGAAGGGCGGGGTGTTGGCAAGGCGGCGCGGCGTCGTGACCCTGACCGTGCGGCGTCAGAACCGCAGCTTCACTGGCTTCATGCGACGGCGGTTGGAGTGGGCCTTTGGCGCGGGACCACTGTCGTCCGGCAGTTCGCCGCGGAAATAGTAGCGCTGCCAAGCGGCCTTCACCGCTTCGGGCTCGCGGCGGTACAGCGCCTTGTTGAAATCGTCGCGCTGCTTGCGCCAGGCCTCGTATTGGCCGAACAGCGCCTCGTCGGCCTCCAGGCGCTTTTGCACCAGATCGAAGCTCTCCAACTGGCGGTCCTGCGCCAGGGTAATGAAACAGAACGGCTCGCCCTTGGCGAAGCGCACCTTGCCGGGCCGGGTGAAATGCCAGTTCATGGTGAAGGGGAAGGGCAGCCAGTCGGTCTCGACCAGGCCAACCAGCGGCTGAATGCCGTCCTTGATGTGGTTCGGCGGCCCCATCACCCACATCGACCAGTTCTCCGGCGTGCGGAACAGATAGCCGGCGTGGAAGGTGAGGATGCCATGGGCGAAGTGGCTCCGCGCGAAGTCGTGGAAATCCGGATAGGGGTGGTCCGGAGTGACGACGAGATCGGCCGCGGCCATGCCGCCGTTCCACTCGGCGGTCAGCCCGACCGGGCAGAGCAGCTCCCAGCCGGTGGTGTTGGCCATCGACATCGGCAGACAGCGGTAGGCGTGGCGCTCGGTGATGTGGTCCATCCAGCCGCGCTGGGCCCGGCCAGGCACGATCTCCGGCGGCCGGGAGGACATCGGGAAGCATTCGAGCAGCGGCATGGCGCTTGGGTCCGGGTGGGCTTTGGCTGACGTGTCTAATGGCGCGGGCTCGCGCCCGTCCAGTTTCTCAAGCGGGCGGCGGCGGCTATGAGGCCGGCATGAAGACGCGCGACGGCCTTTTCGCCCGGTTCGACGAACTGGGAATAGTCCACCGCACGCTGGATCATCCGGCCGTGTTCCGGGTCGGCGAAGGCGATGAGATCAAGGCGGCGCTGCCCGGCGGCCACACCAAGAACCTGTTCCTGAAGGACGCCAAGGGCCAGCTCTGGCTAGTCTCGGCGCTGCAGGCCGCCCGCATCGACCTGAAGGCGCTGCCGAAGGCGCTCGGCGCGGCGCGGCTGTCGTTCGGCGCGGCCGAGCTGATGGCGGAGACCCTCGGCGTGACGCCGGGCTCGGTCACCGCGTTCGGCCTGATCAACGACACCGCCCATCGCGTGCGCTTCGTGCTGGACGCAGGCCTCGCCGCCAGCGACCCGGTGAACTTCCATCCGCTGACCAACACCGCGACCACCGCCATATCGCAGGCGGATTTCCGGCGTTTCCTGGCGGCGCTCGGCGTCGAGCCTTTGATCGTCGATTTCGAGACCCTCGTCGGGGCTTGAGCGCGCGGCGTTGCAGCGGGCGGCGTCTGGTCCCATCTTGGGGCCGAGAGTTGCAGGAGGAGGACCGATGTCCCTGATCGGCGAGACGACGCCAGGTGATCTGACGAAGGGCGATCTGATCAAGGAAGGCACGGACGCCGGCTTCGCCAAGGACGTCATCGACGCCTCGCGCGAACAGCCGGTGATCGTCGACTTCTGGGCGACCTGGTGCGGACCCTGCAAGACGCTCGGCCCGGCGCTGGAGCGCGCCGTGCTGGCGGCCAAGGGCAAGGTCAAGCTGGTCAAGATCGATATCGACAAGCACCCGGCGTTCGCCGGCCAGCTGCGCGTGCAGTCGATCCCGACCGTCTACGCCTTCGTCGATGGCCGCCCGGCCGACGGCTTCATGGGCGCGGTGCCGGAGAGCCAGATCAAGGCCTTCGTCGACCGCCTGGTCCAGTCCGGCGGCGGCGAGGGATCCGAGATCGATGATCTGCTGGCGATGGCCAAGGAATCGCTCGAGCTGGGCGACACCGGCGGCGCGGCCCAGGCCTATGCCCAGGTGCTGCAGGCCGAGCCCGACAATCTCACCGCGATCGGCGGTCTGGCGCGGTGCTATCTCGCCGGCGGCGACATCGAGCGCGCCGCCGAGGTGGCGGCGATGGCGCCGCCCGACGCCAAGAACCGCGATCTGGAAAGCGTTCGCGCCGCCCTGGCGCTGGCCCAGAACGCGCCTTCCGAGACCGGCGCGTTCGAGCAGCGGATCGCCAAGGACCCGGACGACCATGAGGCGCGGATCGAGCTGGCCAAGGCGCTGGCTGGCCGCGGCCAGTTCAAGGAAGCGGCCGACCAGCTGCTCGACAGCATCGAACGCGACCGCGAGTGGGGCGAGCAAGCCGCGCGCAAGCAGTTGCTGACCGTGTTCGAGGCGGCGGGGCAGGGCTCCGACGTGGCGCGACTCGGCCGGCGGCGGCTGTCCTCCATCTTGTTCTCCTAGGGGCGCGGGACGTGGCGGGCGGCTACCACAAAGTTTCCGACCTGCCGGCCCTCATCCCTGTCTTTCCGCTAGACGGCGCGATGCTGCTGCCCGGCTGCCAGCTGCCGCTGCAGATCTTCGAGCCGCGCTATCTCAACATGGTCGATGACGCGATGAGCGGCTCGCGCCTGATCGGCATGATCCAGACTCGAACCGGCGGTGAGCGGACCAAGCCCAAACTGGCCGGGGTGGGCTGCGCCGGGCGGATCACCGCATATGCGGAGACCGGCGATGGCCGCTACATGATCACCCTGAGCGGCATCTGCCGGTTCGGCGCCGGCGAGGAACTGGCGGCCCCAACGCCCTATCGCCAGCTGCGGCCCAACTTCGACCGCTTCGTGCGCGACCTGGAGGACGACAAGAGCGAGGTCGTGCTCGATCGCCTGCGCTTTCTCGCGGTGCTGCGCCGCTACCTCGACCACAAGGGGCTGGACGTGGAGTGGGACGCCGCCCGGCAGGCCCCGGCCGGCGCCCTGGTCAACAGCCTGGCCATGGGCCTGCCGCTCGATCCGCCGGAGAAGCAGGCCCTGCTTGAGGCCGCGACACTGGCGGAACGCGGGCGTGTGCTGGCGGCGCTGCTGGAGATCGACGCCGCCGCCGACGATGACGAACCGCCGCCGCTGCAGTAGGAGTCGAGGCCATGAACGACGCCGCCGAAATCGACTCCCGCCTGCTTGAGGTACTGGTCTGCCCGGTGACGCGCGGCCCGCTGACCTACGACCGCGAACGCGCCGAGCTGGTCAGCGCCGGAGCGCGACTGGCCTATCCAATCCGGGACGGCGTGCCGATCATGCTGCCGGAAGAGGCGCGGTCACTGGACTAGAGCGCCTCGCCACGCAGCAGCCGCGGCAGGTCCCCTAGCGCACCGCCGGCCTCCTGCATGAAGAAGCGCCTTGCCGGGCCAAGCCGGTTGACCAGCGCCATGCCGGCGCCGCGGCCGGCCCGCAGGATCGGGTTGTCGTTGGAGAACAGCCGGTTGAAGCCGTCGCAGGCCAGCGAGACGGCGACATTGTCGAGCCGGCGCCAGCGAGCGTAACGCTCCAGCACCTGCAGTGAGCCGATATCTTCGCCGAGCCGGATGGCGTCAGCCAGCACCTCAGCCAAGGCGGCGGCGTCCTTCAGGCCGAGGTTCAGGCCCTGGCCGGCGAGCGGGTGGATGGCGTGGGCGGCGTCGCCCAGCAAGGCCAGGCGCGGCGCGACCAACCGCGCGGCCAGCTGCATCGACAGCGGATAGACGAAGCGCGGGCCCCTGGTCTCGACATGGCCGAGGAAATCGCCGAACCGGCGGCGTAGATGGGCGTGGAACACCTCGTCGCGGGCGCCGCGCAGGGCTTCGCCCCGCCGCGTCGGCTCGGTCCAGACCAAGCTGGCGCGCCGCTCGGTCAGCGGCAGGATGGCGAACGGGCCGCTGGGCAAGAAATACTCGTACGCCACGCCCTGGTGATCGTGTTCGAGGTGGACGGTGGCGACCACGCCGCTTTGACCATAGCTCCAGCCCTGCACCTCGATGCCGGCGGCGTCCCGCGCCACCGATCCGCGACCTTCGGCGCCGACGACCAGCGGCGCGCGCAGCACCCGGCCGTCCGCCAGCGTCACCTCGGCCAGCGCTGGCCCGAATTCCACCTTGGCGACGCTGGCCGGCGCCAGCACGGTGAGACCGGCCCTCGTCACCGCCTCGGCCAGGCCGGCGCGGCTGCGGCGGTTCTCGATCATGTAGCCAAGCGGCTCGCGCCCCCTTGGTTCTTCCGGCGAG
>Ga0302326_10004534_pt1 | contig 32142 bp, 23 predicted proteins | sample Palsa_T0_3_FD_202264 | JGI IMG/M metagenome (GOLD analysis project Ga0302326, IMG submission 202264) | Peat permafrost microbial communities from Stordalen Mire near Abisko, Sweden - Palsa_T0_3 | ecosystem: Environmental > Terrestrial > Soil > Palsa > Peat permafrost | place: Sweden: Abisko...
CGGTGAAAGCGATTTTCTGAATGTCGGGACTTTGCGTTAACTCCGTCCCGACGACCTCGCCGAGGCCCGTCACGACATTGATGACGCCAGGAGGCAACCCGGCTTCATGAAAGGCGTCCATCAACACATCGGTTTGCATAGCGCTCATCTCGCTGGGCTTGATGACGACCGTGCATCCGGCAGCGATTGCCGGCGCCACCTTGATCGCGATCGAGCCGGCGCTCGAATTCCATGGCGTAAATATGCCCACCACGCCGGCGGGCTCCATTACGACCTCAGATGTGCCGACAGTTTTGACCAGGTCGAAATCCGCGAGGACTTTCTTGAAGTGCAGGAAAATGTTCGCCGCGAGGTTGTTGGAGCCCTTCGCACGGTCTTGCGGTGCGCCGTATTCCACGACCGTCGCTTCGACGAGTTGATCCATTCGCTTGGCCACGGCGTCGTGCAACCGCTGCAGAAGCTCCATCCGGTATTCCTTGCTACTTTGCGAAAATGTGTCGAAGGCTTCTTTCGCAGCACCGATGGCTTTTCGGGCATCGATTTCATCTGCCATGGTGACCTTGCCGATAACCTTGTTGTCGGTCGGGTTCACCAGATCCACGATCTGAGCTCCATGGGGAGTGACGAACTGGCCGTTGATATAGGCGCGATCAAAGGCTCTTACTGGAGTCGTGGTTTCGTGTGTTTTCATTGATGTCACCTTTCATGAGGTTTCGGCTTTACCAAGGTCGCTGTATCTCTCAGGACCCGAACTCACGATTTCAGTGTGTCTCAAGAGCGGGTCGGCGTAACTAGCAAAAGACGCCAATGCTCTTGCAGAACGTGCCGAACGATCTATTGCTGAGCAACCGCCCCTTGTTCCAACGTCTGGACCGCGATCTCTCTGCCGCAAGGTTGGCCTGCCGGTGCCGTGGGAAGCTGCTGCTTCGGCGGATGTCTGCTTCTTGCAGTTTGACCATCGGGTCTTGGGAATGCCGACAGGCAGCAACGGGTGGCTAGGAGCTTCCAAGGAATCGAGCCGCTCCCCTGTTGCGCCTCGCATCGGGGCACCACCTCCGCTCGGTGGAGATTCATCCAAAGTGAGTCTCTTGCTCATCGCCGCCGACGTGCCGATTCTGGTGCGTCTCGGCGAGTCACGGCATTACACGGCATACGCCGCCACGCGACCATTTTGCCGCACTTTGCCGCTTGCTCACTCCATTCGAGAAGCCGATTGTCGTCAGCAACGAGTCCTAAGGCCACCAGATTGAATAATGAGGAGAAGCGCCATGATTTCCAAAACGTTTCGCATCGCTCGAATGATTGTTTTTGCCAGCTTTGCGCTCAGTTCCACTGCCTGGGGAGTGACTTGTTCAAACGCCTCTCTGAGTGGCACCTACGGGTTTCTGCACGACGGCACAGATAGCAGCGGCACCCCTGCCACCGCCGCCGTGAGCCGGATCACGTTTCACTCAGCCACAGGCACATTTACTGTAGAGACCACGGCATCCCATGACGGTGTAATTGCCACTGAGTCTCTCACCGGAATATACACACTCGCTTCGAACTGCACCGGCACGGGTTCACCCACGGGCGCCAGCCCCTTCTTCATGGTGGTTACGTCAACAGGGTTCTTGGCCCTTCACCCTTTTTCGGAGGGATTCGCCGTGAAGCAGGGCTCACCGACCTGCACCAATGCCACGGTTATCGGTAGCTTTGGGTTTGAAACAACCGGCCTCTTCCTCGCAGGGGCGCCCGCCACAGGATGGGTGGCTTTCATCGGTGAGTTAAAGTTAACGGTCAACCCTTCTGGAGAAGGAGTGATAAGCGGAAATGTAGCGGGTACGGAGGGTGACACGAGTCTATCGTTCGCTCCGGTCACCGGTTCTTACACGGTCGATAGGGACTGCAGGGGCAGGGCTACCATATCGGCGAAGGGGCTCTCCGAAATGCACTTCACCTTCTTGGTTGTGGACGGCGGGAAGAAAATGCTCGCTATTGAGACGGACGCGGACACGGTTGTCAGCGGTACAATAGTGAAGGGCAATGAGGACGAGGCGGCGCCGGACACGGCGAACATGCAAGACACCACGCTTTCAGGGGCTGCTGTATCCGACTGACTTATGCGTCCGACCGGGTACCCTCCTCATCCTCCGATTCGGGCGGTGTCTCACTCACCAAGTTCTGGCTAGAGGGACTCGCTCACAGCACTCCCGCGCGTCCCGCCCACGTAGCAATGTAGCTCTTGAGGAAAGAAGTGAACTCATCCGCTCCCGTCGGCAGCTCTCTGCCGCGGCTACTGATAAGGTGAAAGTCGAAGCGCACCACGGGATCAATCAGCTTGGATCCAGCGTCGTCGAGGTGAAGGGCAGCCATGCGGTCTATGTTTCGCAACCGAAGGCCGTCGCGGACCTCATCGAGAAGGCGGCCACGAGTCTTTCGACGAAGTAGGGTGCCAGCGGGAGCGCCGGCGGAATCCTTCGCCCCGCTGGCGCCCGCTAATTTGCCGCGAATTCCGCGATAGCCGTTAAACGCGGCCAGCAGCGCTCTCTGATTTCCGAGAGGCCAAACATTGGATTGGATAGGGAGCGGCAACTTCTGACCCTGAAGCCGATCTGTTCCGCTCAATTTGGTTCCTGCGGGTTGATTGCATGACTTACAGGCGCCGTCAGAAGTAACAACCGCGGTCGGCCGATTTTGGGGAAGCTGGGTTCGCGCTACGTGATTTGTAGCCGCTGGCGCCCGCGGCCCTCGTGGCGCGGGTAATGCAGGCGCTGTGTGCGGCCGTTCGCTGCGGCCTCGAATCCTACCGAGCGCGTGCTAGTTGCACTCCACCGTCATCTCGTAGTCGATGAACGCTTTCTGCTGCGGCTCCTCCACGATCGCGTAACCGTTGGGGCAGGCCTTCCTGGCCTTATCGTAGGTAACTGCGGTTGACATGCCGTCAATGAAAGTAACGGGTCTGCCATCCGGACCCAGGGTCGCCTTTGGGGTGAGCGCACATCCGGACACCAAAAGAAGCGCGGTGAACTTCAGCGCGTGGTTCATTTCGCCCTCCATCATTGCCTGCAACGCCTGCGTTATCCCATTAAAGGAAGTTTCGGACCGTGATTATGTTCACGGCATTTGAGCTTTATTTCACGGTTGCATGACCGGCGGCCGGTGATTTGTGCGCTATGTCAAATAATTGCCCATGCACTGCCCCGGTGCATTGCCGTACACGGGCAAGCGCTGCGCCAGAGTGAAAGCTGATCAGTGCCGGCGACGGCAGCCTGTGCCACCTGAAAAGCGCCTGCGCATCATTTGCGGATCAATAATTGAGAGCGCTCTTCAGGTCATGCCCGATTGCGTCACCGTCACTTGGGTGCCACCGGATTCGAGGCCTTCTGCGCCTTGGAGATCTCTGCCGGCGTCATTTCAGATGCCACTTTATTGCGCATCTCCGCAGCATCGGACCGCAGGTCACTATCGCGGGCGGCGGATAAAGTGAACCAGTGGTGCGCCTGGACAAGATCCTGCGCGACGCCATGACCCTTGTAGTACATGAGCCCGAGTGCGTATTGGCCCATCCCATTGCCCTGATCGGCGCTTTTGCGGTACCACAGCACCGCAGCGCCGTAGTCCTGCGCGACGCCTTCTGCCTGCTCATAGGAGAGTCCGAGCCAGAATTGAGCATCGGAATTGCCTTGATCAGCGGCCTTGCGAAACCAGGTGACCGCGCGCGCGTCGTCCTGTGCCGTGCCCTTGCCGTCAACATAGGCGATTCCCAGGCGGTACTGGGCTGTAGGATTGCCCTGCAGGGCGGCCTTGTGCAGCCAATTAAATCCAAATGCTTTGTCTTCTGCGACGCCCTGACCGTTGTAATACATATAGCCGACGTAGTTTTCAGCGTCGGCGTTGCCCTGCTGCGCGGCCTTTAAAAACCATCCGAAAGCGGCATTCTCGTCCGGCGATATGCCCTGGCCGTCGTGGTACATGAGTCCCAACATATATTGGGCGTGCGCATCGCCCTTATCCGCGAGCGCCTTGAAGTCGTTGAATGCCACTGCATAATCGCCGCCCTGATAGGCGCTCGCCGCATCTTCGCGCGGGCCGCCGAACGCCACAGGTGCGAATGCGGTCCATGCGCTAGCGAGCACAGCGGCCGCGAGGCCATGTCGGGTGATGAGATTCATTACCTGCAACGCGCGGTCGCCTGCAAACATGAGGAGCGGAGCACTCCCAATTACTATTTCAGAACGGCATGCCGGCTGCAGGAATCGAACCTGCGACCCCATCATTACGAATGATGTGCTCTACCAGCTGAGCTAAGCCGGCACGGATGCGCGTGAAGGCGGGAGTCTACCGTTTTTTCCGCAGGCGGATGACGAGATCAATGCTCTCGACTTCCATGCCATCGGGCGTTGGCGGCAGGCGGCTGAACTCAACTTCAGGCACCGGCACGTCGATGAGCGCGCCGCTCTCAGCATCGTGAAAATGATAGTGCGCGCCAGTGTTCGAGTCGTACCACGCGCGCGAATCATCGATGGTGAGCTGCCGGATGAGCCCGGAGGAGGCGAAGATTTTGAGCGTGTTGTAGACCGTCGCCTTGGAGACGCGCCGGCCGCTCGTGGCCAAGGATGCGATGATCTGCTCGGCCGACAAATGTTGCGGTGCGGCAAGAAGTAATGCCGCAATTCGGACACGCGGAACAGTCGGGCGAATGCCCATTTCGGCGAGCCTGCGCCCGCAGGCGGCCGCACTGAGGGCGGTTGATGGCTGCTCCTGCATCGGCGGCATTATAAAACCCCCGGGCCGGAAGGCGCCAACTGAGCAGGGCGCGCCCGTGCCAGCTTGGTTTCCAAATGCCGCGCCAGCTCGCCGATCGTGGGGAAGTCGAAGATCTCCGTCAGATCGATTTCATTCGGATACTCGTGGTCAATCTGCTCGTGGATTTCGATGAGCTTGAGCGAGCTTGCGCCGAGCTCGAAGAGGTTGTCGTCGATCCCGACGCGCTTGCCCTCGAGCGCGGCGTTGCAGATGAGCTGCAGGGTCTCCTCAATCTGCGTGAGCGAGCGCGAGGCATGGCCGCGCTGCGCCTCGCGCAGCTTCGCAAGCTCGGCAAGCTCGCTGTCAAATTCCCCGTCAACGTAGCTCTCCTCGAGGAGGTGCCGCTGAATCTTGCCGCTCGTCGTCTTCGCGATGCGCTTCACCGGCACGACCTGCGCGACTTCCAGCCCCGTGTGCTCATTGATGAGTCTTGAAACCTCGGTGGCGGTGCTCAGGAAATCAACAGGCTCGCCGCGGTGCAGGACAAAAACCACGAGCTCGTCGGTCTGTGCGCCAGGGCGGCGGGCGCCGGCCACTACGACCTTGCCCAGATCGAGCCCGTCGGCGCGCTGCGCGATCGCTTCGAGGTCCTGCGGGTAGTAGTTCTGCCCGTTGACGAAGATGATCTCTTTGGCGCGACCTGAGATATAGAGCGCGCCCTCGTGGATGAGGCCCAGATCCCCGGTGCGCAGCCACCCGTCGGCGGTCAGTGCCTCGGCATTGGCCTGCGCGTTTTCGAAGTAGCCCTGGGTCACATTGGCGCCGGCGATGTGAATGTGCCCGATCTGTCCCTCGGGCCGCGCCACATCATCCTCGCCCGTCACCCGCAGGCGGCAGTACGGGATGGCGCGGCCGACGCTTACGAGCGTCACCGCGTCGGCAGCGTTGCGCGCCAGGAGCTGCGGCTGCGTGCCCACCGTCATGCGATGCCGGTTCAGGCTGATCGACTGCAGTCCAGCGCCCACGGGGGAAAAGCTTACCGCGAGCGAGGCTTCAGCCAGCCCATACACCGGAAACATTGCCTCGCGGCGCAGTTTCGCAGGCTGGAGGCGCTCGAGGAACTCCTCGCACAGCTCCACCGAGATTGGCTCAGCGCCGTTGAAGATGAGCCGCACGCAAGACAGGTCGAGACCCAGGTCGGCCACCACGCGTTCGCCCAGGACCTTCAGGTAATGCCGGTAGCCGAAATTGGGCGAGCACAGAATCGTCGCGCGCACGCGCGCGGCGAACCCGAGCCACAGGAGCGGCCGGCGCACGAAAAGCTCGGTCGGCATCAAATGGCTGTGGATGCGATTGGCGAACATGAAGACGTGAAAGCCGATCAAGCCCATGTCGTGCGTGAGCGGCATCCAGGAAAGGCTGACATCGTCTTCTGTGAAGTGCACGAATTCACTCGTGCCGCGGCAGTTGGCAAGAATATTGTGATGCGTGAGGACGACGCCTTTGGGCTCGCTCGTCGAGCCCGACGAGAACTGAATGAAGGCGACATCGTTCGGCTGCGCGCGCGCAATCGTTCCGGCACGGGAGATGTCATCGAGCTCGTCAACGACAAAGCTGCGCGCACGCATGCCCGCAAAGAGTTTCTCCTCGCCGACGCCCGTGGCGAACGCGGCGATGCGCTCGAGCGATTTCTTGTCCGTGTAGATGAAGGGATTGCCGAGCTTCTTCACGATGCGCAACAGCTTATGGCGATGCTCATCGCTGATGCCGGGCGCCACCGGCACCGGAATAATCCCTCCCAGCACCGCCGCCCAGAAGGCGTCGATGAAAGGCTCATTGCTGCCGAGGAAGAGAATCAGCTTGTCGCCGCGCCGCGCCCCCAACTGCTGCAGGTGATACAGAATGCCGAGCGCACGCTCGTAGAGCTCGCCGAAGGCGACGCTTCTTTCATCGCCGTCGCTCTCGAGATAGGTGATGCTGCGCGCGGCTTTGCGATTGGCTTCGATGAGCTCGGTCAGGGTCGTGGCGGTGAACATCAGCGGCGTTCGAGCCTCATGTAGAGCGGTTTCTTGGTGCGCAGATTGATCTGCGCCTCAAGCTCGACGGGCTCAGTGGGCAGATAGGTCAGGCGATAGCGGCGCGCGACCTTGTAAAGATGCATGAGCATCTCGTAGAGCGCAAATGTTTCCCCGATGCAGTGGCGCGGGCCGGCCGCGAAGGGCATATAGGCAAAGCGCGGCCGCGCGGCTTCGTTTTCGCTCGCAAAGCGCTCCGGTTTGAAGGCATCCGGATCAGGCCAGAAGCGCGGATGGCGGTGCAGGAGATAGGGACTCAAGAGCACATCTGTGCCGGGCGCGATCTCGAATCCCGCGAGTACATCGGCGCCGATCGCGCGCCGCGACAGGAGCCAGCCGGGCGGATATAGGCGCAGCGCCTCGTTCACCACCTGCTGCGTGTACGGCAGCGCCTCCATCTGCGCAAGACTCGCAGCCGCCGCCACGGGCGCCGCAGCGATTTCAGCGTGCAGGCGCGACTCGACCTCGGGGTGCAGTGCCAGGAGATACCACGTCCAGTTGAGCGCGCTCGCGGTGGTCTCATGGCCGGCGACGACCAGCGTCATGACCTCATCGATGAGCTCGCGCTCGCCCATCGCATCGCCCGTCTCCTTGTCGCGCGCGCTCATGAGCATCGCGAGGAAGTCGACGTGCTCGTCGGCTTCGGTCGCGCGGCGGCGCATGAGAGCGGCCACGAGCTTGCCGAGCGAGCGGAATTTATACGCAAACTGCAGGTTGCGCGCCGGCTCCTCGGTCACGACCGCAAAGGGATTGCCGCCGGACTCCGTGCTGAGGCGCTCCAGGTCACGGCCAAACACCGCGCGCAGCACGATGTCGAGCGTCAATGCGCTCATGTCGTCGGTGACATTGACGCGCTCGCCGCGCGCAGCCTGCGCTTCCCAGCGCGCAATGAAGCGCTCATTCGCAGCGTCAATCACGCGGGCAAACTCGGTGATGACGCGCCGGTGGAACATCGGCTGCATCATGTAGCGCTGGCGGCGCCAGAAATCGCCCTCGCTCGTCATGATGCCGTTGCCGAGCAGGATTTTCACGCGATCAAGCCCGACACCCTTGGTGTAGTTCTTGTGATTGCCGACGAGCACACGCTTCACGTCATCCGGATGATTGATGACGTAGGTGTAGGATTTGCGTCCGGGGGCGTACACGCGGTAGATGTCGCCATAGCGCGCGAAGAGTTCGCTCATCCGCTCCAGAGAGTCCTCCGTGGAGCCGATGTCGAACGCGGTGTCTGGCTCGGGCGGGTGCTCGGGTGCGAGCGAGCTTGCGGTCATGCGCGCAACTGCAACAAAGACCACAAGCTTACTATACTGGGCTCCTACCTATGGCGGACTCCGACTCAGACGGCGGCCTGCGCAATACGCTGTATCGCAGGCTTACACGCTCGGGGCGCCGCATGACGGCGGCCCGACGGCTGCTGTATGCGCTGGCGGTACCGGTGGGCCTAGCCATCATCCGCGCCTGGTGGGCGTCGTGCCGGATCGTGAAGGTCGAAGGCGCCGCGCACCTGCAGGCGGCGCTGCAAAAATCACCATCCCTCGTGCCGTGCTATTGGCATCAGCATCAGGGATTCTGCGCCAAATATCTCCTCGACCAGCGCGGGCGCGGTCTCGCCGTGGCCTGGCTCATCAGTCCCTCCGTCGACGGTGAGATCGGCGCCATGCTCGTCGGGCGCGTGGGCGGACGCGTGATCCGCGGTTCATCGTCGCATACGGGTGCGCGGGCGCTGCGTGACTATTATCTCGCGCTCGTGCAGGAGAACTTGAGCCCGGTCATCACACCCGATGGCCCGCGCGGCCCGCGTTTCAAGTTCAAGCCAGGCGCAATCCTCCTGGCGCAGATGTCCGGTCGGCCCATGCTGCCGATGGCCTACGCCGCCTCCCGCGCCTCGCTCATCAAATGGGACAAGTTTGTGCTGCCATGGCCCGGGTCGCGCATCGTGATTGCCATCGGCCCGCCGCGTTATGTTCCGCGCGTCGTCGATGCGGCACATATCGTGCGTCTGCAGAGCGAGATGGAAGCGGAGCTCTTGCGCTTGTTCGGCCTCGCGCGCGAGGCGCTTAAGTCTTGAGTGCCGTGCACCGATTATGTCAGCCGAACCGCACCGAAGGCCAATGCGAACAGCGCCTTAGCTTGTTTTCCTCGACGAGTATGCGAGAATCGATTTAACTACCAAAAAACGGGTGTGGGCAAGTGTGCTTCGCGTCGAGCGCGCCGGGCGCGTGGACTGACACACTAGCATCCCCGTTTGGCCAAGAGATCGCACTGGATGTCGACCCCGACCCCGCTGCTCGATAAGCCTGCGGATCTCACCGCCTCCGATATTCTGTCTCCGAACGCGTGGAATGGGCGCAGTGCCACGCCCGTCGTGGGCCTCGACGTCGCCTGCACGAAAATCGCCGTCGATTTTCAGAACATGCACCGCGAGTCGGTGGACGAGTGCATGAAGAGAAACCTCGAGCTGTTGCGCGAGGTCACCGCGAGCGACTGCGTATTCGCCGCCGCGATCAATCCCGATGACCTCACGCTGAAGGACATCGAGGTCGCGAGCAGCGCCTTCTCGCAGTGCCGTCCGCAGGCGCTCGAAGGGGAGAGCCTGGAGAGCTATCCCTGGTTGAAATCGCACCTGGATCACCTGCGCCTTTCGGAGCTGCGCGACACGAGCGCGCCGCGGCGCGAGCAGGCACTGGAGGCGGAGCGCCTGGCGGCGCTCGGTATCGGCTCGGTGCTCATCGTCGCCTTTCGTCTGCAGGGCAAACCCGCAGGAATTCTGGGTCTTGCGAACTCGCTGCCGCGCGGCCCCTGGGACGTCAATCTGCAGTTGATGATGAAGCTCATCGGCACGAGCCTAGCCACCGGCCTTGACCGCATGCGCATCGAATCACGACTCGCCAAGCTCGAGGAGCGCACGACCCTGTCGCAGTCGGCGGCGAACGATGGCCTGTGGGACTTCGATGTCGAGAGTAACGAGGTGTATTTCTCGCCGCGCTGGAAAGCCATGCTCGGCTACGCCGATGAGGACATGCAAGGCTCGCCTGACTGGCGCAGCCTCGTGCATCCGGATGACCTGTCGCGCGTGCAGGCGGCGATCCGCGATCACGTGGCAGGCAAGGTGCCGACCTTCGAGAGCACCCATCGCATGCGGCACAAGAGCGGCGAGTGGCGCTGGGTCGTCAGCCGCGCCAAGGCACGGGTCGACAAGCACGGTCGCCTGCTGCGCCTGGTCGGCGTGGAATTCGACATCACCGAGAGAAAGATCTACGAGGAGGCGCTGTTCCGTGAGAAGGAAAGCGCGCAAATCACGCTGCAGTCGATCGGCGACGGCGTCATCACCACCGACGCCCAATCGACCATCGACTACATCAATCCGGTGGCCGAGGAGCTCACGGGCTGGCGGCTCGAGGATGCCATGGGGCGCCCCGTGGAGGAGATCTTCCGCGCCTTTCATGAGGAGACCTGCGAGCCGCTCGAAAATCCACTGTCCGTTTCAATCCGGCGCATCCGGCCCATCAAGTCCGTGCGTCCGATGCTCCTCATCCGCCGCGACGGCAACGAGCTCTACGTGGAAAGCACGGCCGCGCCTATTCGCGACGGCGCGGGCCATGTGGCAGGCGGCGTGCTCGTGTTCCACGACGTCAGCGAGTCGCGCGAGTTGAATCGCAGGCTCTCCTACCACGCAAGCCATGACGTGCTCACCGGGCTCGTCAATCGCCGCGAGTTCGAGAGCCGTCTCGAGCGAGCTCTGAAGAGCGCGAAGGCGCGCGAGGCCTCCTACGCCCTGTGCTATCTCGACATCGACCAGTTCAAGATCATCAATGACACCTGCGGCCACAGTGCCGGCGATGCGCTTCTCGGCCAGGTGGGGGCGCTGTTGAAGGCCAAGGTGCGCTGGCGCGATACGCTCTCGCGCCTGGGCGGCGATGAGTTCGGGATCCTGCTTGAGAGCTGCACGCTCGATGAGGCCATGCGCACCGCCGAGGCGCTGCGCGAATCAGTGCGCAACTACCGCTTCACCTGGGAGGACCGCGTGTTTCGTCTCGGTGCAAGCTTAGGCGTCGTGCCGATCGCGGCCGACAACGAGGATGTGGCCTCGATTCTCTCGGCCGCCGACAGCGCCTGCCAGGCGGCGAAGGAGGGCGGTCGCAATCGCGTGCACAGCTTTGCCGAGAACGACATCGAGCTCATGCGCCGGCGCCGCGAGATGCAGTGGGCGGCGCGCATCAATGCCGCCTTGGAGGAGGGGCGCTTCGAGCTCTTCCGCATGCTGATCCAGCCGCTGCAGAAGGTCGAGGTCGGCACCCATTACGAACTGCTGCTGCGCATGCGCGATGAAGGCGGACGCATCGTCTCGCCGAACGATTTCATCGCGGCGGCCGAGCGCTACGGCATTACGCCGGCGATCGACCGCTGGGTAATCGAGAACGCGTTTCGCTGGCTCGTCTCCGAAGCCGACGAGCGCGAGAAGCTTGCGATGTGCTCCATCAATCTTTCGGGCCAAAGCTTCGGCGATGACAAGTTCCTGCCCTTCGTCATCGATCAATTCCATAAGAGCGGGCTCGACGCCTCGAAGATCTGCTTCGAGATCACGGAGACGGCGGCGGTCGCGAGTTTCAGCCAGGCGAACCGCTTCATCCAGGCGCTGAAGGAGCTCGGCTGCAAGTTCGCGCTCGATGACTTCGGCACCGGCCTCTCCTCATTCGGCTATTTGAAGCACTTCCCGGTGGACTTCCTGAAGATCGACGGCAGCTTCGTGCGCGAGATCCTGCGCGATCCCATCGACCGCGAGATGGTGCGCTCCATCAATGAGATCGGCCACCTTACCGGCAAGCAGACGATTGCCGAGTTTGCCGAGAACGCGGAGATCATCCAGATGCTGACCAGCCTCGGCATCGACTACGCCCAGGGCTACGGCATCGCCCAGCCGCAGCGGGTTCTGAAGTCCGCCGTCGCCTAAGGCGCGAAATCGAGCCTGAGGGACAGATCGATGGCGCGCACGTGCTTGGTGAGCGCGCCGATCGAGATGTAGTCGACGCCCGTTTGCGCGATCCGGCGCACGCTCTCAAGATTCACGCTGCCGGAGGCTTCGAGTTTGACGGGGCGCTCGCGCGCGCGATTCCATGCCACCGCCGTGACGAGTTCAGCGTCCGAGAAGTCATCGAGCATGATGATGTCGGGTTCGGCCGCAAAGGCTTGCTCGAGCTCCGTGAGAGACTCGACTTCAACCTCGACCTTCAGTCCCGCGCTGCGCGCGTGCGCGGCGCTGACGGCCGTGGCGAGCGAGCCGGCCGCGGCGATGTGGTTTTCCTTGATCAGGAACATGTCATAAAGGCCGATGCGGTGATTGTGTGCGCCGCCGCAGCGCACGGCGTATTTCTGTGCCGTGCGCAGCCCCGGCAACGTCTTGCGCGTATCGAGCAAAGTGCAATGCGTGCCGGCAATCGCCTCGACGTAACGGCGCACCGCGGTCGCTGTGCCCGACAAGGTCTGCAGGAAATTGAGCGCCGTGCGCTCGCCGGTCAGGATCGCGCGTGCAGGGCCTTCGATCTCAAAGAGAAGCGCACCCGCCTTGACTGCATCACAGTCCTCGACGTGCCAGGTGACGTGAATGCCGGGGTCCAGGCGCCGAAAGGTCTCGTTGACCCAGGCGCTGCCGCAGACGACGGCTTCCTCGCGCGTGATGACCCGGCCGCGCACCTCCTGGTCCTCCGGCACGAGCGCTGCCGTGACATCCCCCGCGCCCACATCTTCCGTCAGCGCGGCTTTGACCTGGCCGCCGACGTCGATGGGGCCCGGATCGGTGAGCCCTGCGCCCCCTAAAAGGGAAGGCCGTGAAATGCCGACCCCATGCACAGGATCACGGGAATGGACAGGACGAAGTTGGTGCGCGAGGCCATCCCTGCGGTCTTGCGCGCCGCGGCCTTCTCCGCATCGCTCGCCGGCACGATGCCGAGGATCTTCTTCTGGTTCGGCCAGATGAACACCCAGACATTGAACAGCATGATGGTGCCGAGCCACGCGCCGATACCGATGATGAGCCCGTACTGATCCTTGCCCCCGTGCCCGAGGGTGAGCGCATTGGTGAAGTTCAAAGTGCGGGTCAGGTACCAGGCGCCTGTGACCCAGGTCGCAACCGCGCCCCAGCGAAACCACAGGAGCGCGCGCGGCGCGATGTACTTCGCGATGCCCGCTCCGCCCGGGCCGCCCTTGTCGGCCGCGGCCGCGGCGAGCCCCGGGGTCTGCACGAGGTTGAAGTAGAAGAGGAGGCCGATCCAGGTGATGCCGCTCAGGATGTGCAGCCAGCGGGCAAGGCCGAGCTCGTAGAACGATCCGGGCGTAAGGCCGATCAGCCAAACGATGATCATGATGATGATCGCGAGGAGGACGCCCGTGGTGATGGCGCCGCGTACTGTATTCAGGGGATTCATGGGGTTGGAGCCTCCCTCGGGCCAAGGCGCCGCGCTGGGCGCCCAAGTTGTTGTTCTGGCTATGATAAAGCGTCTGCGGGTTTGAAGAATAGGCGAGGACCCCCCATAATTCAATGTGTCACGCGATGCGCAGGTGCGCCCCGAGTCCCCCTGTATCAAGATCTGCACCCTGGATGCGGCGGGGGTGTGTTCGGGCTGTCTGCGCACGCTGGCTGAGATCGCTTCCTGGACAGCGATGACGAGCGCCGAGCAGTGGCGGCTCCTCGCCGTCCTGGAAGAACGCCGCAAGCGGCACCTGATGCAACCCGAGCCGGGATCTTAAGCCCGCTCCACCGAGGTAAATGGAAAATGGATATCGTCGAACGCATCAAATCGGAGCTTGCATCAAGCCCTGTCGTACTCTTCATGAAGGGTACGCCCGATTTCCCGCAGTGTGGATTTTCGGCACAGACCGTTGCGGCGCTGCGTGCCTGCGGTGCCGAGTTCAAGCATGTGAACATCTTCGAAGACCCGGAGCTGCGCGAGGGCCTGAAGCGCTATTCGAACTGGCCTACCTATCCGCAGCTCTACGTGAACGGCGAACTGGTCGGCGGCTGCGACATCGCCCTGGAGATGTATCGCAGCGGCGAATTGAAGCGAGTGCTAGACGAGGCGCACGCCGTCGCTTAGATCCAGCCGAGCGAGCAGGCCTGCGCATGAGCCTCGCCGAAGCTCTCGCGCAGGCGATTGCACACAAAGCAGAAGATGTCCGCGGTGCGCTCCGCATCGTAGGCCGCCGAATGCGCGGAGCCGGCGTCCCAGCTGAAGCCCGCAACCGTCACGGCTTTTGCGAGCACCGTCTGGCCTAAGGCGGCGCCGGCCAGGGTTGCGGTATCAAAGCAAGAGAAGTGGTGGAAGGGATTGCGCTTCAGGTCCGCGCGCGCGACCACCGCATTCAGGAATCCCAGATCAAAGGCCGCGTTATGGCCGACCAGAATGGCGCGCGTGCAGCCGTGCGCGTGCAAGGCGTGGCGCACTTCGCGAAACACTCTCTGCAGGGCGTCGCGCTCGGGCAGCGCGGGCCGCAGGGGATGGAAGGGGTCTATGCCGTTCACGACGAGCGCCGCCGGATCCAGGCGCGCGCCTTCGTAGGGCTGCACGTGATAGCTGTACGTAGCTCCGCGCACCAACTCGCCCGCGGGCGTGATGTCGATGAGGACCGCCGCGATCTCTAATAAGGCGTCGGTGGCGGCATGAAATCCACCGGTTTCCACATCCACGACCACGGGCAGATAACCACGAAAGCGCCGTGCCATGAGGCTCGTGCCTGGCGCTGGAGCGGCGCTCTGCACGAGCGTGGGCACCGTGCCCTGCGATGCGATATCCATGCGCAACTCCGTCACGGCGCGATGCGCCACATGATCTGCCCGCCGGCCCGGAAGGGGATGAGTTCATCATGCCCGAAGGCAAGACTTTGCGGAACCAGCCACGGGTCGCGCAACAGAGTGATCTTCTCATCATTGCGGGGCAGGCCGTAGAAGTCTGCGCCGAATTCAGATGCAAAGCCCTGCAGGCGCGGCAGCGCGCCTGCAGCCTCGAAGACTTCCGCATAGAGTTCAAGAGCGGCGTGCGCTGAGAAAATCCCCGCGCAGCCGCAGGCGGCCTCCTTCGCCGCGCGCGCATGCGGAGCGCTGTCAGTGCCGAGAAAGAATTTGGGGCTGCCGCTCGTCGCAGCTTCGACAAGCGCCAGGCGATCATCCTCGCTCTTCAGGATCGGCAGGCAGTAGTGATGCGGGCGCAACCCGCCTGCGAAGAGCGCATTGCGATTCAGGAGCAGATGGTGCGGTGTGATCGTGGCGGCGACGCCGGCGCGCGCCTGCCGCACGAACTGCACCCCGGCGCGCGTGCTCACGTGCTCGAACACGATGCGCAGCTTAGGGAAGCGCTCAACAAGGTTCGCGAGCACCGTTTCGATGAAGCGCGCTTCGCGGTCGAAGACATCAACGGCGGGCTGCGTCACCTCGCCGTGCACCTGCAGGACGATATCGAGTTCGCTCATGCGCGCGAGTACCGCCTCGATGCGTTTGACGTCGTGCACCCCCGCGTCGGAGTGCGTCGTCGCGCCTGCCGGATAGAGCTTGCAGCCCCATACGGCGCCGCTCGCCTTGGCACGCGCGATTTCGCGCGGATCACTCTCGTCCGTGAGATAGAGCGTCATTAGGGGTTCAAATTTCACCCCCTTGGGCAGCGCATCGAGAATGCGCTGCCGGTAGGCAAGCGCCAGCGCCGTGCTCGTCACCGGTGGCGCAAGATTTGGCATGACGATGGCGCGCGCAAAGCGCGCCGCCGTAAATGGCGCGACGGCCTTGAGCGCCGCGCCGTCGCGCAGGTGCAGATGCCAGTCGTCGGGGCGGGGGAGAACGAGGCTCTTCATGCGCGCGGCGCGCCCGCCCGCTGCGCAGACTGCGCCGATGCTCGATCGTGCGCTTGGCGCTGCGCGGCGCAATGCACTCGTGGCGGCGGGTATGGGGCGCGTGTGCACATCGATTCAGATCCCTCGTCGCGTGTCACGCAGCTTGACCCTCGTGAGCGAAAACCTGATCATTGATGAAATCTGATCGATGCGATTTCTCTCGCGACTTCCCTTGCGAATCCTATCACAGCGGGCCCGCGGCAATTTTCGAATCCAATGAACGACTCGCCCAAGTCCGACGATCTTGATCCCGCTGAGACGCATGAATGGCTCGAGTCCATTGACTCGGTGCTGAAGGCTCAGGGCGCGGATCGTGCGCACTTTCTCCTCGAGCGTCTCATCGATTACACGCGCCGCGCGGGCGCATATCTGCCGTTCAAACCGAACACCGCCTACGTCAACACCATTCCCACCGGGCTCGAGCGTGAGTATCCGGGCAATCGCGCGCTCGAGCGCAGGCTCGAGGCGTACATCCGCTGGAACGCCATGGCGATGGTCGTGCAGGCGAACCGCCAGTCCTCCGAGTACGGCGGGCACATTTCAACCTACGCCTCTTCGGCGACGCTCTACGAGGTGGGCTTCAATCACTTCTGGCGCGCGCCCTCGGAGCGTCATCCCGGTGACCTCGTGTTCATCCAGGGGCATTCCTCGCCCGGCATCTACGCGCGCGCCTTTCTCGAGTCGCGGCTCTCCGAGAATCAACTGCGTCATTTCCGCCAGGAAGTCGAAGGCGACGGATTGTCCTCGTATCCGCATCCTTGGCTGATGCCGGACTTCTGGCAGTTTCCGACGGTGTCCATGGGCTTGGGCGCGATGATGGCCATGTTCCAGGCGCGCTTCATCCGTTATCTCGAGCATCGCGGTCTCACCAAACCCTCCGACCGCAAGGTGTGGTGTTTCCTCGGCGACGGCGAAATGGATGAGCCGGAGTCGATGGGCGCGCTCACCATGCCGGTGCGCGAGAAGCTCGACAATCTGATCTTCGTCATCAATTGCAATCTGCAGCGCCTCGATGGTCCGGTGCGTGGCAACGGTAAGATCATCCAGGAACTCGAAGCGGCGTTCCTCGGCGCCGGCTGGAACGTATTGAAGGTTCTGTGGGGCTCGCGCTGGGATCCGCTGCTGGCGAAGGATCACAAAGGCCTCCTGCGCCGCGTGATGGAGGAATCGGTTGACGGTGAGTATCAGAACTTCAAAGCCAAGGGCGGCGCCTACACGCGCGAGCATTTCTTCGGCAAGTACCCTGAGCTCAAGGCGATGGTCGCCAACATGTCGGACGAGGAGATCTGGCACCTGAATCGCGGCGGACACGATCCGCGCAAGGTGTATGCGGCCTACTGGGCGGCGACCCATCACAAAGGCCAGCCGACGGTGATATTGGCGAAGACCGTGAAGGGCTTTGGGCTCGGCAAGGGCGGCGAGGGCCTGATGGGCACTCATCAGGCGAAGAAGCTTGACTACGAGGCGCTCACTGCCTTTCGCGATCGCTTCCACATCCCTATCTCCGATGCGGACATCACACGCCTGCCGTTCTACAAGCCGGCCGAGGACGCGGAGGAAATGCGCTATCTGCATGAGCGGCGTCTGGCACTCGGGGGCTATCTGCCGGTGCGCGTGACGAGCGCGCCGCCGCTTGCGATTCCTGCGCTTGAGGCCTTTGGGTCCATGCTCGAGGGCACGGCCGATCGGGAGATCTCAACCACCATGGCGCTGGTGCGGATCCTCACCGTTCTGCTCAAAGACAAGAACATGGGCAAGAACGTGGTGCCCATAGTGCCGGATGAGGCGCGCACCTTTGGCATGGAGGGCCTGTTCCGTCAGATAGGCATCTACTCATCGGTCGGGCAGCTCTACACGCCGCAGGATTCGGATACCCTGATGTCCTATCGGGAGGACAAGAAGGGCCAGATGCTTGAAGAGGGCATCAATGAAGCCGGCTCACTGTGCTCCTGGATCGCAGCCGGCACCGCCTATGCGAACGTCGGCATCAACATGGTGCCCTTCTACATTTTTTATTCGATGTTCGGGTTCCAGCGCGTCGGCGACTTCATCTGGGCGGCGGGCGACATTCAGGCGCGCGGCTTTCTCATTGGCGCAACTGCAGGGCGCACGACCCTCGCCGGCGAGGGCCTGCAGCACCAGGACGGTCACAGCCAGCTTGTTGCGACGACCGTTCCCAACTGCATCGCCTACGATCCGGCGTATGCATACGAGCTCGCGGTCATCATCCACGACGGCTTGCGGCGCATGTACGCCGAGCAGGAAAGCATTTTCTACTACATCACCTGCATGAACGAGAACTACGTGCAGCCGCCAATGCCAGCCGGTGTGGAGGCGGGGATATTGAAGGGCATGTATCTGCTGCAGATCGGCGGGCGCGGCCGCGTGCGTGCAACTCTGCTCGGATCCGGCAGCATTCTGCGCGAATGTCTGACGGCTGCGGCGCTGCTCGAGAAAGACTATCAGGTGCCCGTGGATGTCTTTTCGGTGACGAGCTTCAGCGAGCTGCGGCGTGAGGCGCTTGAGTGCGAGCGCTGGAACATGCTGCATACAGGCGAGCCGCCGCGCGAGCCGTACGTGCAGCAGTGCCTGAAGGAGCGCGAGGGCCCGATCGTTGCCGCCACGGACTATATTCGCACGCTGCCGGATCTCATCCGCCAATGGGCGGGAGCGCGCTATATCACCTTGGGAACGGATGGCTACGGGCGCTCAGACTCGCGTGCGGCGCTGCGCCGACACTTCGAGGTGGACCATAACTTCATCGTGCTCGCCGCACTGAAGGGGCTCGCCGATGCGGGCATGATTGACCGCGCGACCATAAGGGGCGCCATGACGAAGCTCGGCATCGATCCGGCAAGCCCCGATCCCTGGAAGATCTGACCGGGCGCGCATCGATGGCTCGTGAGGTTGAAGTGCGCGTGCCCGAGATGGGCGACTTCAAAGACGTGACCGTCATCGACGTGCTCGTCAAACCGGGCGATACCATCGAAGCCGATGCGCCGCTTGTGACACTCGAGACGGAAAAGGCGGCGATGGATGTGCCCTCGACACTCGCCGGCGTCATCGAAAAAGTCCACGTCGCCAAATCGAGCAAGGTGTCCACCGGGGACCTTCTTGCAACCGTGCGCGCGCGCGAAGATGCTCCCGAGCCTGCCGCGACGACGCCAGCCGCGATGACACCCGCCGCGCCGGCGCCTGCGGCGCCCGTTCAGGATGCCATGGTGCCTGCGCCTGCACCGCCAGCTGCGCCGGCGCCAGCTCCTTCGCCTGCTCCTGAGCCTGCCGCGCGCGCCGCAACTCCGACACCTCCGGTTCTTAATCCGAATGTCGTGCCCGTGTTCAATGAGCTTGGCTTCTCGAAGGCGTATGCCGGCCCTTCGGTGCGCAGGCTTGCGCGCGAGCTGGGAGTTGATCTCGCGCAGGTGAAGGGCACCGGCCCCAAGACGCGCATCAGCCATGAGGACGTCAAAGCCTTCGTCAAGCAGATGCTGACGAGTGCAGCTGTGCCGGCCTCCGCTCCCGCGTGGCCCGCGGTGCCGACGATCGACTTCAGCCAGTTCGGCCCGGTCGAATCAAAACCGCTGTCGCGCATCCAGCGCATTTCCGGCCCGCGTCTGCATGCGAGCTGGGTCAACATTCCGCACGTCACGCAGTTCGAGATCGCGGATATCACCGATCTTGAGGATGTGCGCACCAAGCTCAAGCAGAAGGCGCTGAGCGAAGGCATCAGGCTCTCGGTTCTGGCTTTCGTCGTGCGCGCCTGCGTGCGCACCCTGCAGGAATATCCCCAGTTCAACGCCTCGCTCGATGCGCGCGGCGAGAACCTGATCCTGAAGAAGTACGTCAATATTGGCTTCGCCGCCGATACGTCTCAAGGCCTCGTCGTCCCGGTGCTGCGCGATGTGGATCGCTGCGATGTCTATGAGATCGCGCGATCGCTTGCTGATCTGGCGCTCAAGGCGCGCGCCGGCAAGCTCACGGCCGCGCAGATGCAGGGAGGCTCTTTCACCGTCTCGAGCCTGGGCGGCATCGGTGGCACCGCCTTCACGCCCATCATCAATGCGCCGGAAGTCGCCATCCTGGGTCTGTCGCGCAGCTCCATGCAGCCTGTCTATCGCGACGGCAGCTTCGTGCCGCGCCTGATGCTGCCACTGTCGCTCTCCTACGATCATCGCGCGATCGACGGCGCAAGCGCCGCGCGCTTCACGTCTTTTCTCGCCGCCAGACTCGCGGAGCCGCGCGGGCTCGTCGAAGCGGTGCCGTGAGCCGCATCGATCTGGCCGTTCCGGATCTGGGCGGCTTCAAAGACGTTCCCGTCATCGACGTGCTGGTAGCGGCCGGCGACAGCATTGACATTGATACGCCGCTCATCACCTTGGAGACAGAAAAGGCCTCCATGGATGTGCCCGCGACTGCAGCCGGCAAGGTGCTTGAAGTGCTGGTCCAGCGCGGCGCGAAGGTCTCTGCGGGATCGTTGATCGCGCGCATCGAGGCCGACAACCCACCCGCTGCCGTCGAAACATCACCCGCGGCGCCGCCGGTCCCACCCGCGATACCCGATGACGTGAGAAGTGCGCCGGCTGCGCCCGCGCCCGACGTTTCGGTCAAAGACGAGCCAGCTGATCGCTCCACCGGTCTATTGGTGCTGGGCGCCGGGCCGGCAGGCTACACCGCCGCGTTTCGGGCGGCGGACCTGGGGCTCAAAGTGACTCTCGTTGAGCGCTGGCCGAGCCTGGGAGGCGTGTGTCTCAACGTCGGCTGCATTCCCTCGAAGACCCTGCTGCATGCGGCCAAGGTCATCGAGGATGCCGATGCGATGAGCGCACACGGCATATCCTTCGGCGCGCCGGCCATTGATCTGCCACAGCTGCGTGCCTGGAAGTCGTCGGTCGTCAACAAGCTGACGGGCGGCCTCAAAGTTCTCGCGCGGCAACGCAAGGTCGAGGTCCTGCAGGGCACCGGGCGATTTGTCAGTCCCCACGTGCTCGAGGTTACGGGCGCGGGCGCGCCGACACGCATACGCTTTGAGCAGTGCATCATTGCCGCAGGTTCCGAGGCAACGCGCCTGCCTGGGCTGCCCGATGATCCGCGCATCATGGACTCGACCGGGGCGCTTGAGCTGCCGGAGTTCGCCGGTCGGCTTCTCATCATCGGCGGCGGAATCATTGGACTTGAGATGGCCTGCGTGTACGCCGCGCTCGGCAGCCGCGTGAGCGTCGTCGAGCTTCTGCCGCAGCTCATGCCCGGCTGCGATGCGGATCTCGTGCGGCCGCTCGAGAAGCGCATACGTCCGCGCTACGAGCAGATTCTGACCGGCACGAAAGTGGCGCGCGTTGAGGCGCTGACGGAGGGCCTGCGCGTCACGTTCGCGGGCGAGAAGGCGCCCGGACCGCAGGATTTTGACCGCGTGCTCGTCGCCGTGGGACGCGTGCCGAACGGCGCTCTGATTGGTGCCGATGCGGCCGGTGTTCAGGTCTCCGAGCGCGGCTTCATACCGGTCGATCGGCAGCTGCGCACCAACGTGCCACACATTTTCGCTGTGGGCGACATCGCGCGTCCCCCCATGCTGGCACACAAGGCAAGCCATGAGGCAAAGGCGGCTGCCGAGGTGGCCGCGGGCCACAAGAGCTCATTTGACGCTCGCGTGATTCCGTCAGTCGCCTACACGGATCCGGAGATCGCCTGGGTGGGACTGACGGAGATCGAGGCGCAGGAAAAGGGCATCGCCTACAAGAAGGGCGTCTTCCCGTGGTTGGCGAGCGGCCGCTCGCTGTCGCTGGGCCGTGACGAGGGCTTCTCGAAACTCCTGTTCGACCCCGAAACACACCGGGTGTTGGGTGGCGGGATCGTTGGCACCAATGCAGGAGAGCTCGTGAGCGAGATTGCGCTTGCCATTGAGATGGGTGCGGACGCATCCGACATCGGGCTCACCATCCATCCGCATCCGACGCTGTCGGAGACCGTCGCTTTCGCCGCCGAGGCCTTCGAAGGCACGCTCACGGATTTATATATTCCAAAGAAGTAGGGCGGGTGCGGCGACGCCGCGGCCGCAATCGTCATTGGCGATTCTGAAGCGCAAAGGCAGCGGTGCGCGGCGCAAGCGCGCAGAACGCCGGCCAGCCTGCGCTCAGCTGCCCTCGCCCGTCATCATCTCTTCAATCACCCTGACCGGTGCACTTCCGTAGCTCAGGAACTGCTCGTGGAAGCGCTTCAAATCAAATTGCCCCGGGTGCTGCTTCTTCAGGCGCTCGCGAAAATCGTAGATGGCCGAGTAACCGGCGAAATAGCTCGTCAATTGGACGCTCGTCAGCGTGACGCGGCGCCACTTCTCCCGCACCTCTTCAGCGGACTGGAAGGCCTCGTGACTCAGGAACTTTTTAGCGTCAGCCTCGCTCATCCCCAGCACGTGTACGCTGTAGTCGAGGATGGTGTTGCAGACCGAGCGCAGGTTCCATTTGGAGTATATGAGCCACTGCTCCGCGGTGTCTTCTCCGTAACCCGACTCGAGCATCATGCGCTCGCCATAGACGGCCCAGCCTTCGATCATGGCGCCGTTGCCGAACAGACTTTTGATGAGACTGGGGGATTTGTTGGCATACGCGAGCTGCACGTAGTGCCCGGGCACGGCTTCATGGATCACGAGAATCGGCAGCATCCAGCGGTTGTATTCGCGCAGTGAGCTCTCGGCACGCTCTGGGCTCAGATCATCGAGCGGCGTGACGTTGAAATAGGTGTTGGCGTCGGCGTCGTACGGACCCGGTCCGTCGACGCTCGCGCCGGCGACGCCCTGCTTGTATTTGGGCGTGATGCGCACCTGCAACGGCTTCTCGGTGTCGATCTTCACCAGGTTGTGGACGGTGACCCACTGCTCAAGCTCAGGAATCGTTCGTGACACTTCCTTGAAGAAGTCGGTGCGCGCGATATGCTGTTCGGACATCTTGTCGATCAGCGTACCGATCTTGTCGAGGCGATCAGCGGGTCGCGGTGCATCGGGAAAGTACTTGGGCCACAGTTCATCCGCCAGCAGATCCATGCGCGTCAGCAGCCGCTCCTTCTCCTGCTGTGCGCGCTCGAACATCGCCGGCGCCGTGCTCCCGGATGCGATGTCATAGGAAAACTTGGGCTCATAGAGGTCGATGCCAATCCGGAATGAGCGCGGCTTGTCGCTCGCAAGCGCTTGGTCTTCTGCTTTCAGCCAGGAGATATAGTCGCTGATCGCCGCGCGCGCAGCGCCGAGGCGCTTGGCGAATAGCGCCCGCTCGCTTTGCGTGAGATTGGCGCCGGCGATCAGCTTGTCTAGCTCCGGTCCGAAGACTTCCAGCGCGCCGCCACTTTGCTCGATGGCGAGCTCGGTATGCTCGCGGGTCGGATTCCTTATGCTGCTCCTCGCCGCCGTGTAGTACGCCGGCACATTGGTGAGCCGCGCTAGGACCGCCCGCAGCCGTACCTCCAATGGCGCATATTCGGTCGCGATGAGGAGCGCGAAAGGTTCAGCGACGTTGTAAAGGGACGGGTTCCATTCCCAGTCGCGAAACACTGTTAGATACCAGATCTCCCCCTGCAGCTGGTTTTCGAGCACGGCGCGGTCCGTGCGCGTTGCCGGATCGAGCGTGTCGGGCGCAATTCTCTGCAGCGCGGCCAAAGATGATCGCAGGAAGCGCAGCTCCTCGGCGCGATCCCTGTCGTCCGGTACGAAGAGCATGCCAGCGACTTTGTAGTAGCCGGCGCGGATCGCGTCGTCGGGGTGCAGACGCCAGTACTGATCCAGGAACGCGGCGCCAAATTGCCGCGTGAACTCGGCGTTCGAGTCTGAGCGCGCGCCGCGCGCCGCTGTCGGCGCGGCTGGCACGGGTGCGACAAAGCACAGGGAGCACAGCGCCGCGATGCAGCGGAGGAATGGCGCGCGATGGAGTTTGAAATGATTGATCATGGGCCGTCCTGCAACTTTCAGCCCTATAAGTATAGTCGCTAGCGTGTTGCGGCGGGCGCTGTCTGCCCGGGCGCGCCGCCCTCTGATCCGGCTTGCGGCGGCGCGCTTGATTTAACCAGTTGAAACACCGGGCCGCCATTGTAAGTGAATAACAGCGTGTGTTCTTTGGCCAATACCAGGATGCGATGGCTGAGAAAGAAATCACAGCCGACGAGCATGCTCGGCGCGTCTTCGAGCGGACGACGCAGCCGCGACCCCAAGTCGACGGTTGCATCCGCCGAGAACAGATCGGCGATCTGCAGCTGCACGTTGCTCATCGATTCATCGCCAATGCCAAAGGAGGCAAACGTTCCGATCCAGCTCTCAATCGGTATCGCGGCGAGACCGGCTACCTGTCCTGCAGATACCGTACCGGCGTGGCCCGGCCCTGCGCCAACACTTTCAGCCACCTGCCGCGCGATGATGGATGTATGCGCTCCCGTGTCCAATATGGCCGAGATACGCTTGCCGTTCACAAGCACATTGGCTGCGATTCTTGCGTGCTGGGGATTGAGCCGCTCAAGATCGGCCATGGCGTAAGTCTTTGCCCAATACGGCAACTCTTCAGGTTTACAGCCGTCGGTCAGGAGCAGACGGATTACACCGTGAGCAAGATCGAACTCAGTGGTGAAATGCGAGAAAAAATCGTCCCCGAGAACCAAAGCACCGACGGGTCTGTGCTCGCCCTCCCGGGTGCCCACGACCGCCAGGTGCATCTGGTCGCCGACAAATGATCCCATTTGAAAGTGCTTGACGCGGGTGCCGAGGACGCGCGCTTCACCGCCGACCCCGAACATCCGCGTCCCCGGCGCCGTATCCAGCGGCAGGCCGAGCTGCGTTGCCGCGTCCTCCCACAGGAAGGTCATTGCCGCTCCCGTGTCGACCAGGACCTTGGCATCCTGGCCGTTGATCTGGGCGTCGATCAACACCAGATTGCGGGTGACTCTCACTGGGATTTCGCCCACCTGACGGATCTTGCAGGCGGGGAATGCTGACGGAGCAAATGCGAGGCAGAGCGCAATTACCACGATCCTTCGCAGCACTTTCATTTTCTTGATCCCCTAAGCCGTCCGACCCGGATTGCAGTCAAGCCTAGCATCGAATTCTGACCAACCGGACGCCACCAAGCATATAAACAGAGGCGCCGTACGGCTCAGGACTTTCGGGCGCGTCGTCGCGCTCTCGCGGCCGCGCGCCGTGGACCCACTGGAGGTGGCGGCGGCGTGGGTGGGGTTTTGTGCGGATACTCGCACAGATCCGCGATGATGCAGCTCGGGCACAGGGGCTTACGTGCAAGGCAGACATACCGGCCGTGCAGCAGAAGCCAATGATGAGCGTCCTTGAGATAGGCCGGCGGCGTTGTCGCGAGCAGCGCCTCCTCGACGGCGAGCGGTGTCTTGCCCGGGGCAAGCCCGGTCCGATTGGCAACCCTGAAGATGTGAGTGTCGACGCCGATCGTCGGCTCGCCGAACACGATGTTGAGGATGATGTTCGCAGTCTTGCGTCCGACTCCCGGGAGCGCTTCGAGTGCCGCGCGGTCGCCGGGAACCTTGCCCGCGTGCTGTGCGACCAGCTGACGGGCAAGCCCGACTAGATTCTTCGACTTCATGTTGTACAGGCCGACGCTTTTCAGGTACGGCCGCACGCCCTCGACGCCGAGCGCGGCAATCGCCTGTGGAGTATTGGCAACCGGAAAGAGCTTGCGGGTCGCAGCGTTGACGCTGCGGTCGGTCGTGTGCGCGGAGAGCATCACCGCCACCAGTAGCTCGAAGGGGGAGCTGTAGAGCAGCTCGGTGGTCGGCCTGGGACTGGCCGCCTGCAGACGTCGGAAAATCGCTCTACGGCGCGCCGGCAGCATGTTTGGTCGCCGAAATGAGCGCAGCCTGCTCGGCTGTGCGGCGCGCGAGCCGCTCGGTGTGCGCAGTGAATCGTGCGCGATTGCGTGCAGGATCCGGGGCATTGCTCGGGTGATGCAATGCGCCACGCGGGATCATGATGATGCAATCCACCGGACAGGGCGCGACACACAGTTCGCACCCGGTGCACAGCTGCGTAACGACCGTATGGGTCAGCTGCTTCGCGCCCACGATCGCATCCACCGGACAGGGCGCGAGACATTTGACACAACCGATGCAGCGGGCCTCATCGATCTGCGCAACAAGCGCCGGTCCCTCGACACCATTTGCAGGATTGAGCGCCAACGTTTCGCGGCCAAGAGCCTGGGCGAGTAGCGCGATCGTGGCCGCGCCCCCGGGCGGACACTGATTGATCTCGGCCTCGCCGCGGGCAATCGCCTGCGCATAGGGGCTGCATCCCGCATAGCCGCAACGCGTACATTGCGTCTGCGGCAGAAGCGCGTCGATACCTTCCGCGTTCATCGCACCTTCATGCCCGGCTCAGCTCCCGCATCCGGCGCGAGCAGAAAGATCCCGGGCTTTTCGCCCGAAGCGGCGAGCACCATGCCTTCGGACATGCCGAACTTCATCTTGCGCGGCGCAAGATTCGCAACCATCACGGTCATGCGCCCGATGAGCGCAGCCGGATTGTAGGCCGATTTGATGCCCGCAAAGACCTGACGCGTGCCGAGCGCACCAATGTCGAGCGTAAGCCGTAAGAGCTTGTCGGCGCCTTCGATAAATTCCGCATTCGCGATGCGTGCAACGCGCAGATCGATCTTGGCAAATTCGTCGATCGATATGACGGCCGGCGGCGCGGCCGCGGACGGCACCGGGGGAGTTGCTGGAGGAGGCGGTGGGGTCGCGGTAGTCACGGTGGCAGGTTCCTTGTCGTTGTCGAAGAGCGCATCGAGCTGCTTGGCCTCGACGCGGGTCATGAGGTGTTTGTAGGGCTTGATGTGTTGCGGCAGGGATGCGGCATCGGTCCACTGGAAAGGCCGGCCGAGCTCGAAGAATTCCTGCGCCACGCGGGCGGTGAGCGCGGGCAGAACGGGGGCGAGCAGCACGCTCAACACCTTGAACCGGTACAGGGCACGGGAGCAGACGTCGTGCAGTTCGCAGAGCCGTGCGGGATCCTTCGCCAGGACCCAGGGTTTCACCGCGTCGAACAATTGGTTGGTCGCATCGGCCAGCGCCGTGATTTCCCGCATGGCCCGGCCGGTCTCGCGCGCATCGTAGCTGTCGCGCACGATATCGGCCGTCATGCGCGCCGCCTCGAGCATATCGGCGGTGTCGCCGGCATAGTGCAGCGCGCCGGCGAAGTGCTGCGTGATGAAATGCGCCGCGCGGCTTGCAATGTTGACATACTTGCCGACGAGATCGCTGTTTACGCGCGCGATGAAGTCGTCGGGATTGAAGTCCAGATCCTCGACATTGCCATTCAGCTTCGCCGCAAAGTAGTAGCGCAGCCATTCGGGGTTCATCCCGATCTCAAGGTAGCGCAGCGGACTGATGCCGGTGCCACGCGACTTTGACATCTTCTCCTGCGAGACCGTCACGAAGCCGTGCACGTAAACATGGTCCGGAACTTTATAGGGAGAGCCTGCGAACTTGAGCATCGCCGGCCAAAACAGGGTGTGGAAGTAAATGATGTCCTTGCCGATGAAGTGAATCTGCTCAGTGTCGGGCGCTGCGAGGAACTCGGAGAAGCTGCGCTGCTCGCCGTGCGCTCGCGCCTTGCCGCTGTCGAAGTAGTTCTTGAGCGATGCCAGGTAGCCGATCGGCGCATCGAGCCAGACGTAGAAATATTTGCCGGCGGCATCGGGGATGGGTATGCCGAAGTAGGGCGCATCGCGCGAGATGTCCCAGTCTCCGAGAGCCTTATCCCCTGCGGCATCGAGCCACTCCTTCGCCTTGTTTGTCACCTGCGGCTGCAGCCGCCCGGGTGCATCGAGCCATCGACGCAGAAACTCGACGCACTGCGGGTCGGACAGCCGGAAGAAGAAATGCTCGGACGTGCGCAGCACCGGCACGGCGCCCGTCAGGGTCGAATAGGGATTGATGAGATCGGTCGGCGCATTGACGATGCTGCACACCTCGCAGGCGTCGGCGTACTGACCCGGCGTGTGGCAGTTCGGGCATTCGCCCTTGACATAGCGGTCGGCGAGGAACATGCCTTTGACCGGATCGTAGAACTGTTCGATGGGCTTTGAGTAGATGAGGCCCCGGCGTTTCAGGCGCAGATAGATGTCCTGCGACAGCTCGAAGTTCTCCGGCGAGTCGGTGCTGTGCCAGTTGTCGAACTCAATGTGAAAGCCTTCAAGATACCGCGGCCGGTCGGCGGCGATGCGGCTGATGAGCTCCTGCGGGGTAATGCCTTCGGCTTCGGCCTTGAGCATGATGGGCGCACCGTGTGCGTCATCGGCGCCGATGAAATGCAGCTCGTGCCCCTGCATACGCTGAAACCGCACCCAGATATCCGCCTGGATGTATTCCATGATGTGACCGATGTGGAGCGGTCCGTTCGCGTACGGCAGGGCGGTCGTTACGAAGATCTTGCGGGCCATCGCGCTAGTTTAGCGCAGGCCGCGGTTCAGCCCTGATCCTTTACCGGCTCGAATTTGCCTTTGTTGATGCCTTTCTTGTACGCCTCTTTGCCTGTGATCAGGCGCTGCTCGAGGAGCTGCTGGATGGCGCTGTCCATGGTGCGCATGCCGAACTGCGCGCCCGACTGCATGGTGTTCTCGAGCTGATCGAGTTTGCCCTGGCGGATGAGATTGGACGCCGCGGGCGTATTCACGAGCACCTCGAGGGCGGCCACGCGGCCTTGCTTATCGGAGCGCTGCAGCAGCTGCTGTGACACGACGCCGCGGAGCGAGGTTGAGAGCATGGTGCGCACGTGCGACTGCTTGTCGGACGGGAATGCGTTGACCAGACGGTCGACCGTCTGCGCAGCGCCGTTGGTATGCAGAGTTCCCATGACGAGAATGCCCATCTCCGCCGCCGTGACCGCGATGCTCATCGTCTCGTGGTCGCGCAATTCGCCGACCAGAATCACGTCAGGATCCTCGCGCAGGGCCGAATGCAGCGCGTCAGCGAAGCTTGCACTGTGCACGCCGATCTCGCGCTGGCTGATGAGGCAGCTCTTCCTCACGTGTACGAACTCGATCGGGTCCTCGATCGTGAGAATGTGACCCTTCAAGCGCGTATTGATGTCATCGACCATCGAGGCGAGCGTGGTTGATTTTCCGGAGCCGGTCTTGCCCGTCACCAGGATGAGTCCGTTGGTGGCGCGCGCCATCTCGCGCACGGACTGCGGCAGCTTCAGCTCCTCCATCGTGAGCGCCTTCGAGGGGATGATGCGAAATACGCCGCCCACGCCGTTCAACTGTCGCATGATGTTGACGCGAAAACGTCCACGCTCGGGGAGCGTATAGGCGAAATCGGCGCCGTCCTTCTTCTCGAAGCGATCGAGGGCAGGCTTGGGCATGATCTCGTAAAGCGCCTCTTTGACAAAGGTCGTATCCAGGCGGTCCGGCCGCAACGGCGTGAGGTCCCCGTACAGGCGGATGCGCGGCGGATCGCCCGCGATGAAATGCAGATCCGAGCCGCGCTTGTCGATGACCTCGCAGAGGAAGGCGTCAATGGTAGCCACGCGGACTGCCTCGTCAGGTCGCGGCGGGCGCCGTCGGCCCCGGACCAATGCGGGTGCCCGATGCTGCGACTTCGAGCTTCGGCAGGAGGCTCGTGTCGGTCACATATTTCTGGAACATGCGCTTTTCGGTGGCATAGGCGTAGGCATCATCAGGGTCGATCTCCTTCGCGACGATCGCGGCGAGCAGCGCCTGGTCGAGCATCTGCATGCCGTAGTCCCGCCCGGTTTGCAGCTGGGTGGGAATCTGATGCGTCTGATCGGTCTGGATGAGCTTGGCGATCGCCTTCGTCATGACCATGACTTCGCACAGCGCGCGCCGCCCGCGCGCATCGGAGGACTTCACCAAAATCTGCGTGATGACGGCGAGCAGGCTCTGGGCGAGGAAGCTCTTCGTCTGCTCGCGCTCCTCCACAGGCAGTGCATCGATGATGCGGTCTATGGTTTTGACCGCGCCGGTCGTGTGCAGAGTGCCAAACACCAGATGTCCGGTCTCGGCCGCCGTCATCGCCATGCTGATGGTCTCCGCATCGCGCAGCTCACCGACCAGAATCACATCCGGATCTTCGCGCATGGCCGCACGCACGCCTTCGGCGAAGCTGGGGATGTGAGTATTCAACTCGCGCTGGATGACCTGGCTTTGCTTGCTGCGGTGAACGAATTCGATCGGGTCCTCGAGGCTGATGATATTCAAACGCCGCGTCGTGTTCAGGTGATCGATCATTGCCGCAAGCGTCGTCGACTTGCCCGTTCCCGTTGAGCCGGTGACGAGCACCATGCCCTGATGGTAGTCGCACAGCTTGGTGACGATCGGCGGCAGGGCGAGCTTCTCCAGAGTGGGCACGTCGGTCGGGATCGTGCGGAACGTTGCGCCGATGCCGGTCTCCTTGCGGAACACGTTGACGCGAAAGCGGCCGCCCTCGGCGGACACATAGGAGAAATCCAGATCGCGGCCGCTCGCGAAGTATTCCGACTGCGAGCGTGTCAGCACTTCCTCGATGTAGCCCTCGAGCTCCGACTGGCGCAGCTCGCGGAACTTGATCGGCATCAGATCGCCGTGCACGCGCAGCATCGGCGGCACGCCGACGGCTAAGTGGATGTCGGAGCATCCTTGCTGCGTTCCCAGCTTAAGGAACGCGTCTATGCGCGCCACTATGTGGCCCCTTCTTAAAATATCCCCGGTGTGTAGCGCGTCCTGGGTAGGCGAATCAAGGAGCTACACCCGGAAATTTGAACGAGCGCACGAAGTTTCGCAAGCACAGCCTGTGTGGCGGTGCCGCAGGGTCTACATATGCTGCTCGAGGGCGGCGCGCAGCTCGTCCATGGTCTGGTAGCGCTTGTTCTTGTCAACCGCCATCGCTTTCATGATGACGTCGCTCAGGGAGGGCGGCAGCCCGGCATTGACTTCCTTCGCCACGCGCGCCTTGCCCTGGACATGCTGATACATGACGGCCATGTGATCGCCGCGGGAATAGGGCGGCACACCGGTCAGCATTTCGTACAGGATAACGCCGACGGCATAGATATCCGCGCGTGCATCGACCTTTTTCCCCAGGATCTGTTCGGGCGCCATGTACTTGGGCGACCCTATGACGTAGCCCGTCTTGGTGAGCTGTGTGTCGCCCTCGCGCTGCGCGGCTGCAACTCCGAAATCCACGATCTTGAGAAGCCCTTCCTGGTTGATGAGCACGTTGGCAGGCTTCAAATCGCGGTGCACGATGCCGACCTGATGCGCCACGGTCATGCCGGTACACAGATCGATACCGAAGCCGACGGCGCGCTTCAGTTCCATCGGTTTCTCATTGACGACTTCCGCACCCAAGGTGTGCGAGGGGAAGTACTCCATGGAGATGGCGTAGTTGCCCTGGATGTACAGAAAGTCGTAGATGCGGATGACGTTCTTATGGGTGATCTTGCGCGAATAGCGCAGCTCATGGACGAAGCGCTTCATCACCTCTTCATCGCCGGAGACATTCGGATTCAGGAACTTCAGGATGAGGCGCTCATCGACGACGGTATCTTCCATCAGGAGCACGGTGCCGAAGGCGCCGCGGCCGATCTTGTCAATGTATTTGTAACGCCCTTCGATGATGTCGCCGGGTTTGAGCGTCGAGATGTCGAGCCGTCCCAGTTCGCCCTTGGTTGCCTGGCCGACATCGGGGATGAGCTGCGTGCGCGCGGCTTCCGATGGCGTCGGCGTCATCGTCGCGGCCTGCGGTGGACGCAGAGTCGGGGGCAGCTGCGAAGGCGAGGGCGTGAGACTGCTGCTCAACATGCGCTTGTCGAGCTCGGCCAAGGTCGCGGCGATCATCCGGGACATGGTCTGATCGGCCGTCGCGGCCTGGTTCTGCAGCTCGGCGCGCAGCTGGTCAACGCGCTTCTCGTCGACCAACCTGCCCAACGCCTGGATGGTCTCGATGCGGATCTCGCGCTCCGGGCGTGCCATGAGCGGCAGCAAGGAGTCGACGAGCTTCGCATCGCCAATCTTGCCGAGGGCGCGCACCACGACCGGCAACGCCTTGGCGTTACCCGCCTGCAGCATTTCCTGCAACCGCGGCAGCGCGCGCTTGCTGCCGATCTCCGCCAGGGCGTCGATGGAGCGCTCGCTCACCCACCAGTCCGAATCGCGCGTCGCGCGGATGAGCTCATCGACTGCGCGCTCATCCTTCGTCTGATTCAGGATCTCGATCGCGGCGCGGCGGATGTCATCATCCTTGTCGCGCACCAGCTGAATCACGGCTTCGATGACCTTCGGTCCGCCGATCTTGCCGAGCGCGTCCGCAGCGCGGCTGCGCACCCACCAGTCGCTGTCCTTGATGGCGGCCAGGAGGTGTTTGACGGAAACGGCTGTGCCGACCTCGTTCAGCACTTCCACCGCCGCGCGGCGCGAGTTCTCGTTCTCGTCCTTCAGAATATCAATGAGATAGCGCATCGTATCCGGATGATTCG
>Ga0302326_10004540_pt1 | contig 32129 bp, 28 predicted proteins | sample Palsa_T0_3_FD_202264 | JGI IMG/M metagenome (GOLD analysis project Ga0302326, IMG submission 202264) | Peat permafrost microbial communities from Stordalen Mire near Abisko, Sweden - Palsa_T0_3 | ecosystem: Environmental > Terrestrial > Soil > Palsa > Peat permafrost | place: Sweden: Abisko...
TGCTGGCCCCGCGAGAGTGGCGGCGCGAACTGCGAGTCGCAAGCGTCCGGGCCACGTGGCCGCGATCATGTCGGCATGCAGTCGCACTCCAGACCTAAGGTCGAGATCGAATCCCTCCAATCGCAGAAACGGCCAGACGCCGACGTGTACCAGCCCGATTCGAGCAACTGCGCCATGGCGCACGGCTGCGGACTCGATCCGCGCTCGCACCGCGTGCTCGAGCCTGGATCTCAGCAACAGCGCGGCCAGGCTTACGACTAGCGCCGAGGCGATCGCTACGAGCCACCACCGTCGCCTGCGGGTTCGAAACGTAAACATCCACGCAAGGATGCCACAGCCGGATTGCGGGCCGGGTGTGGCTGGGTTTCGTATTACTCGTTCGTGGAATCAGAAAAACGCAAAATCTCGTTCGATGGCCTCGAATGTCGGCTGGGCTCTTCTGTTCATTGGGGGCGGACGTACGCCGCCGCCACCGCCACAAACCCACATAGAGGAGGAGGCCGCCACCAAAAAGAATCGGGAAAATGAAGGTCATCTCTAGCGGGTTGCGTGCTTCGTTAGGACGTCTCGGTTTCTTCGGGATCTTTCCAAGTCAGGGGCGTATTTTGACGACTGTTCCATCCCCTGTTCTGGCTGGGCGCCGGGCGCATCACAACGCTTCGACAGTTGCAGGCGCAGCGTGCGCCGCTGTTGCACCCGCTGTTTGGCTTGGACTGAATCTTAAGGCCATTCTCTTGATTGGTGGTTCGGTCGCGTGGTTCCAGCCGCTCACTATGTTCGTATTATTTAGCGCAAGTGCGCCGCTGATTGGCGCAGCTTTTGGTTGGACCTTGTCATCATTAAAACTCCCGCTAACACCGCACGGCGTCTAATTCGGCTCGCAATTCCGGTTCTTGGAAGCGGGCACTGGCGAGAGGCAGGAGAGGGTCGTTACACGGCATAACCATTGTCTAATGAGGCACTGTCATGAGAGTCGCATTACTCACGCCTAGCTCCACCGCTGCGCAGTTGGGCGACCCATGATTTGAGCGGGTTGTGGGCGCTGCGGATTGAGAACCTCAAACACAAGGTCATCGCGACCATGAGCATTCGCTTTGCTGACGAAGCTAATTCATGCATGGCTGGCACGTGGAAGCGCGTGATCGTTGCCGGCCAGACCTCATCAGACAAAGACTTCTTCCCAATCGCTGATCCGCTGTCTTACGAAGTGACCAAAATCGCGGTGCCGAGTACTAGTCGTCCTGCAGAGTTTCCCCGGGAAATAGCGCATCGCTGAAGCCGAATTGGCTTAAATCGCGGATGCGGCGCGGATACAGAATTCCGTCCAGGTGATCGACCTCATGCTGCACGACTCGGGCGTGAAAATCCTTTACCGCGCGATCGATCCGCATTCCCGCTGCGTCGAATCCCGTGTAGCGCAACTCGCGATAGCGCGGCACCAAACCGCGCATGCCGGGGACCGATAGGCATCCCTCCCAGTCCTCGTCTTGGATCTCCCCGATCGGCGTCAGTTCAGGGTTGATGAGCACCGTGTAGGGCACCGGGTCCGCGTCCGGATAGCGCGGATTCTCCTCGAAACCGAATATCACCACGCGCAAACCCACCCCGATTTGCGGCGCGGCGAGGCCCGCGCCATTGAGATTTCGCATCGTCTCCCGCATATCGGTCAGCAGGTTTTCGAGCTCTGGTGTGCCGAATTCGCCTACCGGCTGCGCGGTCGCCAGCAGCCGGGGGTCGCCCATTTTGAGAACTTCGCGTATTGCCATGGTTCCTAGTATCTTAGCGGCCTTTTCCTCGCGAGCCCATGTTCTAAATGCCCGGTCTTTTATACATAAAAACGTTTGGCTGTCAGATGAACGAATACGATTCCGGCAAGATGCGGGATGTACTCGAAGCCGCCCATGGCATGAGGATCACGGATGACCCGGCGCAAGCCGACGTCTTGCTGGTCAACACCTGTTCGGTGCGCGAAAAGGCTCAAGAAAAGGTGTTCTCGCTGCTGGGCGAGTGGCGGCTCCTGAAGCAACAGCGCCCCCATGTCGTGATCGGGGTCGGCGGCTGCGTGGCGAGCCAAGAGGGCGAGGGGATCACTGCGCGCGCGCCGTTCGTGGATCTGGTGTTTGGGCCGCAGACCCTGCACCGCCTGCCTGCGATGATCCAAGGCCTGAAAGACTCCGGCCGCTCGCAAATCGATATCAGTTTTCCGGAGATTGAGAAATTCGATCGCCTGCCGCAAGCCCGCTCGACCGGCGCCACCGCCTTCGTTTCCATCATGGAGGGCTGCAGCAAGTACTGCACCTTTTGCGTCGTGCCCTACACGCGCGGCGAGGAAATCAGCCGTCCGTTCGAGCAGGTGCTGGCCGAGGTTCGGCAACTGGCGCTCCAGGGCGTGCGCGAGATCACTTTGCTGGGTCAGAACGTCAACGCCTATGCGGGTCCCATGGTGGATGGCACGCTCGCGGATCTATCCACGCTGATTCATTTCGTGGCGGCCATCGACGGCATCGAGCGCATTCGTTTTACGACCTCGCATCCGCTCGAATTCAATGACAGCTTGGTCGAAGCCTATGCCAACGTCGCGCAACTCAATAATTACTTGCATCTGCCGGTGCAAAGCGGCTCCGACCGCATTCTCGCCGCCATGAAGCGCGGACACACGGTGCTGGAGTACAAACAGAAGCTGCGCAAGCTGCGCGCGGTGCGTCCGGACATTTGCATATCGACCGACTTGATCGTCGGTTTTCCCGGCGAAACGAACGAGGATTTTCTGGCGACCATGAATTTGGTCGCGGAAGTGGGTTTCGATCAGTCGTTCAGCTTTCTATACAGTCGCAGGCCCGGCACGCCGGCCGCGGCATTGCCGGACGAGGTGCCGCATGAGGTCAAGCAGCAGCGTCTGGAACTCCTGCAGCAACGGTTGAACGGACAGGCGCGCGCCATTTCCCAACGCATGGTGGGCAGCCGCCAGCGCGTGCTGGTCGAGCGGCCGGCGAAGCGTAATCCGGCGCAGCTGGCTGGGCGCACCGACAACAATCGCTGGGTCAATTTCGACGGTCCGGGAGATAATCCAGGCTCCCTCATGAACAGCTTCACAGACGTCCTCATAACCGAGGCCATGCCCAATTCGCTTCGCGGCCGTCTTGCCGCGGTTGGCTCGGCATGAGTTCGGTGCCTTTGATTCGGGACGTGCTGTTGGCTCCCGCGGACAATGTCCGTCTGGTCGAGCTTTGCGGTCCCCTGGATGAACACCTGCGCCTGATCGAGTCGCGGCTCGGCGTCGAAGTGAGGCGGCGCGGCAATCGATTCCAGTTGGTGGGCCTCGCGCCCGCGATTGAGCGCGCGGAATCCGTGCTGCAGGACCTGTATGCGCGCGCGCAGCGCGAACCGGTGGATTCGGAGCGCGTGCACATCGCGCTGCAAGCGCTGGACATGGACGGCAGCGATGCCAAGACGGAATCGGAAGATCTGAAAGTTCGCACGGCGCGCGGCGCCATACGCGCGCGCGGCGCCAATCAAACCGAATACCTCAACAATGTTCGCACGCATGACCTGACCTTCGGCATCGGTCCCGCCGGCACAGGCAAAACCTATCTTGCGGTGGCGTGCGCCGTCGAGGCTTTGCAATCGGAAAAGGTGCGGCGCATCGTTCTAGTTCGGCCGGCGGTCGAGGCGGGCGAGCGTTTAGGATTTCTTCCCGGCGACCTGTCGCAGAAGGTCGACCCCTATTTGCGGCCGATGTATGACGCGCTATACGAGATGCTGGGTTTCGAGCGGGTCGCCAAATTGATCGAGCGCAATGTAATCGAGGTTGCGCCGCTGGCATTCATGCGCGGCCGATCGTTGAATGATTCTTTCGTGATCTTGGATGAAGCGCAGAACACCACCAACGAGCAGATGAAAATGTTCTTGACCCGGATCGGCTTCGGCTCCAAGGCCGTGGTAACCGGGGACATCACGCAGATCGACCTGCCGAGTTCGAAGCAATCGGGTTTGCGCACGGTGATCGATATATTGCGCGGTGTGCGCGGCATTGCCTTCACGATGTTTACCTCGCGCGACGTGGTGCGCCATCCTCTCGTGCAGCGAATCGTACAAGCCTATGAGGCGAGCTCGCCCAACGACGGCTCCTAGTGGCGCGGCGGCTCGAACTCGATGTGAGCTACGCGTCGCGCAGCCCCTGGGTGCCGAGCGCGCGGCTCTTGAGGCAGTGGGCTGAGGCGGCGCTCACTCCCCTCGCCGCACCCGTGGCTCTGTCAGTGCGCATCGTCGGCAAGGCGCGCAGCCGCAGTTTGAACTCGCGCTATCGGCAGAAGCACCAGCCCACCAATGTGCTCTCATTTGCAGGCGCGGGAATCGCCCCGGATGGTCGAACCTTCTTGGGCGAGCTGGTGATTTGCGCGCCCCTCGTCGCGATCGAGGCGCGCGCACAGGATAAAACGCTGCATGCTCATTGGGCCCATCTCACCGTCCACGGCGTCCTGCACCTGAAGGGATTCGATCACGAGCGCGCGTCGGAGGCCCGGAAAATGGCCGCTCGGGAGACTCAAATCCTTGATCGGCTTGGGGTTTCAGACCCCTACCGCTGATCCGGTATGCTCTCACCCCATGTCCGAACAGCCTCACGGCGGTACTACAGGCCGCTGGTTAAAGCGCATTACTCAGTCCATGTCCGGCGAACCGCGGGATCTTGCGGAGCTGGTCGAGAACTTGCGCGAGGCGAGTGAGCGGGGACTTTTCGACGGTGATGCGCTGGTCATGCTCGAGGGCGTCCTAGCCGTTGCCGACATGCAGGTGCGAGACATAATGGTGCCGCGCTCGCAGATGGTCTTCGTCGAGCGCGACGAGTCGCCGGAGAAGCTGGTCGAGCTGGTGGTCGAGTCCGGCCATTCGCGCTTTCCGGTCATTGGCGAAGACCGCGACCAGATACTGGGAATTCTGCTCGCGAAAGATTTGCTGCGCCTGCAGGCCGCGGCGGACGAGGATTTCGAGATACGCGAATACATGCGCCCCGTGGTCTTCGTTCCGGAGAGCAAGCGCCTCAACGTGCTGCTCAAGGAATTTCGCCGCAGCCATAATCACATTGCCATGGTGGTCGACGAATATGGCGGTGTGTGCGGACTGGTCACCATCGAGGATGTCATCGAGCAAATCGTCGGCGAGATCGACGATGAGCATGACGTCGAAGATGACCAAACCATACTCAAGGAGCGGCCGCGCGAGTTCACTGTGCGCGCGTTGACGCCGATTGCCAATTTCAATCAATATTTTTCCACGGCATTTTCCGACGAGGAATACGACACCATCGGCGGTCTGCTGATGCAGGAGTTCGGCCGGCTGCCGCGCCGCGGGGAAACCATCAAGATCGGCGGTCTGGAGTTTCGTATCCTGCGCGCCGATCGGCGCCGCATTGATCTGTTGCGCGTGACGGTTCCCTTCGATATCGAGCCCCCAGCCCACGAGTCGAGCGCTTGAACCTCGCCACGCGCGGCCCAGAGACCGCGCAGTGGAAACAAGTCCTGGCACGTCTGATAGCCGCGTTTGCCGCCGGCGCAAGTTTTAACCTTGGTTTCGCGCCTTTCGGCTGGTGGCCGCTCGCCTTGGCCGCGCCCGCGGCGCTGTTTGCGTTGATCCGCGGGCTGCCGCCGCGCCGCGCCGGCTGGACGGGCGCTTCATTCGGCCTGGGTTTATTCGCCTTCGGCACCTATTGGCTGTACACCTGCCTGCACGTGTTTGGCCTGGTGCCGGTTTGGCTGACACTGCTGCTGCAGACATTTTTGGTTGCAGCGATGTCTCTCTATGTGGCCGCACTATGTTATCTGTCGAACCGATTCTGGCTCAAGCCCAGCGCGACGCGCGACTGGTTGGTACTGCCGACGCTGTGGGTGCTGCTCGAGTGGCTGCGCGGGTGGCTGCTCTCCGGCTTTCCGTGGCTGTCGACCGGCTACGCGATGATCGACTCGCCCTTGGCTGGCTGGGCACCGCTGCTGGGCGTGTACGGCGTGACCTGGGCCGCGGCGTTGATATCCGTTGCGGTCAATGTCGCGTTCATGCCGGATGTGCTGCCGGTGCGACGCGGCCTGGCACTCGGTGCAATCGCGTTATTGTTTGCAGCGCCTGCGTTACTCAACGCTGTGCAATGGACGCACCCGTCCGGGCCTCCCCTGCCCATCGCCGCCGTGCAAGGCGCTGTGCCTCAGGATCAGAAGTGGCAGGCAAAAAATCGCGAACTCACCATGCAGCGATATCTAAGGCTTACAGGCGAAGCGTGGGGCGCCCGCCTCATCATATGGCCGGAAGCCTCGCTGCCGGTGCTGTCGACCGATATCCCAGATTACCTGCGTCAGCTCAAGGAGCAGGGACGCGCACACGACGCTGACTTCGCGATTGGTTTAGTCGACTATCGGCCCGCAACCAAACAGTACTTCAATGGCATCTTGGTGTTAGGCGGCGCCGGCGATGGTTGGTACTACAAGCGCCATTTGGTGCCGTTCGGCGAATATTTTCCGGTGCCGGCCTTCGTGCGTCGCTGGTTGCGTCTGATGAGTCTTCCGTATGATGACTTCACCGCAGGCTCGTCGCACCAGCCTGTCTTAAGCGCCGCCGGAGAAAAGCTGGCCTTAAGCATTTGCTACGAGGACGCCTTCGGCAGCCAACAGCTTGGTCTTCTGCGGCAGGCCACCTTGTTGATCAACGTGACCAACAACGCCTGGTACGGAGATTCGACCGCGCCCCATCAGCATCTACAAATCGCGCGGATGCGCGCGCTCGAGGCGGGTCGGTTTCTGGTGCGTGCCGCGAACGATGGCATCACGGCGGTGATCAACCCTGAGGGCAAGATCGTCGCACGCTTGGCCCAGTTCCAGGAAGATGTGCTGCGCACCAGCGTGCAACCCATGACGGGTCTCACTCCCTACGCGCGGTTCGGCAACTTTCCGGTGGTTATCGGGAGTTTGCTGCTGCTCGGAATTGCAGCTTGGCGCCGGCGCCGCGGCTCCAATTTCACTCGAACAGCGGCTTGATTCCCGGGTCGCGCGCGATGCCGCCGTACAGATTGAAGCCCCGATCCAGCCAATCGCGCAAGGAGTCGTCGCGTTCCAGCAGGGGCAACGTGCCGGCACTGGCTGCCCAATAAAATCCGCCGAGTCCGATGTAATCGGCGAAGTTCGGCGCGCTGCCGCCGAGAAACGGAAACTTCTGCAGATGGGTGCGTAGCGGCGCCAGTGAAGCGCGAATGGCCGGCAAGTGGGTAGCCCGGTCCGCAGTGAAGCTTTCCAACGTCTTGCCCTTCATGTTCTTTTCGCGGCTCTCGCGAAAATAGGAACGATCTTGCGGGCGCGCGGCGTCGTGCACGTCCTTGACGTAGACCCTGAACATCTTGCGCATCACTTCGTTCATGAACCAGGCATCCATGAGACGCACCAGGGCGTGTTCGGCGGCGGTGTTGAACAGCAGCGGCTGCTGCGGAAATGCACGGTCCAAGTACTCGGCGATATCCCAGCTTTCAGCGAGCGCAGTATCAGCATGTTCCAGGATTGGAACGGTCTTGAATTTCCCGTCGAATACGCTCGGGATTTCTGTGAATCCCAAATACACGGTCTCGAAGGGAATGCCCTTGTGTGCCAACGCATAGCGGATGCGCCAAACGAATGGACTCGCCGAACGGCCGTTCTCGAGGGCGAGCTCGTATAGACGAACTTTGCTGCCAATCGATGTGCTCATAAGATTTCCCTGACCGCCGAGCCAAAGCTAGCATGGATGCGCAAATGTCCGCTAAGAAAAAGCCGGCAGCTCGGTGCCGGAGGAGCCGATTTTCGCTTCCGCGAATCGGACGGGCAGAGCAGTCAACATTTTGGATCGCACGGCATCGCGGCTGGCGGCATCCGCGGCTTTGAAGCGCAGCTCCAAGGTGATGGCGGCGGCATCGACCTTGGTCAGGAAGCAACCGACCACCGCGGCTTCTCCGGCGATTTCAGCGGCAACGCTGAGCGCGAGTTTCCGTGCCGCTTCAATATCGGCATCGCGGCTCAAACGAATGGTGATGGTAATCGGCCATGGCGCGTAATTGGTGTTGAGGTTGATTGTGACCTGGCTGGCCGCAATGGCGTTGGGCAGCACGATCATGTGGCCGTCCGGAGCGCGCAGGGTGGTGTATCCCAGCGAAATGAGTTCCACCACGCCAATATCTGTGCCGGTGGGTGCGGTAACTTGCAATGTATCGCCCAGGCGGAACGGACGATAAATCGCAATCGAAATGCCGGCCACCAGATTGCCGAGTGTGCTTTGCGCCGCAAGACCGATGACAACCGATACGACTCCCGCGCCCGTGAGCAAGGCAGTGCCCATCGACCGCAACATCGGTATGAGATGCGCGTACAAAATCAACACGACCACCCAGACCAACACCGTGCCGAACTGCTGCAGGAAGCTGATAGTGGTGCGATCGAAGTGGCCCTTGCGAGTCATCGACGCATGCACGCCCGCGCGCAATATGCGCGACAGCAGCAGCGCCAGCAGCACGAACACCACCAGATAAATCAGCGCACCCCAGAGCGAATCTGGCTTCAGGAAAGACAGAATGTCGTGCTCGCCCAGCTTGACGTCCTTGACGACGCCGGCATCGTTCATTGCGCAACTCGATTGGAAGGCGGCATGTATCTCTCGCAGTCCTCGATGCGCACGCAGCGGCACTGAAAGCTGTCGTTGAGAATCGACTTCATCTGCGCCAGCCGCGCGATTTGCGCATCCAGTTCGGCGAGCTTTTTGGCGGCCAGCGCGCGCCATCGCTCCGCGGGCGTAGTGGTGAGCGGGTAGCCGCTAAGAAAAGTCCTGGTCTCTTTCACGGTAAATCCGGCATCCAAAGCCAGCAAAATTATTCGGACTCTCCCAAGCACCTTTGAATCGTAGATGCGCCGTTTCGAGACGCGGGCGGGCGGCGGCAACAGCCCAACTCTTTCGTAGTAGCGCAGCGCGGAGGTCGACAGACCGGCGCGCCGCGCGACCTCGCCAATCAATAGTCCCACGAGTGTCTCCTAGAGGATGCTTGACTTGAACCGCACTTTAACTCGTATGCTTCGAGTCCAGCAATTGAGGGACCCGCCATGTTGAAATCAGTTCCGTATCTTGGCGCATTGCTATTTTCAGCGTGTTTGATTTCTCTGTCGGCGCATGCTGACAAGCAAACGCCGACCGACGCGCTCCGTGCTCTCGCGGATCCGCGGCGCCCGGCTGAGCAAGTCAAGCTCGATGCGGCGCGCAAGCCCGCGCAGCTGATTGCTTTTGCGCGATTGAAGCGCGGCGACAAGATTGCCGATTTCATGCCTGGAAATGCCTATTTCACCCGAATCATGAGCGATGTTGTCGGCGACGCGGGGCATGTGTACGCCTTCCTGCCAACCGAGCAACTGGCGAATTGTTCTCCGCAAGAGGTCGCCGGCACCCGCTTGCTTGAACATGAGCCGGGGTATGCCAACGTGTCGGTCTTGAGCGACACGACGGCGAACTTTCGCGTGCCGGAAAGGCTCGACGTCATCTGGACCGCGCAGAATTATCACGATCTGCATGACACCTTCATGGGGCCGGCGGACGTGGCGGCGCTGAACCAACGATTCTTCGATGCATTGAAGCCCGGCGGCATTTATTTGGTCATTGACCACGTCGCGGAAGCAGGCTCGGGGTTACGCGATACCGAGTCGCTGCACCGAATTGATCCGAAGCGTTTGCGGCGGGAAATCGAAGCCGCCGGATTCGAATTCGATGCGCAGAGCAACGCGCTGCGCAACCGCTCCGACGATCACAAAAAGTCCGTGTTCGACCCGGACGTGCGTGGCCGAACCGATCAGGTTGTCTACCGATTCCGCAAACCCGGATGAGGGCTGGTATTGGCACGAATCCTGCTTAAGTTAACGGGCCTATGTTGTATTTAGATGATCGAACGCGCTTCAGATCGTTGTGGCGCCGTCCGGGGCGGCAAGATCACGCCGCTGCCGACCGACGGCGGCAAATTGTTGCCGCTCGACCATGATTCATCATTCAAGAGGATAGCCTATGTCATCACTAACCATACCCACTGCCGTCACCCCCACCCTGCCGGCACTGAATATGCCCCCTCATGGCCATGGCGGCCATGGCCACAAAAAAGCCTCGCCATTGGATCCCACTACCAGTTCCAGCACCACGGCAGCCCCAACTGCGGTTGGAAGCGCGCAAAACCTTCTTGGCAACTTGTTCAGTTCGCTGCAGCAAGTCATCGGCGGCACGCCCTTGTCAGCGGTTACGAACCTGGCCGCATCGGCCACCAAGGCGGCGTCTGGTTCCGCAGCGGCCGCATCGGCAGCAGCCGGATCGGCAGCGGCCGCAGCCTCCAAGATAAACGTTATGGCTTGACCCCTACATCGCGGATAGCAGCTTCGAGCTGCTCCGCGGTAAACGGCTTGCTCAAGAACTCCATGGATTGGTGGCCGGAGAACTTGCCTTGTAGGGTCGCTTTGTCATAGCCGCTCGAGATCACAATCGGCAGCGCCGGGTATAGCGTGCGCAGCTCCCGTACCAGGGAGTCTCCCGTCGCGTCAGGAAGTCCTAGATCCACAATCGCTGCATCGACTTGACCCTGCAGCAAAACCAGCTTGCTCTTCGCTGCCGCCGCCGAACCTGTGATCTCCACCTCGAAGCCCATGTCCTCGAGCTGGCTGCTCAACAACATTTGAATGAGGTCTTCGTCTTCCACCACCAGGATGCGCGGCGGCGCCGCGCGCGCGTCCAGCATATCCCGGACTTTCCCGGACAATGCCGCGTAGCTAAATGGTTTGGTAATGAGCTGCACACCCGGATCCAAACGGCCCTCGTGAACGATGGCATTGCGCGCATAGCCCGTGGTGAACAGCACCTTGAGTTTGCGGTTCAATTTTCGCGCCGCGTTGGCCAGCTGCCGTCCATTCATGCCGCCCGGCAGGCCGACATCGGTGAATAGCAAATCAATTTCAGGATGGGCTTGCAGGATCTCGAGTGCACCAGTGCCTTTCGAGCCTTCCAGCACGCGGTAACCCAGCTCGCGCAAAATGCCGCAGGTATGCGCCCTGACATCGATGTCATCTTCGACGGCGAGAATCGTCTCGTCACCGCGACCCTTGGCAATCCTCGGCAACGGTTCGGCGACCTGCACCGATTGGTTCGAATACAGGCGCGGCAAATAAATTTTGACCGACGTGCCTTGACCTACCTCGCTGTAAATTTTTACGTGGCCGCCCGATTGCTTCACGAAGCCATAGACCTGAGACAGGCCTAAGCCGGTGCCGTGGCCGATATCCTTGGTGGTGAAGAACGGCTCGAAAGCCTTGGCAACAGTCTGCGGAGTCATGCCGACTCCGTTGTCTGTAACGGCCAGCATGATGTACTGCCCGGGTACCACCTCCGCCTGATCGGCTGTATAGCCTTCGTCGAGAGATACGTTCGAGGTCTCGATGGTCAGCTTGCCGCCGTTCGGCATGGCATCTCGCGCATTCACCGCCAGATTGATAATCGCCATTTCCAGCTGGTTCGCATCGATGTTGGTCCGCCACAGACCGGCCGACATGACGGTTTCAATGGAGATTTGTTCACCGATAGTTCGGTGCAACAGGTCCGACATACCGGTCACCAGACGGCTGACGTCGATCGGTTTGGGGTCGAGCGGTTGCTGCCGCGAAAACGCCAAGAGCCGCTGCGTCAGCGACGCCGCGCGCTGCGCGCCGCGCATGGCGCTGTCGACCAAATGCTCGATATTGGCGGCGTCGAAGCCCGTCTGCTTGATCTGGCGACGAACCGTTTCGAGGCTGCCGACAATGATGGTGAGCAGGTTGTTGAAATCGTGCGCCACGCCGCCGGTCAACTGACCGATGCCTTCCATTTTCTGCGCCTGTCTTAGCGCCTCCTCTGCCCGCCGGCGCTCGCTGACTTCGACCGCTTCCGGAACAATCGCAACCACATTGTTATGACTGTCGCGCACCGGGCGCATTTGGAAATCAAACCATCGCCAGCCGCCCTCCGGCAGATTGAGATGAATTTCCCGGCGCACGACTCCACCGGCGGCGACCAGCGGAATCGCGTCGCGCACGATATCCGACATTCCCGGCGAGTTCGAGAACCAAGGCGTCTGCCAGTAAGGCTTGCCGATCACGTCTTGCAATATTGCCTTGATGCCGGCGAGAGAAGTCGCGTTGGCGTCGAGAACCGTGCCGTCCGTGGACATGTAGCCTTGGTAGGTGTAGCTCGTGGCGAATATGGTGCGCAGGCGCGCTTCTTTTGCGCGCAGGTCCGCCGTGCGGTCGGCAACCTGTTGCTCCAGGGACTCATTGAGGCGGCGCAGCGCCTCTTGCGATTCTCGGCGCAGCGTCGCGAGGTCGAGATTTGCTCGGACGCGTGCGACCAACTCACGGGCGCTGAAGGGCTTGACCAAGTAGTCATTTGCGCCGGCCGCAAATCCTTCGACTTTAGCCTCGTCACCGGCGCGCGCGGACAAGAGGAGCACGGGGACATCGCGCAGTTCCGGATCCTTGCGCAGCGCCGCGAGCAATCCGAAGCCATCGAGCTTCGGCATCATCACATCCGAGAGAACCAGGTCAGGCTTGCGTTCCCGCGCCTTGCCCAAGGCTTGTTCACCGTCGCCCACCGCCTCGACTTGAAAGCCCGCGGTTTGCAGCAGCTTCTGCAGATATGTGCGCATGTCGATGTTATCGTCCGCAATAAGCACCCGCTGGCTGGCGGCACCGGCAACGGTTGCAATGGTACCGATCTCCGCCGCCCCCGGCGTGCTCGCGCCCGTGTCCCGCGACGCATCGCCCAACCAACTTAAGGCCTCATCGACATAGGCTTGCGCACGGGTGTCGCCGGCGTTCTGCGCGCGCGCCTTACCGACCCTGTCCGCGGAGAAATGTTTGCTGCCGAAGCGCAGCGCCACGGTGAAAACGGAGCCTTGTCCCATTTCGCTCGCGACGCTGATCGTGCCGCCATGAACATTGACGAGTTCCCGCACGAGGGCCAATCCTATGCCGCTGCCCTCGATGGAGCGGCCGCGCGCCCCTGCCACGCGACGGAATCGATCGAATAGATGCGGAAGTTCGGCGGTGGGGATGCCGGTACCGGTGTCGCGCACGATGATTTCCGCGCGCTCGCCGTCGTCTGTGCACCGGGTCTCGACGGTTATGGAGCCATCGAAGGTGAATTTGAATGCGTTCGACAGCAAATTGAGGATTACTTTTTCCCACATGTCGCGGTCCACGTAGACCGGTTCGGGCAACGGCTTGCAATTCATCCTGAGCCGCAAGCCGGCTCTTTCGACGGCTGAGCGGAAATTCGAGGCCAGTTCCGCGGTTAAGGCGGCAAGGTCGGTTGGTTCAAAATAAGCCTGTGAGCGGCCGGCTTCGATGCGCGAGAAATCCAGTAATGTATTGACCAGCTTCAGCAGCCGTACGCCGTTGCGATGGGCCACCTGTACAAGCTCGCGATGCTCACTCAAGGAGTGGGCATCCGGCCGACTCAACACATCCTCGAGCGGACCCAGCATTAACGTGAGCGGGGTGCGAAACTCATGACTGACGTTTGAGAAAAACGCGGTCTTTGCCCGATCGAGCTCCGCCAGCGCGTCCGCACGGCGTTGCGCCTCTTCATACGCCTGAGCATTGGCGAGTCCGGAGGAGATTTGTCCGGCGACCAGATTAATGAATCCCAGATAGGCATCGTCCATGCGGCGAAACGGATTGATGCCGGCGACCAGAAAGCCCGCCGGCGACTCGCGTCCCTGCTGCGCAATGGGCGCGACAATGGCTTCGCGAGGCGGCCTGTCCCAGGCGCCCATTGGCAATGCGGCAAACCGATCCTTGAGATCGCTCAAATTCAAAGCGGTACGGCGCGTCAAGATCTCTTCGGCCGGCCACGCGGCATCGGGATTCTTCGGATCGATGCGCGCAGGCGCGATGGGATGATTTGCATCGACGCCGCTGCAGCATGCGAGACGGGCATCGCCCCGTTCATCGAAAAGATAAGTCAGCGTGAACGGCAGGTCCTTGAGGCTGCGATTCAATTGACGCGCGACTGCCTCGAAGACCATTCCCAAGGTATTGTTGCCGCTGATCGCGGCGGCCAACTCTTGCAAGGCGAAGAGTCGCCGTTCGCCGATGACACGCTCGGTTTCCTCAGTCACCACGCACAGCATTCCCACGATCCTGCCGTCGTCATCGGCGAGCGGCGAATATGAAAACGTGTGATAGGTTTCTTCCGGGTAGCCGCTGCGCTCCAAAAACAGGAGCAACCCTTCGTCCCAGGTAGCTTCGCCGCTTTGCAAAACGTGCTCGATGCGCGGACCGATGTCCGGCCAGATTTCCTTCCAAACCTCTCGAGCCGAGGCGCCCAACGCCCACTGTTGTTTGACGCCGAGCGTGGGGCCGTAGGCATCGTTGTAGAACATGGTGAGTTGCGGTCCCCAACACATCCACATTTGGTAACGCGACGTCAGCAGAATTCGAATCACCGTCTTGAGGCTTTGATGCCAGGTTTCCGGGGGACCCAAAGGTGTGTCATGCCAGCCCTTGGCCCGCATGAGTTTTCCCACCGCACCACCGCCGGCAAGGAAGTCAGCGGTCGAGACGGCCGTCTTTCGTTCAGATGACATGGATCGTGTTGAACTGCCGAAACGGCGCTCCTGTTGCTCCGCAATAAAGCATTATTTCAATTTTTTTGAAGCGCGCAACCGGCAGGCTCTAAGTTTACATAGCACTACTGCAGTGCAGCAACGGAGAATCAGGCATTAGGGAGTCGGCGGGCGCGAACAAGCGCGCCGCCCAAAAATCCCAAGGTGCCGGCCAAGCACAGATAGGCGAACAGATTGCCCACGGCCACGAACAGCGTATGCCCTCCGGCCATCTTGGGCGCCGTGACCACGATGCCATCGGCGCCGCGCGGATGGCGGTAAGGATCGTCGGCGTAGGTCTTCTGCGTCACTCGACCGTTCGGATCGATCAGTGCCGACACGCCCGAATTGACCGCGCGCACCATGCTCACGCGCAGCTCCACACTGGCAAACACGGCGAGTGCCATATGCTCCCAAGGCTCAGTGTCCGCGCCAAACCATGAATCGCTGGTCAAGTTGACCAGCAAGTCCGGATGCAGCTGGCCAACCCCGCGCAGGAATCCCTGCAAAATATCCTCGTAACAAATGACGGGACCCAATCGCCATGCATCGCCGTTCGGTCCTTGCAGGGAGATCACGCCGGGGCCAACGCCCGCGGTGAATCTTCCGGCGCCAGCCGGCAGAAATTTTCGCAGCCACGGAAATGTCTCGATGCCGGGCACGTACTCGCCAAAAGCCAGCAGACGGACTTTGTCGTAATGGCCCGCCACTTTGCCATTGCCATCGAGCAGGATCGCCGAATTGAATGCATCCTCATGGACCGCGTCGTACATCTCGGCGCCGATCAGGGCGGGGACGCTAAACCCGCGGCGAATCATCGCCAGCGAATCGGCGGGAAAATCGGCGTTGAAATCGCGCGGCACGGCCACCGGATAACTGCCTTCGCTCCACACCAGCAGCTGTGCGCCTTCCCGCTCCAACCGGCGCGATTGCTCCTGCAGTGCGGTCAACTGGCGCAGCGCCTCGTCGCGCGAAAATTCTCCATCGATGGTGTAGGCAAAGTTAGGCTGAACCAAGCCGATTTTGAGGCTCGGCACGCGCGCGGCGATTTCGTCGATTTGACGCATCCGCACGGCGCCGAAGATGAGGGCTGCCGCCAGCAGCGCAGCCGACGCCATGGCCGGATGGCGCGCGGCGCGCGGACTGCGCGTGAGATCGTACAGGGCGCCATTGATCATCATCAGCAGCGCCGTCACGCCCAAGGGTCCTGTCAGTTCGCTCACTTGGATGACGAGCGGATTCCACGCTTGACTGATCCATTGGCCAGCTGGGAACAGTTGCGGCACGAGCAACTCGCAGCTCACCATGGCGATGGGTGCGAGCAGCGTCATGGGAACACGGATGCGCTTGCGGATGGCGAGTACTGCGGCCGTAAACGCCAAGAAAATGATTGCACGGGACGCGCAAAAAAGCAGAAACACTGCCGCCGCGCCGATCCAGGGGAAATCGGCGAAGCGGCGCATGACATCGATCAGCCAGTAATATCCGCCCGCTGTTTCCACCAGTCCGGCCCACGAGCCCAAGAATAGTGCGCGGCGAAAACTTGCCGTGCGCTCTATCGCCATGAACATGGGCACCGCGGCGATCCAAGCGAGGGCTGACAAATCAAATGGCGTGACGGCCAAGAACCACAGGCAGCCGCTCAAGGTGCTTAAAGCCAGAGCACCATAAAAATTCAAGTTTCGCATGCGATCTTTCGTTAACTGCAGTTCGCGGCCGTCGGACATCTCGGGTATTCTGAGGCCCAATCATGCAAGAAAGATACGAACCCGCCGCTATCGAAGCGGAGGCACAGCATTATTGGGACCAAAAGCATAGCTTCGAGGCCAAAGAAGACGACAGCCGCGCGAAGTATTATTGCTTGTGTATGTTTCCCTATCCAAGCGGCCGCTTGCATATGGGACACGTGCGCAATTACACCATAGGCGACGCGCTGACGCGATTCATGCGCATGCACGGGCGCACGGTGCTGCAGCCCATGGGCTGGGACGCGTTCGGCCTGCCGGCAGAAAATGCCGCCATTGCGAACGGCGTGCCGCCTGCGAAATGGACCTCCGACAACATCGCTCACATGAAGGCGCAGCTAAAATCCTTGGGCTATGGGATGGATTGGAAGCGGGAGCTCACGACCTGCCGCCCTGAGTATTACCGCTGGAATCAATGGATTTTCTTACGCATGTTGGAAAAGGGCGTTGCGTATCAGAAAACCGGTGTCGTCAATTGGGATCCGGTCGACAAGACCGTGTTGGCGAACGAGCAAGTCATCGACGGCAAGGGCTGGCGTACCGGCGCGATCATCGAAAAGCGCGAAATCCCCATGTACTATCTGAAGATCACGGCGTACGCCGAAGATCTGCTCGATGAATTGAATCGCATGCCGGATTGGCCTGAACGCGTACGCGTCATGCAGGCCAATTGGATTGGCCGCAGTGAGGGCGTGCGGCTGGGCTTTCCGCACGACGTCGGCGAGGGCGGCGTGCTGTGGGTATTCACCACTCGCGCCGATACCATCATGGGTGCGACATTTTGTGCCGTGGCGGCGGAGCATCCACTGGCCGACGTTGCCGCGCAGGACAATCCAGAGCTGGCTGCATTCATCGAAGAATGCAAACGCGGACCGGCTCTCGAAGCCGAGCTTGCCACTCAAGAAAAGAAAGGCATGCCGACCGGCTTGCATGTGCGGCACCCCATCAGCGGCGAACCCGTACCCGTGTGGGTCGGCAACTATGTGCTGATGAGCTACGGCGACGGTGCGGTCATGGGCGTGCCGGCGCACGACGAACGCGATTTCGAATTCGCCAAAAAATATCGGTTGCCGATCAAGCCGGTCATCGACGTACAGGGGCGCCCGTATTCCTTGGCGGCGTGGGAGCCTTGGTATTCCGACCATGGCCGCTGCGTAAATTCCGGCCCGTATGACGGGCTGGAGTATCAAGCCGCTGTCGATGCCGTTGCCAGAGATTTGCATGCTTTTCGGTTGGGCGAGAAGCGCACGACCTGGCGGCTGCGCGACTGGGGAATTTCGCGGCAACGTTATTGGGGTTGCCCGATTCCGATCATTCATTGCAGAGGCTGCGGTCCGGTGCCGGTGCCGGATGAGCAATTGCCCGTGGTTCTGCCTACGGACTTGGTGCCAGACGGCAGCGGCAATCCATTGCTGAAAGACGAGCGCTTTCTAAACGTGAAGTGCCCGAAGTGCGGCGCGGCTGCCCGCCGCGAGACGGACACCATGGATACGTTCGTGGATTCGTCGTGGTATTTCTTGCGATTCGCCTGCGCCGACAATGACCAGGCCATGCTGGATTATCGGGTGCAATACTGGCTGCCCGTCGATCAGTACATCGGCGGCATCGAACACGCGATCCTGCACTTGCTTTATGCGCGTTTCTGGACGCGGTTCTTAAGAGAGATGGGCGCCGTTTCTTTCAAGGAACCCTTTGCGCGCCTGTTCACCCAAGGCATGGTGCTGAACGAGGTCTTCTTCCGCAAGACCGACTCGGGTCGAGTGCAATACTTCAATCCGGCCGACGTGGTCAGGGTGGATAAGAGCGGCAAAGGCAGCGTCGCGGTGCTCAAAGCCGATGGCAAGGAAGTCGAATCGGGCGGCGTGGTCACCATGTCCAAGTCCAAGAACAACGGGGTCGACCCGCAGGTGCTGGTCGATGAATTCGGCGCCGACACCGCGCGGCTGTTCATCATGTTTGCCGCTCCGCCCGAACAGACCTTGGAATGGTCTGATGAAGGCGTGCAGGGCGCATTTCGCTTCATCAAACGACTGTGGAAGGCCGTGTACGACCATGTATCGCGGGGTCCTGCAGCGTCGCTCGACAAGTCCAGCTTAACGGAGCCGCAGCGAGCACTTCGCCGGCAAGCGCACCAGACCCTCGCCAAGGTCACCGATGATATTGGCCGGCGCCGCACCTTCAATACCGCGATTGCCGCGGTCATGGAACTGTTGAATGCGGTTGCCAGGTTTCCGCAAGCCGGCGCGCAGGATCGCAGTGTCTCGCAAGAGGCCTTGGAGATTGCGGTGCTGACGCTGTCTCCGATCATTCCGCATGTCACCCACGCGCTCTGGTTTGGGTTGGGGCACAGCACTGCGCTGATCGATGAGCCTTGGCGTGAAGTCGATGCGCAGGCTCTGCAGTCCGCCACCGTGCAGTTGGTCGTGCAGGTGAATGGCAAGTTGCGGGCGCATGTTACGGTTGCGGTAGACGCAGACGAAGCCGCGGTGCGCGCCGCGGCCCTGGCCGATCCCAACGTGCAGAAATTCATCGGCACCTCGGCGGTACGTAAAGTAATCATCGTGCCGGGCAAGCTCGTGAACATCGTGGTGTAATGCTGCGTGGCCAGCTCACGATATCTGGTTTTGATGGGCGTCTGGGCGCTGTCGGCGTGCGGCTTCCGCTTGGCGGGCAGCGAGCCATTGCCCGCGGTCATGGCGCGGCCCTACCTATCGTTGAAGGACCCTTACACGGACTTTTCGCGGGAATTCGAACATCAGCTAAAGTCCTCCGGAGCGACGCTGCAGTCGACGCGCGAAGGCGCCACGGCGACCGTTGAGGTCTCCAAGGACTTGGTCGAGCAACGCACGCTTGCCGTATCGGCGCAGAACATTCCCACCGAATATGAGCTCACCTACACCGTGACATTCAGCGTGCATGGCGGGGATAAGCAATTGCTCGCGCCGCAGACCATCAGCCTTTCGCGCGATTTCAGCTTCGACGTGACCCTGCAGCTTGCCAAGGAGCACGAAGCCGATATCCTGCGCCAACAAATGGCCCGCGATCTGGTATCCATCACCATGCGCCGACTCACGAGCTTGAAATAACGCTGGCGCGCGGCCGCAACAATGCTCCTGGTAAACGGCATTGATCGACTATCCCTGCAGATACTCTTGGACCGCTATGGCTTGGTGCTGCAGCTGGTGGCGCCGGACGAAGTCATCCCCGGCTCTTACTGGGGCGAACGCGAAGCGGGACTCATGGGATCCAAGATTTTCGCGCGCCTCGATACGCCGCTGCACTCGGTGCTGCATGAAGGCGCCCACTTCATCTGCATGACGCCGGAGCGGCGCGCAGGCTTGCATACCGACGCGGGCGGCGATCATGCGGAAGAAAACGCCGTCTGTTACCTACAGATCACCTTGGCCGAGTCGCTGCCGAACGTAGGCCGGCAGCGAATGTGCCGCGACATGGATGCGTGGGGCTACACATTCAGACTGGGCAGCGCCGCGGAATGGTTTGAACGCGACGCGGACAATGCGCGCGACTGGCTGATTAAACACGGCGTACTCGATGCCGCGGGCAGCCCCACCCATGCCTGCCGATAGCGAGGATGCCCTGTCGCGCCGAACCGCGCTCCCCGGGATCTGGGCACTCTTCTTGGCGGGATGCTCGCGCCTAGGATTTCTCGCCGCCAATGTGCCGGCGGCCTTCGGTTCGTACAAACGGCACGCGAATATCGCATATGGTCCGGATCCGCAGCAGCGTCTGGATGTATACGTGCCGCAGCGCGCCGCCGAGGAGCCTCGGCCCGTGGTAGTTTTCTGGCACGGAGGACGCTGGCGCGAAGGCGACAAAGCCGACTATCGATTTGTCGGCGCGGCGCTTGCGGAGTCAGGTTACCTGACTCTGGTGGCGAATTATCGCCACTACCCGCAAGTCAAAATGCAGGGATTCATGCACGATGCGGCGCAGGCAGTGCTCTGGGCCGCGGCGCATGCGAAAGAATATGGCGGCGCCCGAGAACGTCTATACCTGATGGGACATTCGGCGGGCGCGCATCTGGCCGCGCTGGTAGCTTTGGATCCGCGCTATTTTGCGGCTGCCGGGCAAGCCGCGCCGCACATCGCCGGAGTCATTGGCCTGTCCGGCCCGTACGATTTTTTGCCGTTGCTCGAGCCGGATGTTCAAGACATGTTTGGTCCGGCGGAGCTTTATCCTGAGTCCCAGCCCATTAATTTCGTGCGGGCTGACGCGCCGCCCATGCTGCTGGTGCAGGGCCTGAACGATGAGACGGTGTTGCCGAAAAATGCGCGCAATCTCGCAACCGCCCTGGGCGCCTTGGGCGTGCCGGTGACCTTGAGGCTGTATTCCAAGCTTTCGCATGCCGATACCGTGGCGGCGCTGGCCGCGCTCCTCCGCGGCAGGGCAGACACGCTGGCCGATATCAGGGGATTCGTCGGTCAGGGTTCGGCGTGAGCCTGGCGCGCAAAGAATCTCTCAAGCCGCATGCGCGGCGGCCGGCGCCGCCATCGCATATACCTTTCCGAAGCGATTTGCGAGGAAAGCTTTCAGGCCGATCTCTTCCTGGCGAATCAACCCGGACTGAGGAAGCTCACCGGCGCTCAACATGTCGAGCACCGCGCAAATGCCGCCTGCCGTCGTGATCTGAATGGCGCTGCGCACTCTGCCGCCCATCGAGGCCGCATAGATTTTGTTGGCGTAGGTCTCCTGCATAAGTTGACCTCCGCGCATGCCGCTTACGGTGACGAATACAATGACGACATCCTGAAGCGTAATGGGTACGGCATTCTCAAGAATGTCCTTGAGGAGCTCGCGCCGGTCGCGCAGCCGCAGATCATTCAACAAAGCCTTCATGATGGCCGCGTGGCCCGGATAGCGGATGGTGCGGTAGTTCAAATTGCGCACCTTGCCTTCGAGCGTCTCGCACAGCGTGCCGAGGCCGCCCGACGTGTTAAACGCCTCGTACAGAATTCCGTCGAGCGAGAATTCTTCCAATTCTTCCAGCGGTTGCGTCTCGCGCAGCTGGCCGTTGACGATGGCCTCACACGGCTCGCAATACTCGTTGATCACGCCGTCCGTGCTCCAGGTCAAATTATAGTTGAGGGCATTGGAGGGGAATTCCGGCAGTGCGCCGACTCGCATACGCACATCGTTGAGTTCATCGAATCGTGACGCGAGATCTGACGCGACGATGGTGATGAATCCCGGCGCAAGACCGCACTGCGGAATGAAGGCGGTGCGCGCACCCAAGCTAAGTTGCTTTACCGCGCGTGTGCTGGCGACATCTTCGGTCAAGTCCAGGTAATGAGCGCCGCCAGTCTTGGCGGCCTCGGCGATGAGACGGGTCGCGTGATAGGGCGCCGCGGACAGGACCGCATATTTACCCGACAGCAATTTGCGCAGGGCGCCTTCCTTCGTAATGTCGAGCGCGGCTTTCTTGATCGGCGCGGAAGTCTCGAGCCGATCCAACTGCTGCTGCGATCGGTCGACTACGGTCACGGCGTAATCGCCGCAACTGCCCAGAAACTCCGCGATCATCGAGCCGATTTTGCCCGCGCCTACGATAACAATGTCTTTCATGCCCGCCTCCTAAGGATTCCCATTCTTGCCCGGCGGCATGGCGAATGGTAGGGTTGTTTTGGTCATTTTTAAGGTATATTTATTACACTAAGAAGGGTAAAAGCGGCGAAGTGCCATGGATTCCATCGATGAGAAGCTACTGTCGGCGCTGCGGGAGAACGGCCGCGCCTCGACCGCGATGTTGGCCAGGCTGGTGGGACGCTCGCGCACCAGCGTCCAGAGTCGAATCGAGCGGCTGGAGAAGCAAGGCATCATCACCGGCTACGGGGTTCGCTTGGCGCCCGAACTTGGGGCCGGCGCCGTTCGCGCGCACGTCATGATAAAGGTAGGTCCGAAGGAGACTCGCGCCGTCACCGCCGCATTGCGCGAAATATCCCAAGTGCGGCTGCTGCATTCGGTCAGCGGCGATGTGGATCTGATCGCGGTTGCATTCACCGCGTCGGTCGCTGAAATGGATCAAGTCATCGATCAAATTGGCGCGCTGGATGGCGTGGAGCGCACGAGCTCGTCGATCATTCTGTCGACAAAATTCGAACGGTGAACGATCTGCAGACCATACCGAAGTGAGCAACGCTGCCGACGGCGATCGCAAATCCCCTCTTCACGTGTTGTTGCCAACCATGGGCAGCGCGGGCGACGTGCACCCCTTTATCGCGCTCGGCGCAGCGCTCAAAGCTCGCGGCCATCGAGCGACGATTCTGACCAATCCCATTTTCCAGGCGTTGATCGAGGCTCAAGGGATCGGCTTTCTTGCCGTCGGCAGCGCCGCGGAGGCCAACGCGGCCATCGCCAATCCTGAACTGTGGCACCTGCGCAAGGGCTTCAAGGTCATTGCCAGTCTGATCGTGCCGGCGATATCGCAAATTTATCGATTGATCGAAAAACACGCGGATTCAAGTACGGTGGTGGCGTTCTCGAGCCTGGCTTTCGGCGCCCGGCTCGCCCAGGAAAAGCTCGGCGTGCCGAGCGCTTCGGTGCATCTGCAACCTAGTGTGATCCGTACTTTCGTCGATCAAGGAATGATGGGCAACGTCAGACTATCGGCATCCCGCCCGAAGTGGTTCAAGCAGGGACTGTTTCGAATCATAGACGCCGTGATTATCGATCGCAGGCTCAAGGCGCCGCTGAACGCTCTTCGCGCGAGGCTTGGATTGGCGCCCGTCGATCGAGTGATGCATCGCTGGCTGCACTCGCCCGAATTGGTAATCGCCTTCTTTCCCGAGTGGTTCGCCGCGCCGCAGCCGGACTGGCCGGTCAATACGCACGCCGTCGGATTTCCTTTGTGGGATGCGGATGGCGATGCGGCGCCTCTCGCTGTGGCCGAGGAGTTTTTGAGTGCCGGAGCGGCGCCCATCGTGTTTACGCCCGGGTCAGCGGGATCGACGATGCAGCGATTTTTCAAGGAGTCGGTCAAGGCTGCGCGGCAACTGGGCTTGCGCGCCATGCTGGTGACCAATTATCCAGAGCAGGTTCCGCCAAACCTTCCGGCCAACATCAAAGTCTTCGGCTATCTACCCTTCAGTCAGGTGCTGCCGCGCGCTGCGCTGCTGGTGTATCACGGCGGAGTGGGCACGCTGGCGCAGGGAATCAAAGCGCGCATTCCGCATCTCGTCGTGCCCCATGGCTATGATCAATTCGACAGCGGCTGGCGCATTGAGCAAATGGGCTTGGGAAGGAGCATTCCGCAGAGCCGCTATCGAGCGGCCCGCGTGGCTCGCGCGATCGAGAGCATTCTGGATGACCCATCGGCGCAGCGGCGCGCAGATTACGCCTCGCGCATCGATTCCGCGGATGCGGTTACCCGCGCCTGCCGATTGATCGAGGGATTGGCGCCAGGAAACTAATCACGCCAATCAGGGTGCGATGTTATTCGTGTTCGGCTCTTGCCCCTTCCGTTCGCGCATGCGGTCGAACAGGTCGCCGCGCACCGGGATCTTTCCAATGCCGCACATGGGAAACGGAATCATGCCGTACATCACAATGAAGCAACGATCGTTGATCCAAAGAATCGATCCGCCGCCTTCCATCGCTTCCACACGATGGGTGCGAGCATGATCCCAGCCAAACTCAGGCGCACTCCCCTGATCTGCTCCTAGTCCGCCATCGAAGTCCGTGCCGGCGCCGTGTTTATCCAGGGCGCGAGGTTGCGGCGCCGCGGCCGATTGCGCATGCTGTTTAGCCGTGAGTGCGGCCTCAGCGTTCCAATCGACGCTGGCGGGCTTTTGCTCGGGCGGCGGCGATTCGGCGGGGGTGGGAACGACAACCAGTTGCGTGTCAAGCGAGAGCGCCGGCTTCTTGCGCGGCAGGCTGGGCGGCGGCGATGCCTCCTCGACGACACGCACATGCGCGGGAAGCGATAGAAGCACCAGCGACTCCCCGGTGCGCAGGTCGCGAGGCGCCTGCCAACGCGAAGCAATCAGCAATAGGGCGGCGTGAAGTGCCGCGACCAGAGCCAGAATGGCGGGCCGAACCAGCCGCGCCGTTGTCCTTGCCGGTCGCTCCTGCAGATTCGTTGCGAAGGCGGCCACGGTGGATCTATCTCAATGCAGCAGACTCATGCGCTGCAGCCACCGCACGCGCAGAAAGGGCAGCAGCACCAGCGCGGTCGTGCCGCAGGCGCGCATGAGTGTCGCTCCCAGATGATCAGTTCCAATTCCGATGCCGGCGCCCATCGACGGCGCGTCAGGCGACACCGACACCGAGAAATTCGTTAGCGCGCCGACGAAGCATACAGCCACGATGCCGACGCAGGGCCAAATCGACGACTCACGACGGCGCGCCGCCGCCAAAGCGAATAGCGCCGCAACTCCGCAGGGCAGGGCCCACAGCAGATAGGCGCCGGCATAGGCGCTAATCCATTGAATCACCGGCGAAGCGGCGCTCAACGCGTCACCGTTGGCTTTGCGCCATTCAACCAGCGCGATCATCGCCAAAAGCGAAGCGACAAATGTGAGTGCAAAAAAGAGTACCGGCGCGATGGCGAAGGCAAGGCCCGGCTGCCGATGCGCCCAAGAGCGCAACTCGGGGCGCGCCAACAGATTCGCGAGCAATTGTTGTTCTGAACCCACGCGCACGCTCGCGGCGAGCCGTGCCTCATGCGCGCTGTCGCCTAAGTTTAAGCGTTCTGCCACGACGTCGGCATGATGTTCGGCAAACTCGCGCAATATTCTGCGCGCGCGCCGCGGAGCGATTCCCGCTTGGATCAGCGAGTCGAGCGGGGGCGGCGGGCGATTACGCATAGCGAGCACCCAGGAGCGCGGCGTCCACGCCGCCGGAGATGCGGCGCCACTCCTGCGTTATCTTCTTGAGATGACGCAGACCTGCACGCGTGAGCGCGTAGTAAACCCGGGTGCGTCCATTGACGGTGCAGCGCCGCGCTTTGAGCCAGCCGCGACGTTCCAGTGAATGCAGCGCCGGATACAGCACCCCTTCGCCCACCGAAATCGCTTGTCGAGTCGTCGTGCGGATTGCTCGGGCCAATTCGTAGCCGTACATCTGGCGTTCCGACAGCAGTCGGAGCAGCAGCAGCTCCGAGATCCCCGACATGAGCGATGAGCTCGCCTGCATTGGCTGTGGACTCCCCATACCTCGGCGGACGAGGTATTAGTGAGATATCAGAGCCGCGGGTTTAGTTCCATGGTGGGGAGGATGAAGCGGAGCCCTAAGAAAAAGCGGCGTGGATTTTGAGGCCCACGCCGCCGGGATATCGCACCAGCGGGGGAGTTGGCTGGCTTGCCGGCGCGAGGTTCTCCTAAACTTCGACACCATCCTGCCAAAAACCTACAAGACAGAAAGGTACATGTTGTACCGGACAGTTAGAATTTAATCATTTGTCAAAACGGCGTATTGGTGCTATGCCAGGTCAAATTGTTGATATTGTTAAAATAATATTCGGCGGAGCCAAGTACCTGACGCGTCCACCGGCTGTTCCCAGCACTGCGAATCAGCAGCTTAGGCGCAGAAGTTCTTAGCGGTGCGAAATCAGGTCACGGGCGAGGCAGCGGTGCGGGGTTGGCGCAGACGTCGCACGATCCAATAAGCGACGACGGCGACGATCAGGGTGATGCAGCTGGCGTTGAAGTCCTGGCGCTGGCCCGGGGTGAATGCCATCGCGATCAACACCGCACCCATGCAGGCGATTGTGGCGTAGCTCAAATAAGGGAACAACCACATGCTGACCGCGGGTTTCGCCTCGCCATTGCGTTCGCGTCGCCGCCGCAGTGCAATTTGCGCGGCGGCCGTGATCATATAAACGAATACAATGAGCGCGCCCGAGGAGCTCAATAAAAAATCGAATACTTTTTGCGGCGCTTCCGTTGCCGCGATGATGCCGAGAAATCCCGCCGCCGCGCCGATCAACACGGAAACCACGGGCACGCGGCGTTTATTCAATTTGACCAACGACTGCGGCGCATCGCCCCGTTCGGCCAAAATAAACAGCACCCGCGAACTGACATAGAAGGCTGAATTCAAGCAGGACAGCACCGCCGTGAGGATGATGACGCTCATGATGATGCTTGCCCCCGGCACGTGCATCGTATTGAGCGCCAAGGTAAATGGCGACTCGCCGGAGCGGACGGTATTCCAGGGAACCACCGAGACGATCAAGAAGACCGACACGACATAGAAAATCAAAATGCGCCAAATCACCGTCGTGGTCATTTTGGCGATCGCGCGGCCCGGTTGCGCCGATTCCGCCGCCGCCACGGTCGTGATCTCGGCGCCGGTCATGGCAAAGAACACCGTCGGTGCCGCTCCGATCACGGCCACCCACCCGCGCGGTGTGAAGCCGCCGTAATTGACGAGATTGGCGAAGGTCGGGCCCGCCGGCGCCGTCCAGCCGAACGCGAAAGAAGCCGCAATGACCACAAATACCAGAATTGCCGCGACTTTGATGGAGGCGAACCAGAATTCAAACTCGGCATACGAACGCGCCGACATGAGGTTGACGCCCGTCATGATGGTCATCAAACCGAGACCGATCTGCAGCTGAGAGTAGGAAGGCATCCAGATCTGCAGAATCTTCGCGCCCGCGATGGCCTCCACCGGCACGACGATGACCCAGAAATACCAATACAACCAGCCCACGACAAAGCCGGCACCCTCGCCCAAGCCGGAGCGCGCAAACTCGGTGAACGAGCGCACATTGGGCAAAGCCGTCGCCATTTCGCCCAACATGCGCATCACCATGAGAATCAGCATGCCGGTGACGGCGTAGCTGATGAAAACCGCAGGTCCGGCGGCTTTGATGGAAGTGCTGCTGCCGACAAACAGCCCGGCGCCGATAATGCCGCCAATCGAGATCATCGCCAAATGCCGGCCCTTCAACGAACGGCTGAGATGATGCGTCGGGTCGGCTTGATCAGGAACGGTCGGCAGAGTCATGAAGCGGTCCTCGGGGAACTACAATTACAGGCTTCGTAGGAAATCGATCAGCGCCTTGTTGACCTCGCCGGCGCGCTCCTGCTGCGTCCAATGACCGCAGCCCGGCAGCATGATGGTGCCTCGCAACTGCGGGATGTAACGCGCCAGATCCGCAATGACTTCCTTCATGCGAGGGAAGGAAACCACGAGATCAAGATCGCCCGCCATGTACAGCGCGGGCACGGTCACCGACGCGCCCGCATACGGCGCCATCAACTCCCAATTGCGATCGATGTTGCGATACCAGTTGAGTCCGCCGCGAAATCCAGAGTGCTGGAATTGCCCAACATAGAAATCCAGATCCGCATCGGCGAGCCAGGCGGGCAATGTTTCCGGGCTCGGCATCCGCGTCAGGAATCCGCCGGCGCGCGGCACCATGCCGACCCCCGCGCTCGGGCCCCCAGGATTGCGTCTCGGCACATCGCCCGATCCCGAATACAAAATCTTGCGCAGCGAGATTCGGACATCGGCCTCGAGTTCCGCTTCCGCCACGCCCGGCGCTTGAAAGTACAATTGATAAAAGCTGGCCTCGGCGTTCTGCGGCATCACGGTCGTCGGTGCGATGCTGCCCCGAGGTCGATACGGAACGCTGAGTCCAACGACCGCGCGGAATCGATCCGGCCGCAGCAGCGCGGCATGCCATGCGACGGGCGCGCCCCAATCATGTCCGACAATCACGGCGGTCTTTTCACCGAGCGCATCGAGCACGCCGACCATGTCTCCAACGAGGTGGAACAGCGTGTAGCGCTCGATTTCGACCGGCCGGTCCGTCAGGCCGTAACCGCGCATGTCGGGCGCGACCGCGTGAAACCCCGCCGCCGACAATGCGCTTAATTGATGGCGCCACGAATACCAGGATTCCGGGAATCCATGACACAGCAGCACCAGCGGGCCGCTGCCCTGCTCGGCGACGTGAATGCGGATACCATTGGACTCTACGGTACGATGCGTTGGCTCGGTCATGGGGATAGGGTATCAGGGTTGCGGCGCATGATCCTTCATCGCCGCGAGCTTGGCTTCCATTTCAGCGCCGAAATAAGCCTGCGGCTTGGATGCATCCACTCGCTCGCGGCGTTCGCGCAGGGCGATTGCCGACTTCGCCCGGTCGAATGCGTCGCGCAGCGAGCGCGCCTCCGGCAAGGCATCGCGAAAAAAGGCCTCTCCAAAGTAGGTCAGGTCGCGGTCATTCGAACAGCCAAATGAGGTGCGGTCGGCGGCGGCCGCGGTAATCACAATGGTGCGCGGATCCTTCAGCGCTTCGATGAATCCTCCTGCGTAGCAGGCGGAAATGATGATCACGCGCCACTTGATGCCCGAATCGCTTAAGGCGGAGGCGAGATCCTCATCCGTCATGTCATTGAGCGGAAGATCCGAGTTCGAGACAGCAATCGCCGGATCCTTTGCGCCATGCGAGGAAATGACCAGAAACAAGACGTCGTTATCCACATTCATGCGGCGCGCGAGGCCGCGAAGCGCGTACTTCAATCCCGAGACACTGGCCAGAGGTGCGCGCTCCAGGTCGCGCTGATCGTTGATCAGCGATAGGCCGCGGTTTTCCATGCCATAGCGCTCGGACAGCACTCGCGATGCCAGGCCTATTTCCTGCGCGAACACTTTTTGTTCGCCCACCCCTGCAAATCCGAGAAAGAAAGTCTTGGGGCTGGGTGAAGCATCGGGACGAATCGAAGCGAGCGCTCGATCGATGCGCATCGGCTGCTCGAACAACACCGTTTCAGCGTCGGCATGCGAATCACCGCCATCTTCTACCTCTGCAACCTCGGGAGCGGCCCAAACATCAGGAATCACGTCCAGCGCATCGGTGAGCCACAGAAAGGCCAGCAAAAAGGCGATGCCGGCAAACGCGGCGCGGCGTTGCGATTCGCCCGTGAAGGCGCGCAGGCCCCTGGCGAGGTAGAAAAATGAGTAAGTCAGCACGCCCACGGCGGCGATGCAGAGCCCAACAACGCCTAAAAAAGGCACCGCGAACACCGCGAGCAGCAGCGGCAGGGGAACCAATCCTAGCGACAACATCGATGCCGCTGCAAAAGACGGCCGGGGGCTGGATCGTGCACGCAGTAAGGCCGCCATGGCCAGTATCGCCAGCGCATACCAGGGAAACAGCGGCACCCCAGCGAGGAGAAATTGCGGCTCCGGCAGCGCTTCCCACCAGTCAATCGCCAACCACAGCAACACCCACACCAGACTCAAGGCAACCAGGAAAAGATTTGCAGGACCTGAAACTGGCCGGGCGCCTCTTAGGCACCACAGCCGCAACATCAAAAACTGCCGCGTCTGCGCAGGCGCAGGCGCCGGCGCAGGGTTGGGGTTGGGCGGTCGACTTTGGGACTCAGGCTCATCCATCGTCCCTCGATGATAACTTGCAGGCCGGGTGTTGCGCGCGACCCGCGCTCGGCAGGATGATGGAAGAACTATTGGAGGTTGTTATGAAGATTGATGGCCAGTGTCATTGCGGACAAATTCGCTACGAGGCGGAAATTGATGCCGACAAAGTGAACGTCTGTCATTGCACCGATTGCCAGATTTTGACCGGGACCGCGTATCGGGTCAGCGCGCCGGCATCCGCCGCGAGCCTGGCATTTCTGGCAGGGACGCCGAAGATTTATATCAAGACGGCTGACAGCGGCAATAAACGCGCACAGGCGTTTTGTTCCAATTGCGGAACGCCGATTTATTCAGCCGATGCGCAAAATCCGCAATCGTATGCTTTGCGCGTGGGAACGATGAGCCAACGCGCGGCGCTGCCCCCAAAACGGCAAATCTGGTGCAGCTCCGCGCTGGCTTGGGCGTCGGATATCCGCAGCCTTGAACGAAGCGAACGGGCATGAGCGTCTATAAGTTGGGACAGGATGCGCCCGTATTGGCGGCAAGCGCCTACGTGGCGCCGAATGCCACGGTGATTGGCAAAGTCGTTCTCGCGGAGCGCGCCACGGTCTGGTTTGGCGCCACACTTCGCGGCGACAACGAAATCATCAGCATCGGGGTCGGCAGCAACGTGCAGGATTCCGCGGTCATGCACACAGACCCAGGATTTCCCTTAACCGTGGGGGCCGACGTGTCGATTGGACATCAAGCGATGCTGCACGGCTGCACAGTCGGCGAGGGCACGTTGATTGGCATCCAGGCGATCGTGTTGAATGGCGCCGTCATCGGCAAGGGATGTCTGGTGGGCGCGGGGGCGCTCATCACGGAGCGCAAGGTCTTCGCCGACGGCAGTTTGATTTTGGGCGCGCCCGCGAAGGTCGTGCGCCAGCTCAGCGCGCAAGAGCGGGAAGATTTGCTGAAAGTCGCTGCGAACTACGCCGAGCGCGGCGCGTTCTATCGAAATAATTTGCACGCGGTTTAGGTTCCGCGATAGGAGAGAAGCGAATGGCCAACGACCAAAAGACAGACTTTAGCAGGCGTGATTTTGTACAAGGCGCTGTTTCCGGCGCCGCCCTCGCGGCAGTCCCGATGGGCGCGTTTGCTGCATCGTCGAATGATGCCGACAAGGCGGCCGTACTGGCACAGATTCCTAAAATGCATGCGGTGAACATCAAGCGGCTGCAGGAGTGGATTGCGCTGCCCTCGATCGCCGCCGAGAACAGGAATTATCCGCAGGGGCCCGAGTACATGGCGAAGCTCGCACAAGATGCGGGATTCACCGGCGTGAAACTCATACCCACTTCGGGCAAGCCCGGCGTGTTCGGCAGGATCGATGCCGGCGCGCGCACAACCATGGCCATTTATTTCATGTATGACGTGAAGCAATTCGTGCCGGAGGAGTGGAGTTCTCCGCCACTCGAGGCGCGGCTGGTGCCGAGGGAAGGATTGGGCACTGTTTGCATGGGGCGCGGCGCGGTCAATCAAAAAGGACCGGAAAATTCCTTCCTCAGCGCCTTGATGGCATTCAAGGCGGCGGGCCGGCAATTGCCGGTCAATTTGGTATTGGTCTGCGAGGGAGAGGAAGAGATTGCTTCACCGCATTTTCAGGAAGTCGTGAAAAATCCCGAGGTCATGGCTGAACTGAAGAACTGCGCGGGCGTCTTCATGCCCGAGGCCGGACAAGATCGCGATGGCGGCGTGCAGGTTTCGCTGGGTGCGAAAGGCGTGGTCGAACTGGAGCTGATCTCGAGCGGCGAAAAGTGGGGCCGCGGCCCTGCTCATGATGTGCATTCAAGCCTCGAGGCGCAGGTGGATTCGCCCACCTGGCATCTGGTCCAGGCGCTGAACACGCTGGTGGAAAAAGACGGCCACACCCCCGCGGTAGAAGGCTTCTTCGAGAAGGCGAAACCCTTGAGCGCGGCGCAAGAACAGATGATCAAAGAGCATGCCGCCAAGACCGCGGAAAGTACGACGAAGAAGGCGCTCGGCGTCCAGCACTGGGTACACGATAAGACTTGGGTGGATTCGCTGATGCTGTTGGAGTCGCGCCCCACCATCAATATCGAAGGGTTGGTAGCCGGCTATACCGGTCCCGGCGGCAAGACCGTGCTGCCGCACAAGGCCGTCGCGAAAATCGACATGCGCCTCGTGCCGGATATGACCGCGGCCGATACACTAGCCAAGTTGAAAGCGCACTTGGCCAAACGCGGTTTCAGCGATATTGAAGTGAACATGAGCGGCGGCTACAACCCGACGCAAACCGATCCGGACAGCAAACTCATCAAGACTCAGCTCGCGACCTATCGCAAGCTTGGGCTCGATCCGCAGTTATGGCC
>Ga0302326_10004541_pt1 | contig 32128 bp, 31 predicted proteins | sample Palsa_T0_3_FD_202264 | JGI IMG/M metagenome (GOLD analysis project Ga0302326, IMG submission 202264) | Peat permafrost microbial communities from Stordalen Mire near Abisko, Sweden - Palsa_T0_3 | ecosystem: Environmental > Terrestrial > Soil > Palsa > Peat permafrost | place: Sweden: Abisko...
TAGGTGGCGTCGCCGTGAGCGTCGAGTTCCCCAAGGCCATGGGGCCCCTGCTCGCGGGCCAGGCGCTGTCGCCGGCCGAGGTGCGCGCGGCGTTCGACGCGATCCTCGCGGGCGCGTGGACGCCGGTGCAGGTCGGGGCGTTCGCGGTCGCGCTGCGGATGCGCGGCGAGACGGTCGAGACGATCGTCGCCGCGGCCGAGTCGATGCGGGCGTCGATGGCGGTCGTCACGCACGACCTGCCGCTCGTCGTCGACACGTGCGGGACGGGCGGCGACGGCGCGCAGACGCTCAATCTCTCGAGCGCCGCTGCTGTGCTCGTGGCCGCGTGCGGCCTTCCGGTGGCCAAGCACGGCAACCGGTCGGCCTCGAGCCGATGCGGCAGCGCCGATGTCTTCGAGCACCTCGGCATCCCGCTCGACATCCCGCCGGAGCGGCACGGCGAGATCCTGCGCGAGGCGGGCATCACGTTCCTTTTTGCGCGGGCGCACCACGGGGCGCTCAAGCACGCGGGGCAAGCGCGGAGCGAGCTCGGCGTGCGCACCATCTTCAACGCGCTCGGCCCGCTCGCCAACCCGGCGCACGCGACCCACCAGCTGCTCGGCGTGTACGACGACGCGCTGCGGCCCATCGCGGCGCGGGCCCTGGGGCAGCTGGGCATCCGGCGGGCGTGGGTGGTCCGCGGCGAGGACGGGCTGGACGAAGTGAGCCCCTGCGCGCCCACGCGCGTGAGCGAGATCTCCGGGAGCCAGGTCCGCGAGATCGTGGTCGCGCCCGAGGACTTCGGGATCGCGCGGACGCCGCCATCGGCCATCGCGGGCGGCGACATCGAGACGAACGCTCGCGCGGTCGAGGCGCTTCTGGCCGGCGGTGATCATCCGGCGCGCGACGCGGTCGTGCTCAACGCGGCGGCGGCGCTCGTCGTCGCCACGGGCGAGTCGCCGCGCGCGTGCGCCGAGAGGGCGAGGCGCACGCTGGAGAGCAAGGCGGCCCAGACCACGTTCGAGCGGTGGCGATCGGTGGCGCAGCGCGTGCGTGCGGCGGCCGGGCCGTGAGCCGGCTCGCCGACATCCTGGCCGCCAAGCGACGCTCCGTCGACGCACTGCCCGCGCGACGGGCGCCGGACCCGGCGCGAACGCCACCACGAACGCCGATCGACGTCGTCGGGGCGCTGCGCCGTGCGCGAGGCGACGGGGCGAGCGCGCGTGGCCGGCCCGAGCCCAGCGCCCTTCGCCTCATCGCCGAGGTCAAGCTGAAGAGCCCGAGCGCGGGTCCGCTCTCGCGCGCCCTCACCCCCGAGGGCCGCGCGCTCGCGTACGCCGAGGCCGGGGCCTCGATGATCAGCGTCCTCTGCGACGGGCCGTACTTCGACGGATCGTGGGACCACCTGGCAGCCGCGCGCGCCAGGCTCGACGCCGCGGGCTGCGCCGCGCCGCTGCTCGCGAAGGACTTCGTGATCGACGAGCGGCAGATCCACGAGGCGCGCGACCGCGGGGGTGACGCGGTGCTGCTCATCGCGCGGATCGTGAGCACCGAGAGGCTCGGGCAGCTCGCCGGCGCGGCGCGGGCCGAGGGCCTCGAGCCCTTCGTCGAGGTCGTCGACGCGCCGGAGCTCGAGGCCGCGGTGGCCATCGGAGCGCGCGTCATCGGCGTCAACTCGCGCGACCTCGATACGCTCGAAGTCGACATGGCGCAGGCGGCGCGCGTGCTGGCGGCGATCCCGGATGGCGTGGTCGCCGTCCACCTCTCCGGCCTGCGCCAGCCGGCCGATGTCGCCGAGGTCGCGCGCGGGCGGGCCGACGCGGCTCTCATGGGCGAGATCCTGATGCGTCAGGACGACCCGAGGCCGCTCCTGCGGGCGATGCTCGACGCCGCGCGGTCGCGCTGAGCCGGCGCTCACCACAAATTCGCGCCCGGCGGGCCCCACGCCCTAGGCTCACGGCGTGGACCTGCAAGGCTGGATCGACGCGTACCTGGACCATCTCCGGGTCGAGCGCTCGCTCGCCTCGAACACGCTCGAGGCGTACGCGCGGGACCTCAACGCGCTGGCCGCCCACGTGGGGGCCGACACGGCGCCGGGCGCCATCGGCGCGGAGGCCGTCGCGTCGCTGATGGTCGACAACGTGGGCCGCGGCTTCGGCGCGCGATCGAGCGCGCGGCAGCTCTCGGCCATTCGCGGATGGTTCCGCTTTCTGGTGCGCGAGCGCGCCGTCGCCGAGGACCCGACCAAGCTGGTCGACCGCCCCAAGCTCGCGCGCAAGCTGCCGCGCGTGCTCTCGTTCGACGAGGTCGAGCGCTTGCTCGCCGCGCCCGACACGCGCACCGATCGCGGCGCGCTGCACGCGGCCATGCTCCACGTGATGTACGCGTCGGGGTTGCGGGTGAGCGAGCTGTGCTCGCTCCGGCTCGGCGACCTCGACCTTCAGCGGGGCCTCGTGGCGCCCCACGGCAAGGGAGGCAAGCGGCGGCTCGTGCCCGTGGGCGAGGTCGCGATGGACTTTACGTCGCGCTATTTGCGCGACGTGCGGCCGAAATACGCCGCCGAGGGCGAGCGTGTGCTCTTCGTTTCGCCCCGGGGCGGAGCGTTCACGCGCGAAGGGTTCTGGCGCATGGTGCGGCGCTACGCGGTCGGGGCCGGCATCGTCCCGCTCCCCTCCCCGCACAAGCTGCGGCATTCGTTCGCGACGCACCTGCTCCGGGGGGGGGCCGACCTGCGCGCGGTCCAGGCGATGCTGGGCCATGCCGACCTGGGTACGACCGAGATCTACACGCACGTCGCGCAGGACCACGTGCGAGCGGCGCACGCGAAGGCCCATCCCCGGGCCTAGCGGAGCCCCCCGCGGCGCCATTCCGTGTCCGACCCTGTGCTAGGTTCGCGTCACATGCGCGCGCCCTTCGAGCGGTTCGATCCGACGGGGCCCGAGACGCCGGTCGTGGTCGAAGTGCCGCACGCCGGGATCGAGGCAGGCGCAGCTTTTCTCGAGCCGATGGTCGCGCCGGCCCGGTCGATCGCGCGCGACGCGGACCTCTACGTCGACGCGCTCTACGAGGACGCGCCCGCGCTCGGCGCCACGCTGCTCGTCGCGCGGGCGTCGCGCTACGTCATCGACTTGAACCGCGCCGAGAAGGACATCGACGGCGAGGTGGTCGAGGGCGCGCGCGGCGACGTGCGCATGCACCACGGCCTCGTGTGGCGCACGACCAGCGACGGCGAAGCGGCGCTCGCGCGGCGCCTCAGCGCGCAGGAGCTCGAGGAGCGGCTCGAGCTGGTGTGGCGCCCCTACCACCGGGAGCTCGCCGCGATCCTGGAGCGCAAGCGGCAGCGCTTCGGCATCGCGGTCTTGCTGGCGGCGCACTCGATGCCGAGCGTGGATCGTGGCCGCGGCGGCGGCGGCGGCGGCGGCGCTAGAGACGGTGCCGAAGTCGCGGCCCGCGGGCGCGCCGACGTGGTGCCGGGGTCGCGCGGAAGGCGCAGCGCGGCGGGCCGATTCATCGACACCGTCGAGGCCCATGCGGTCGCCGAGGGCTGGTCGGTCCGGCACGACGAGCCCTACGCGGGCGGATTCACGACGCAGCACTACGGCCGCCCGGCCGACGGCGTTCACGCGGTGCAGGTCGAGCTGGCCCGCCGCCTGTACCTGGACGAAGCCACCCTTCGCCCCTTGCCCCGGTTTCCTGAGGTGCGCGCTTGGTGCCACGCGCTCGTCGGCAAGCTGGCCCAGGCCGCCGCCCTGCCCCTGTAGGGCGCTCAAGCAGAAATCGACCACCAGGACACCAAAGACACGAGGGATGAATCAAACCAATCCCCAAGATTTCTCTCCTCGTGCTCCTCGTGCCCTGGTGGTTTTCTCTCTCTCGACCCCCTTTTCGGCAGCCTGCCGAGTAGCCCCCCCTTGACAGGCGCGCAGCGGCACGTAGAAGTTCTCGCTCTTCCCATGGCCACGAGCGACATCACCGGCAAGCGCAGGCTCAAAGCGCACAACGTTTCGCACTCGAACATCAAGACGAACCGCTGGCAGCACGTCAACGTGCAGCGCCGCCGGATCTGGGTTCCCGAGCTCAAACGCTTCGTGTCGCTCGACCTCACGACGCGCGACATCCGCAGCATCGACAAGCTCGGCATCACCGAGTACGCCCGCCGTCACGGCGTCGACCTCGCGCGGGTCTAGAGAACCTTCACGCCGTCGCGGGCCGCGGAGATTCCTACCGCCCGCCCGGCGGTGACTGTCGCCAGCGCGGCGGCGAACGTCGGCTCGGCCGCGATCGCGTCGAGCAGCGAGGCGAGCGCCTCTTCGGCCTCCGCGATCATCGCGATCGCGATTGCGAGATCGACGACGCCCTTGCGCGCGCGCAGGGCCACCGGGGCAGCTGACGGGCGCGGCTCGTCGGGCGCGAGGCGCGGCTTGCCACGCAACACCGGCGCGGCGGCGAAGGGCGCGACGAGGCCGAGGGCGGGCACGGGCAGCCCGTCGGCGGGGACTTCGTAGCAGGCCACCGCCACGAGCCCGCGGCCATCGGCGGCGGCGACGACGTGCGTGCACGCGCCGTCGTACGGCCCGACGCTCTTCCAGGGGACGGTGAGCACCCCGGACGGACCGAGCGATCGCTCCGCGCACCGCACGAGGCCCGGGCGCACCCGCGCCAGGTCTTCCGTCGTGAGGAGGCCCTGCGCCGCGCGTCCAGCGGCGGCCGTGAGCTCGCCCGCCACCGAGTCTTCGGCCAGCGCGGGCGCGCCTCTGCGCGCGAGGAACGCGAGCATCGCGGCGCGCTCGGGGCAGCGCGCGCGGGCGCGTTCGATCGCCGGCGCGGTGGCGCGAGGGAGCGCTCGCGTGCCGAGCGAGGCGAGCGCCGTCGCGAGCGCCCCGGGCAGCGCGGGCACGCCGACGCGCGCGGCATCGGGGATGACCTCGCCCGCGACGAAACCGCGCGGTCGGGGAGCTCCGCGGCCCGGCTGCCGCACGCGCCCGTCGATGGCGATGAGACCGGCGCCCGCGCCGCCGATGAGCATCTGCACCGGGCCGAGGAGCACGCCCGGGGCCTCGGCGGCGGCCATCAGCACGCCCGTGACGACGGCGTCGACGGCGTTGCCCCGGACCAGCGCGTCGCGCGCGGCCTCGGCCACGTGCGTCTCCGACGCGGACGCTCCTTTATGCACGCGAGTCTCCGCGTCGCAGCGCCGTCATTCCTGCTCGTCGTCGCGGACCACGATGCCGCCCCGCGGGCGGACGAGCCGCGCGCCGCCGCCGACGGTCGCGGGCCGCGATCGCCTGGCCAGCTGCCGCAGTCGCTTGGCCTCCTGGATCGCCCCGTCGGTCTCGAGGATCGCGAAGACCTCGCGGCACGACTCTCCGACGGCCTTCACGACCTTCTCGAGCGCGGCCGGCCCGAACGACTGCGTCTCGCCCATGGCCCGCATCCGCAGGTACGCGACGGGGCCCGCGGGGACCGCCTCGCGCGCCGGATCCATCGCCAGCACGATGCCCCAGTCGCGCGCTTGCGTCGCGGCCACAGCGGTCTCCCATACGCCGCTGGGCTCCCAGACGAAGTGGGTCACGTCGCGCGGTAGCCGCGCGACGATCTTGGCGATGCGGTCGCGCCAGAGGGAGCTGGGCGTGACCTCGGGCGGCGTGCGCAGAACGAAGCAGCGCGCCTCGAGGGCGTCGATCGCGGCGCGCGCGGCGTCGAACTCGCGGTCGGCCAGGGCGCCCGCCTTGGCGCGCGACAGGTGCGGCCCCGCGACGACGGCGAAGTCGAAGTGCGGCGGCACCGATTTGCGCCAGCGGCGCAGGGTGGCGAGGGTCGGGCCGGGGACGGCGTCGTCGCCCTCGCTCGCGGCGATGAGCACCTCGAGCAGGTCGAACCGCTTGGCGTACGCGGTGATCGCGCCGCGAAGGTGCTTTGCTCCGATGTGCCAGCGCGTGCTCATGTCGAATGCGGCCCATGATGCACGCCCGCGCCGATTGCGCCAGGGGTGAAGGTCAGTGCCCCTCGAGGGCGTGCCGCGCCGCCATGGGTCGCCGTCACACCCGCAGGATGTCCGGGGCCGACTTGAGCATCTCGTCGAGCCACGCGTTGCTGAGCTTCTCCTGCATCGAGTTGGCGCGCAGGCGCTCGCGCAGATTGGGGAAGTCGACGGCGTCGAGCTCCTGGTCCTGGTTGAAGCACGTGAAGATGACGCGCTCCTCGCCGGTGCGGGGATCCCGCAGCTTTTGCAAGCACTGCGCGCAGACCTCTTTCATCATGCACTGCATCGGCGAGTTGATGCTGCCGATGGCCACGTGCCTGGGATCGAGCAGCGGAGCGAGCACCCCGTGGCGCGCCTCGCGCACGGCGTTCATCATCCCGTCGCTTCCGATCGCGACGATGCGCGCGATCTCCCGCAGCGGTATCGCCGGCGCGCCGCCGAGCGCGCCCGTGCCGTAGGCGTGCATCGCCGCGACGACGTTGCCGCGAAACTGGCGGTCCTGCGGGCGGCTGGGGGCGATCGCGTCGCCGCCGTCGGTGCACCAGACGATCTGGTCGGTCCATCGCTCGATGTCGTCGCGCTTGAAGAGGTCTTCGCCGCGACGATACCCCGCGAAGTAGAGCACCTTGCCGCCGAGGCACTTGAACGCGCGAGCGATCGAGAAAAGCACCGCGTTGCCGAGGCCACCCCCGCAGAGCAGCACCGTCTCGCCCTTCACGATCTCGGTGGGCTGGCCCGTGGGCCCCATCAGCACGATGGGCTCGCCCGGCGCGAGGGCGGCGCAGAGGCGCGAGCTGCCGCCCATCTCGAGGACGATGGTGCCGAGCAGGCCCTTCTCGGCGTCGATCCAGGCGCCCGTGAGCGCGAGGCCCTCCATCGCGAGCCGCGCCTCGCTGCGCACCGTCTTGAAGGAGTCGGGGGAACCGTTCGCGGCCTTGCGCTCGACCGAGACGAGCGGCGCGTACGTCTCGAAGTTCTGCAGCCGGTAGAACTGGCCTGGCTGGAATTTGCGGGCGGCGAGCGGCGCGTGCACCACGATCTCGACGATCGTCGGCGTGAGGCGATTGACCTCGCGCACCGTCGCGGTGAGCTCATGGTCGATCTTGGTGAAGAGGGCCCGGAGCGACGCGTCGCGGACGGCCTGCTCCTCGGCGGTCGCGCGGGCGCCCGGGAAGAGGGCCGACACGTACGGGTAGCCGTCCTTGGCGCTCGCCATCGCGCGCACGACGCTGCCCGCGTAGTGGGGGTGGTTGTCGCCGTAGAACGAGATGGTGCGGCCGTCCTTCAAGTAGCTGGTGAAAAAGCCGTCGGTCCGCTTGCTCGCGCCGACGGGCGAGGGAGCGGCGCGCTCGAGGGTGACCCGGCCGCCGGCGTCGAGCTTGGCCGCGTACGGCCGGAAGTACTGCTTGCGTTCGTCGAGCTCGAAGGTGCCCGGGTACTCCTTCTCGTAGATGACGTTGGGGCTCGTCCCCGCCGCCACGCACACGGTGCGTGCCGGCATGTCGATCGTGGCGCCGTCGGCGCGCTTGAACTTGATGGCCCGGACGTGGCCACGACCATCGAGGATCGCCTCGAGCGGCGACATGTGCTCCACGTAGCGCACGCCCTCTTCGAGGCTCTTGATGACCTCCTCGTGATTCAGGCGATACGCCGGCGAGCTCTCGAGGCCTTTGCGGTACACGAGCGTCACGCCACCCCACGACGTGAGCAGCTTCTGCACGTCGGGCTCGCGTCCTTCGGCCTCGGCGCGCTGCTTCTCGGCGCGGAGCTCCCGGCCGTGCTGCAGGTGCCGATCGAGGGCCTCGCGCTCCTCGTCGTCGAAGCGCTGCCGGAGCTCGGCCTCGGGGTGGCCGCAGGCGAGAAGCAGCTCGTAGCGATCGAGCTCTTTCTCGATCTGCACCTGATAGTAGGCAAGAAGCTCGGTCGCCGTGTCGATGGCCGTCAGGCCGCCGCCGATGACGATCGCCGGCAGGTGGACCTGCAGGTTGGCGATGCTCGCGTGCTTGTACGCGCCCGTCAGCTGCAACCCCATCAAGAAGTCGCTGGCCTTGCGGATGCCGCGCGACAGGTTGTTCTTCATGTCGATGATCGTGGGACGGCCCGCCCCCGCGGAGATCGCGACGTGGTCGAAGCCGAGCGCCCACGCGTCCTCGACGGTGATCGTGCCGCCGAAGCGGACGCCCCCGTAGATACGCACGTGCGGATTGCGCGCGAGAGTCAGCGCCGTCACCGTGAGGAAGTTCTTGTCCCAGCGTACGGTGATCCCGTACTCGCTCACGCCGCCGAAGCCGAGCAGGCGCCGCTCGGCCAGCTCGCCGAAGAGCACCGACGAATCGAGCACGGGCATGGGTGCCGGCTGGCCCGTCGCGACGAGCCACGGGTCCAGCGGCTCGATCTTGAGCCCATCGATGGCGACGACGCCGAAGCCCTCGCACGCCAGGTGATGCGCCAGCGTGTAGCCCGCCGGCCCGAGGCCGACGACGAGCACGTTCTTTCCGCGGTAGGGCCGCAGCGTGGGCCGCGCGACGTTGAGTGGGTTCCAGCGCGTGAGGAGCTGGTAAATCTCGAGGCCCCAGGGCAGTCCGAGCGTCTCGGTGAGCACGCGTGTCTCGACCTGCGGGATGTTGACCGGCTCCTGCTTCTGGAAGATGCAGGCCTTCATGCAGTCGTTGCAGATGCGGTGGCCCGTGCCCGCGCACATGGGGTTGTCGATCGTGATGATCGCCATCGCCGCGAGCAGCTCGCCCGCCTGACGCATGGCGTGCATCTCGCTGATCTTCTCTTCGAGCGGGCAGCCCGTCAGCGGCACGCCGAGCGGGTTCTTTTTGAAGCCGCCGGCTTTTGCGTCGCCCATGCCGTGGCTGCACGAGTCCTTCTCGCGGTCGTGGCAGAGCATGCAGTAGTCGATCTCTTGCTCGACCTCGCGCGGCGACATGCGCAGGTCGGTGAGCGAAAAGCCGAGCCGCTGCCGCCGCTCGTGGTGCGGGCCGACGAAGAGCTCCGGGAGCTCGGGATCGGGTCGCTCTTCCTCGACGAGGTGCGCGTAGTCCAGCGTCTTGGGTACGCGCAGGGACACCCAGCGACGGATCGGGTCGGCCGGGGCGCGACGGCGTGCCGCGAGCCACGCCTCGATCGCGTCGAGCGCGAAGGCGGCCGCGCGTCCGAACGCCGCCTCGTCCTCGCCGGGCGCCGCCTCGGGCGCCAGCGGTCGAACGGCGGCATGCACGCGCTGGCCTCGGACACGAAGCTCCGCGGTCCACTCGGCGCCGCCGGCCTTGGCCGCCCTGCGGGCGATCTCGTCGACCTCGAGGAGCGGCAAGATCGCCGCCGCGACCGTGAGCTCCTCGTCCGTCGTGCCGCCGATGGGTGCCGCCGTCATCGCCTGGAGCGCCGCGCGCGCCACCGTGCGGGCGAGATCGGGGCCCCCCGTCCACGCCTTGCCCGCATCGGCGCGAAGGACCCGCTTCTTCACGAAGTCTTTGCGGAAGCGCCAGAGCGGATCGTTTTGCCGTACTTCGTCGCGCAGTCGATCGAGATCGCTCTCGACCGCGAACAGCGTGCCGACGAACCGGCCGACGAGGGGCGCGGCCGCGAGGAGCGCCTCGCTCTGTTGCAGCGGCGTCATCCCCTGCCCCTGGCAGGCGCGGTACGCCTCGAACTGCGCGAACCTCTCCGGCGAGGCCTCGGCGAAGAAGCGGTCGAAGACCGCGAGCAGGTCGACAAGACGCGAGGGGTCGTAGAGATCCGCGTACGTAAACCCTTTGATTCCCAGCCCCATCGTGGGGCTCGGCCCCCCGAGCGTTTCCAGCTGGCTCACTCGCTATCCCTTCGCGCCGTCGCCCTTGGAGCCCGATTCGGGTGTCCACGCGGTCGTCGCCAGATCGCCCTCTTCGAAGCCGAAGAAGATCGAGCACTGCTTGACCATGAACTTCTGCCCCTCGGGCGAAGCCAGGTCGACGCGGTAGGTGTTGATGTACTTCACCGAGGCGGTCAACCAGCTTTGCCACGCCTCTTTCGACACTTCGTTGTAGATGCGCTGGCCGAGCTCGTTGCGGAACGGCGCTCGGTCGAGGCCGGGCAATTCCTTTTTGAGCATGCGGCATTGCACGAGACGCTCTGCCATGATCCGGCGTCTTTAGCCGGACGACGAGACCGGCGCCAGCGCGCGCACGACGTGTCGCCGCGCGCCGCCGCGCACGGGTTTGTGCCGACTACGTGAGATTTGTGCCGGCTACGTGAGCTGCGAGGTGGGTGCGAGCTTGAGCGTGAGCTGCTCGGGCTTGCGCGCCGGAGCGCCGGGCGGGGGCATGTCGACGTCGAACCGACGCGCCTCGCCGTGCGGCAGGGCCTCGACGATCAGTCGCCGGGCCGAGGGGGCGACGGCCGCGAGCGCCCGCTCCGGCGAATTGTTGGTGCGCGACAGGTGGACGAGCACCAGCCGCCGGACGCGCGTCCCCTCGAGCGAGGCCGCGATCCGCGCCGTCTGCTCGTTGCCGAGGTGCCCCAGGGGCCCCGCGACGCGCCGCTTGAGCTGCGGCGGATAGGGCCCCGCTTCGAGGAGCAGCGGGCAGTAGTTCGCTTCGAGCAGGACCAGATCGCACGCCCCCAGCCATGCGCCGAACCCTGACGGCGCGTGGCCCAGGTCGGTCGCGATGGCGACGCGGTAGCCGCCCGCGCTGATGCGGAGGGCGACCTGCGGTGCGTCGTGGGGCACCGGCAGCGCCTCGACCACGAACGGCCCGAGGGCGACGGGGTCGGCTGGCGCGTACAAGCGAACATCGAGCTTGCGGCGCGCGCGTCGGAGCGCCGACGGGTCGTGAGTATAAAGGGGGGAGCGCAGGCACCTCGCGAGGGGGCTCGCATGCGAGGCGTGGTCGCCATGGTCGTGCGTGACGAAGATTCCGACGGGCGGCCGCGTCGCGATGAAGTCTGCCCCGAGGGCGCGCATCTGCTCGGTGGCGCGCACGGGCCCCATGCCCGCGTCGACGACGAGGCGCTCGCCATTCGCCTCGACTACCGCACAGTTGCCGGTCGATCCGCTACCGAGGACGTAGATGCGCACGCCGCCTCGCCCGAAACACTAGACGCTGACGTAGCTTTGAGGGAAAAATCAGGCCAAGGACTGGGCTATTTGTCTCTCTGCTCCGAATCCGCAACCGTACCCCCTGGCCAGCGCGACCGTATCGGCCGCGGGCCCCGATGAGCCGACGCGTATCCGCGCGAGGCCCGGACACGGCTGGCGTTGTGCCCGGCGTTGCGCCAGTTTCTCGCGCACGGGGCCCCGCGCATAGGATGATACGGGTGCCGCAATGACGACCCGGTCCTGCATCCAGTGCGGCAACCCCCTTCCTGCCCACGCGCAGTTTTGCGGGCAATGCGGGGCCGTCAACGCGCTGCCGGTAACCCCGGCGGGGGGTCCGTCCGTCCCCGACCCGGCCCTCCCGGTCACGTCCGCCGCGCCGCCGCCCCACGCCGACCCGCCGCGCACGATTCTTCATGCGGCGCGCCCGCCGGCCGCCGCGCCCCCGGCGTCCGGAGGTGGACCGCTCAAGCAGACGATGCTGGGCTTCGCAGGCGCACCTGCCGCACCGGGCGCAAGCGCGCCCCCCGCGCCTCCGCCGGCTGCCCGGCCTCCCGCGCCGTTCAAGAGCACGATGCTCGGCGGGGTGAGTCCCGTGGCTCTACCGCCCGGTACTGTACCCTCGTCGCCGCCCGCGGGCGCATCGACGGCGCCCGTTTCGGCCGCACCCGCGCCCGTGTCGTCGAGCAAAGGGTCACTGAAGAGCACGATGCTCGGCGGCGTGGGACCGGCGGCCGTTCTTCCCGCACAACCCGCGTCGCCCGCGTCTTCAGGGCCGCCGACGCCGGGCGGCAAGGGATCGCTCAAGAGCACGATGCTCGGCGGCGTGGGACCGGCGGCCGTTCCCCCTGCGGATCCACCAGCCGCGTCGCAAGCTGGCCGCCCGGCCGCCCGCCTCTTGGGATCCAACACCGTGCTTGGCGTCGCGATCCCCGGAATCGCACCCACCCGCCCGGGCGAACCGACGCCGCCGGCGCCCAATGCGGGGTTCCCGCGCACGGCGATCATGGAGAATGCGCCTCGCCCGGGCGCGCCGCTCGACCCTCCGCCGCCAATCGTCCCTGCGCCGGCGCCGCTCGAGGACATGCCCGCGCCGTCGCGACCTCGCCTCGTCAAGAAGCGCGGCGTGCCGATCGTGGCTGTCGCAGTGGCCGCGGGCGCCGCGCTGCTCGTGGGCGGCGGCGTCATCGCATGGTTCTGGCGCAGTGCGCCCCCCATTGCGGCGCAGCCGACCGTGACACCCGACGGCAAGGACGTCCTTCACCTGAAGTGCGAACCCGCGAGCTGCGCCAACGGGACCACCGCCGAGCTCTCCGGGATCACGGCCACCTTCCAGAACGGCGAAGCGGACCTGCCCCTCGTGGAGCCCCTGCACGTCGGCGAAAACCCCCTCGTCGTCCACGTCGACCGCCCGGGCAGCGGACGCGACGAGGCGGTCAAGCTCGTCGTCCCGGTCGCGTACCGGGTGCGGGCCGACGTCTCGACGATGGGCTCGCAGCACCCGAGCGTGACGATTCACGTCGACGCGCTGCCCGGCAGCGAGGTCCGCGTCGGCGGCAAGCCCGTGACGCTCGATGCGACCGGCAAGGGCACGTACACCCTCGACGAGGCGTCCGCGACCGAGGGTCCGGCCGACGAGTCCCGCGTCGTCGCGGTCGACGTGCCGTATACGGTGTCCGCGCCACCGGGCGCCGTGCCGGCGCGTCCGGTCGAGGCGGGCACCGTCAGCGCGCGCGTGGCCATCGCGCCGCTGCGCGTCGACGCGCCGTGCGCGACGTCGGTCGTCCTGGCCGACCACGTGGTCGTGTCGGGCCGCGCGGCCAAGGGCGCGAGCGTGACGATCGACGGCGCTCCCGCGACCGTCACCGCCGACGGGTCCTTCGAGGGGACCGCGGCGCTGCCCGAGCGCGGCGAGCGGACCGTCGAAGTGCGTGGCGGCACGAGCGCCATGGTGGCGCGCACGGTCCACCTTTCGGTCAAGCGCGCAGCGAGCCTCGTCGAAGAGGCCAGGGCCTTCGAGCAGCAGAAGACGCTGGGCTACGACGCCGCGGTCAGCGCGCTCACCGCGTCCGCCACCGGCACGAGCGCGGCGGACGGCCAGATGATGGTGGTCGACGGCGAGGTCATCGAGCCACGCGCCTCGGGGCATCGCATGCTGATCCTCGTGGACGACAAGCGGGGGTGCGGCCGAGGGCCCTGCCTGGCGCGCGTCGTCGTCGGCCAGGATTCGACGGTGCTGCGCGGACAGCGGCTGCGCGCGTACGGTCACCTCGCGCGCGCCTTCACGACCCCCGTCGGGCAGACGGTCCCAGAGGTCGAGGCCGAGTTCATCCTCACGTCGAAGCGATGACCGTGCGAAAGGCGCTGTGGGGCGCCGCCATCGGAAGCGCTGCGATGGTCGTGGCGACGGGCGGCGCGCGCGCCCAGCGCGTCGACCCCGAGCGCCCCCGGACGCTCATCGTGGGCCTGCCGCCAGGGGCTCGCGCGGATCGCGTCGACGGGACCCGCTGCGGCCGATCCCTTCCCCTGCCGGCGTCGGAGCTCCGCGTGGCGTGGCGGACCGCTCTCGGGACGTTCATCGAGCGTGCTCCGGTCGTCGACGCGCGAGGCGGCTCGTACATGGTCGGTGTCCGGGGCGACGTGATCGCGCTGACGCCCGATGGCTCCGAGCGATGGCGGGTGCTCACCGGAGCGACGCAGCCGGGCCCTTTGGCACTGCTCTCGGACGACACGGTCGTCTTCGCCGACGCGACCGGGCAAGCGTTTGCCGTTCGCGACGGAGCCGTACGATGGCGCACGCGGTTCGGCCGTCCCGACGTCGACAGCCCGTCTCCGCTTCCCCTCGACGATGGGGGCGTGGTGGTGGCCACGCCCCGCGAGCTCGCGCTCCTCGACGCCGACGGCAACGAACGCGGGCGCGTGGTCCTGCCCGAGCCCGTGCTCGGACCGCTTCTCTGGACCTCGGGCCACGTCATCGCAGTCGGCGCGAGCGGCTCGGTGTGGAGCTGGCTTCCTGGCGCTGCACGCGCCGAGCGCGCGGGCGCGTTCGGATCCGCGATCGACGGCGGCGCCGTGCTGACCGATCACACGCTCGTCGGCATCGCTGCCCGCGACTCGACCCTGCTGGCGCTCGATCTCGCTTCCGGCACGACGGCGGTGCGCGCCACGTCGTCCCGCGGGGTCTGGCGCGGCCCGCCCGCAGTGTCCGATGCGATCGCGTTCGTCGTGTCCGTCGGATCGCCGGGCGAACGGGTGACCCTCATCGATCCATCGGGCGAGGACATCGGACGCGCGACGCTCCCGACGAGGGCGGCCGCCCTCGTCTCCGGGTCGGCCGATGCGGGCGCCCCTCCCCCGCTTCCAGCCGGCCCGACGCCCCCGCTCGTCGACTCGGCCGGCACGTTCGCCTTCGCCACGGCCGACGGCACCGTCGGCGTCGCTCGCTTCTCGATCGGCGCCCCCAATCGCCCGGCGACGTCAGCCGCGGCAGAAGCGGCAGGAGCGAGGGTACCCGTCGATGCGCTCGCCGACATCTGTCCGATGCCGTTCGGCGCAATCGGCAGCTCGAGCAGCGCGCCCCGGCCCGTGACCGGGCTGGCAGCCCTGCCCGAGCAACGCCTCCTGGCCGTGTGCCGGTCGGGCGCGGTGCTCGCCCTGACTGGTCGATGACTGGCGATGCGCGGCTGAAAGCCTTATAGTAGCTTCAGCGACATGATCACGATCACCGAAAAGGCCGCCACCAAGGTTCGTGAAATCGCCGAAGCCGAAGCCCTGCTCGGCCAAGGTCTCCGCCTCCGAGTCATCGGAGGGGGATGCGCCGGATTCAGCTACGACCTCTACTTCGAGGACAAGCTTGGCGAGATGGACGAGCAGTTCGAGTCCAACGGCGTGAAGCTCTACGTCGACCCGATGAGCTTCCAGTACCTGGAGAACGTCGAGATCGACTACGTCGAAGGCCTGCACGGCGCCGGGTTCAAGTTCAACAACCCGAACTCCAAAGGCACCTGCGGCTGCGGCTCGTCGTTCTCCGCCTAGGGGCCTGAAAGCAGCGCGCCCGCACCTTTGGGGCACGGGCGCGCAGGTCGACGTCGCTCTGTAAGCCGAGTTCTGTCTCGCGTCGGGGTCACCCCGTGACGCGGAGGCGATCATTCCTCTAGGACGGCGGTTGCCCGCCGCCTCAAGCAGCCTACCCGCAGACTTGGGCGAGCAGCCCTTTGTCCGTTGCCGGCGAACCGGCGACGGAGCGCCTGCCTACATGGCTTTGCTCCCGATGGGGTTTGCCTTGCCTCCCCCGTTGCCGTGGGAGCGGTGGGCTCTTACCCCGCCGTTTCACCCTTGCCGTCGTTCATCGCTGAGCGACGGCGGTCTGTTCTCTGTTGCACTCTCCTCGGTGTTTCCACCACCGGACGTTATCCGGCATCGTGCTCCGCGGAGCTCGGACTTTCCTCCCGCCGTGCCGAGGCACGACCGGCGACCACCCGAGCGGCGTCGACGCCCTAGTCTTGCACCGGGGGCGGCATCGCCGCAACCAGCCCGGGCGCAGCCGGCCTGCGAAGGGCCAGCACCGCGACGACCGCAACGAACGGCGCCACCACGAGCCCATAGCGTCCGGCCCCGAAGAACACGGCGTGCAAGAGCGCCGTGGCCACGATCACCGCGGCCGCGACTGGAACCGCCAACGGCGCTTGGACCACGGCACGAGGCCCCGCCAGCGCGAGCGCCGCGGGGACCGCGAGGTAGCCCGGCCACGCGTGCCATGTGAGGGCGGCGATGCCGCCGAGCGCGAGGACCACGCGGGTGGCCCGCGTGCGCGCGCCCTCGATGCGCGCGCACGCAACGAGCGCCAACAGCAAGAAGACCCGACTCACGATGGTTTCGACGGCGCCGAGACACGTCTTCGCACGCTCGCCGAAGACGGCCGGCGCGCTCGCGTGCAGGTACCATGGCGCTCCGCCGAAATAGTCGAACGTCATTGCCAGCTTGGCAGGTGCGCGCGCCATCCAGCCGAGGGGGTCGCGTGCGATGCGATGCTCCGCGGCCCGCTCGAAGCAAGCGTCCTTGGCCGCCTCGTCCCACACCGTGGCGCACTCGGTGGGCACTGCCACGGGCTGCCACCCGCCATCGACCGACGTCGCGCCGATGAGCAAGTTCCACCCGCCATTGACGCTCACCAGCGCGCATCGGTTCATTCGTACGCAATTGCGGGCGGTCCATGGTGCGACGCACGCCAGCGCGATGGCCGTCGCCGCCGCCGCGGCCGCAAGGCGCCCGCGCCGCGGGGTCGCCGGACCGGGCGCGAGCGCGCCGAAGAGCGGCGCAAGCAGGAGCGACTGTGGCCGCACCAGCGTGGCCATTCCGAGAGCCAACCCCGCCGCGGCCGCCCATCGGAGTGGACGCTCGTCGACACGCCCGCGCGCCACGGCGGCCGCGGCGGCCAAGAGCAGCGACGCGGTCACCCCTTCGGTCATCAGCGCCGCGGTGTAGGGGACCAGCGCGGGATGCAGGGCGACGAAGAGCCCTGCTGCCACCGACGCCGCGCGCCCGGCGTCGCTGGCCTCCGCGAGACGATGCGCCGCGAACGCGCCGACGGCGCCCACCGCGGCGTTGCCCGCCATCGCCACCGCGGTGCCGGCCCCGAGGACTGCGTACGCGGCCGCGAGCAGCGCCGGATATCCGATGGGATAGTGCGCCGCAAAGGTGACAGCGCCGTCGGGCCAGAGCCAAGTGAACCCGGCGCCGCTCGCCAGCCGGCGCGCAAGGACGTCGTAGTAGCGCCCGTCCTCCGCCGGCGGAAAGCGCGTGCTCGCCCACAGAACGACGAACATCCGGGCGAGCAGCGCCACGCCAAAGACTCCGAGCGCGTCGATGCTGGACCAACGCCCGCGAGCACGCATGGGCGACGATATACACCGGCGGACCGCGAGGCAGTCGCCTGGCGGCCCCGAACGTCCGTGAGCGCGTCTCGCGCACGAATGCGCGCAGGCTGCGCATCACGAGGTCACGTTTGCAGTCACGTAAGTATGCATAATAATTCGGTTCGAATCCTGGGCGAGTGTGGTACGAGCGGTGCACTTGGCCGACACGACTACCTTGAAAAAAACAGTATCGTCGTTGCTTCGAGACCCGTCCCCGGCCGCCCTCCGCGTCGGGCTTGCGTTCGTCGTCGCCATCGCCGGAACGGCGGCAGGCGGGTGCTCGAGCAGCAGCCAATCCGGATCGCCCCCCATCTCCGGCGCCGACGGCTCGTCGGCGACGACGGACGACGGGACCGACGGCGGCACGTCGTCGAGCACGAACGACGCGGCCGTGGCCACCGCGAGCGACGCAGGGTCCGACGCCAAGACGCCTGCGACCGGGGGCGACGGGGGCGACGGGGGCGACGCGCCCGCCGGCCAATCCGGCGCCAACGCATACTGCGCCGCGGTGTGTGATCGCGAAGCGACGTGCCTCAACGTGGCGATCGACGCGTCGACGTGCCATTGCACCGCGGGCACGCTGACACTCTATCGCAGCGACTACGTCGCCCGGCTGGCCGCATGCGAATCCGCAGCAAGCTGCCAAGACTTGCTCGCGACCGACGGCAGCGCGCCCGATTCGGGGTTGGACACGTGCGCCGACTCGGCGCTCGCGCAAATCACGCCGACCGCGGCCGTGGCCGCGCTCTGCACGCAATTGGGCCTTTCGATCTGCGCCGAAGACGCCGTCCCCGACTGCCCCGGCACGTTCAAGGTCTATAGCGATGGGACCGTCAATGCCGTTTCTGCCTGCATTGCCGATCCCAATTGCAATGACCACGCGGCCTGCGTTACTACGGCCTTGACGCCGCAGTAAGGCTGCGCCATTTGCGGCTTCGCATTGGCTTCGTTGGTCGGCCAATCCCGTGGCCGGTAAATCGAAGTGGCCTCAATCGAGGGCTTTTGCCTTGATTCTTGTGTGCTCAGGAGTTCCTCGCAGGCCTCCTGCATACCCTCGTTCGCCCCTCGAGCCAATCCAATCTGATTTGTTTCTATGGACTCGATCGACACACCCAATTGCGCAATGAGTCAGTCCAAAGTGCTCAGACCGCGCAGAGATCCACGCAATCTGCGCACCGTGCATGGACGGTCGAGACCGGCGCTTTCATTCAATATCGCCGTCGCAGCCTCGTTTTTCCGAAGAATTCGCCGTTTTGAAGCGGTTGGAATGGTATCTGCAACATGTAGTAACGACTCGCGGCAAAGCCGTCGCGAAACAACCTACGACTCGCGGGGCGAGGACCCCCGCACTGAAGGATCAACCATGACGACTCATCTCTCTTCCCGAATTGCCGTTCTCGCTGTTTGCGCCGTGGGTTTCTCGCTCCAGGCTTGCGGCGGCGCCCCCGACGGTCAGCCCGTCGAGAAATCGTCGCAGGACCTCAGCATCTTCGGCGTGGCCATCCCGGCGCCGACGGTCACCATCAGCGCGGGCGACCACACCACGACGATCGACCCCGTCGGCGTCGTCGACCAGTTCATCCCGGACGGCGGCATCAAGATCCCGGACCCGCTCACGCCGGTCGACTCGATCATCAGCGCGCTCGACAACGGCGTCTCCGTGGGCCTCACGGCCCCCGGCATCGAGCTTGGCGGCACGATCGGCCTTCCGATTCCCCTTCCCCAGATCCCCGATCCGTTCGCGGCCGCGGGAGGCATCACCATCATCGGCAACTGACGAACACGGGTGGGGGACGTGATCGCCGTCGGGTCACGCCCCCAACCAACCGAGCCTGCGTAAGGCCACGCTCAGCTCGGACAGCGGCAAGCCGACCACGTTGGTGAAGCTGCCGTCGATGCGTTCGACGAAGGCGGCGGCAAGGCCCTGAACGGCGTAGCTCCCGGCCTTGTCCCGCCCCTCGCCCGTGGCCACGTAGTCGGCGATCTCCGACGCGGACAGCGCGCGAAAGGTGACTCCTGTCGTCACGGTCTGCACGTGCGCAAGCGTCCGTGCACGCCCCGCGAACGCCTCGGCGAGCGCGAAGCGCGTGGCGACGTGGTGGCTCGATCCGGCGAGGCGCTGGAGCATCGTGCGCGCATGATCATCGTCGGCGGGCTTGCCCAGAATCGCCCCATCCGGGGCCACGACAAGCGTGTCGGCGACGAGGACGCGAGAACCCTGCGCCACCACGGCGCAGACTGCGGCCATTTTCGCCAAGGCGATGCGTTCGAGGTACGCGGACGGGGTCTCGGCGGCGCGCGGCGTCTCGTCGATCTCCGCGAATCGGACCGCATACGGGATGCCCAGGCGCCCGAGCAGCTCCTTGCGGCGGGGCGACTGGCTCCCGAGGATGAGCGGCGCGTCCGCGGGCACGAGCGCGATGGTACACGCGCCGGGCGCGTCGGCGGGCGCTGGCGCTCGAAATCTGGTGTAACGTCCGGCGCCCATGCGCACTTCGATGGGGCCCTGCTGGCTCGTTCGCCGCGTATGCGGCGGTGCTGCGGCCTGCGTCCTCGTCACGGTTGCGGCTTCGGCTCGCGCCGCCCCGGCATGCGCCGGCCCGCTCAGCCCCTGCATCGACGACGATGCGCTCTGGGTTCACGCGGGCCCGGCGCGGTTCGTCCAGGTCGGGTCTACGGAGACTTTGCCGGGCAGCCAGCTCGGCTTCGGCATCGTCGCGACGTACCTGGCGCGGCCCGTCGTATTTCAGATCCCCTCGCCCGGAGCACTGGGCAGCGACCAGTACGCGGTCAACCAGCAAGTCAACGCCACGTTCTTGTGGGCTTACGGCCTGACCGATCGCCTCGAGCTCGACGTGGCGCTGCCGATCACGCTCGGCCAGAACGGAGCCGGGCTATCCCCGATCACGGGCGGCGCCGCGCTGAAGGACACCGCCGTCCGCGACATGCGGTTCGGATTCGCGTACGAGCTCGTCCCCCACGCCACGAACAAGTCCGTCGCCCCGGTCGGCCCGCACGCTCCAGACGCCGCGATCGAGGCGACGCGGGAGTGGGGTCTGGCGGCCCGGTTCGAGATGAGCGCTCCTACGGGCGACCACGATCAGTTCGCCGGTGAGTCGACTGCGGTATTCGTCCCGAGCGTCGCTGCCGACTACCGGCACCCCGGGGGCCTCATCGCCGGCCTGGAAATCGGCGCGCGCCTCCGGCCGACGACCGACCTACTCACGGCTCGCGTCGGCTCGCAGCTCGTGCTGGGCGGTGGCGTCGGCTACGAGATTCTCCCCCACGAGCTGCTCACGGCGGCCTTCGAGGCCTGGGCCTTGCCCATGCTCGTGACGCAGGGCGACGGCAGTCACATCGTGCCTGCCGAGTGGCAGGTCTCGGCCCGCACCGCGCCCCTGGCGCACGGCGCTGTCACCCTCGAAATCAGCGGCGGCGGGCCGTTCCAAATGCCGGAGCCGGTCACCACGCCGCAGTTTCGATTCACCCTCGGTGTCCGGTGGTCGCCGACGGGCCGTGCCACGCCCCAGGCACCGCGATGACCGTTGCTGTCCTTCGCAGTTCGAGCGCGCGCCACCTCGTGCTGCGCGCCGCGGCGGGAGATGTGTTTCCCGCCGCCCTGCGTGACGCCCTGGCCCTCGAGAAGGTGAAAAACGGGTGGATTCGGGCGACGGGGATCCTCGAGGACGCCCAGATACGACCGCTGCGCGCAGACGGGGGCGGGGGCGACGCGACTCGAATGCGCCCTGTCGCCGGGCTCCTTTATCTGCTGCACCTCGACATGCCGATCGCCGCCGACGACGGCGATCGAGAATCCGCCTGGCGGGGCTTGGTCGCCTTCGCTGGCGAATCGGGCCCCGAGACGCTCGGCGCCGAGATTCTTCACGGACGCGTCCGGAGCCTTCATGCCTTGGTCACGGTGTTGGACGACCTCGCCGCGGCAAGCACCTGGTCGGCCGCCATCGAAGCCTCCGCCCGGTCGGAGCCTCTCGGAGCGTCCGGCGGCGCCGCAAGAGCCGTCGGCACCTCCGGCACGTCGCCGGCGGGGGCGGTCCCCATGCCGCCGAGACCGCTTCGCCCTTCGGTCGATCTCGACACGCTCGTGCCCGAGACGGGCGACACGGTCGATCACTTCGCGTTCGGGCGCGGCGATGTGCTCAAAAGCGACGGGGATCGTTTGCACGTCAGGGTCCACAAGGACGGGCGCGTCCGCGAGATCGCGCTGGAAATGCTTCGCGTCACCCCTCTGGAGGGATCGTCGACGGCCGCCCCCGGAACGCGGCATTTCAAGCTTGAGCGCCGAGTTTGAGGCGATCCGCGCTCCCGCGCCGCCTGGTCGTTGCTGCTCGGGTCACTTGACGGTGCGGCCAGAGGAAGATTAGGCCGTGCCCAACCGTTTTGTCGTCGTGTCGAGCCACCCGGCCCTTTCCCGGTGGCGTGGAGGATCCATGAGCCGATCAATCGCTGCAACCTTTGCCCCGTTCGTGATCGCGATCGCGGCGTCGCCCGCCATCGCGTGCGGAGGCGACCCGCCGCCCCCCAAGACCGCCGCCGACACCCCGCCGCCGGTCGCGCCGGCCCCCGCGCCTCGCCTTCCCGAGAAGGCCCCTGACTCGCCGACCGCGAGCGCCGTCCGTATCTCGGACGAGATCGTCAAGGCCTGTGGGATCAGCGAGCCCGACGCCTACTTCGCGTTCGATTCGGCGAACCTGCGGCCGGACGACGTTCGTGTGCTCGGCCAGGTCGCCACCTGCTTCACCAGCGGCCCGCTCAAGGGACGGGTCCTCAAGATGGTCGGCCACGCCGATCCGCGCGGCGACAGCGACTACAACATGACCCTCGGGCAGTCCCGCGCCGACGCCGTCACCAGCTACATGCGCGGCAAGGGCATGGACAAGTCCAAGTCCGAGTCCACCTCGCGCGGGGCCATGGACGCGACCGGGAGCGACGAGCCGAGCTGGGCGCGCGACCGGCGAGTCGATATGCTGCTCGGTCAGTAAAGTCCCCGGGTGATGATTTCTACCACGCTCGCCGTGCTGGCTCAGGCCGTCGATTCGGGTCCCCGCCCAGAGGCCGAAGCGCCGACGGTGAAGCTCGACCTCGTCGGCCTGTTCCAGAACGCGGCGTGGCCCATCAAGACGACGATCGCCCTGCTCATCGGGTGCTCGCTTCTCGTCTGGATGATCTCCGTGCTCAAAATGCTCCAGCTAGGGCGCCTGCAGATGGTCCAGCAGGACTTCGATCGGCGCGTGCGCAACGCGACCTCGCCGAGCGAACTGTACGAGGCCTCGCAGTCGAGGCGCTCACCGGGTGCGCGCGTCGTGGCCCAGCTGTTCACGCGGGCGCCCGGGGCGACCGTGGAGCGGCTCCGGGCGATCGCAGATCGCGCGATCCTTTCGGAGAGCCAGGGGGCCCGATCGCTCATGTGGCTCCTCGCCTTCATCGCCGCGGGCGCGCCGTTCATCGGCCTGTTCGGCACGGTGTACGGGATCATGGACGCGTTCATCCGCATCGGCGCGGCTAAGACGGCCAGCCTCCCCGTGGTGGCCCCGGCGATCGGCGAGGCCCTCATCACGACGGCGATCGGTCTCGCGGCCGCGATTCCCGCTGTTTTCTTTTACAACTGGATCGACAAGCGCGTTAGCGACTTCGTCGCCGAGCTCGAAGCGGCGGCGGCCGAGTGGATCGCGCTCGTGACGGAGGGCACGGCCCGTGTCGACACGCCCATTCCGCTGGTGGCTGCGCAGGCCCGATCGGGCAGCCAGCGGCCCCGGCAGTGACGGTCGGAGGGTAGTCCCATGGCGCTCTCGTCGTCGACGAACCGGGGCGGCGCATTCCGCGAAATCAACGTCACCCCGCTCGTAGACGTCATGCTCGTGCTGCTCATCGTGTTCATGGTGACGGCGCCGCTGCTGACGTCCGGGCTTCACATCGATTTGCCGGAGGTCCAGGCGACGAACACCCCCATCAAGGACGCCAAGCTCGTGGTGTCGATCACCAAGGACGAGCACATTCTCTTCGGGGAGGACGACGTCACGAAGAACATCGAGCAAGCGCTGCTCGACAACCCTCGCGTCCAGAAGGAACACGAGCTCTACATCCGGGCGGACAAGGAGGCCCGGTACGGCGTCGTCGCACGTGCCGTCGCCGCGGCGCGCGTCGCGGGGGTCACTTCGCTCAACCTGCTGGTCGAGCCGGAAGACCTGAAGCCCGACCAGGCCACGCCGTGAACGCGGAGGTCCGGCCGGGGTACGACGCCCAAGACGTCACAATCGCGTGCGCCGCCGCACTCCTCGCGCAGCTCGCATTCATCGCCGCGTTCTCGATGCCGTCGCCCAAGCTCGTTCAGGCCGACATCTCGAACGACAACGCGCAGCCGATCGCCGTCTCCATCACGCCGGTCCTCAAGCTGGGCACGAAGAACCCCGGCAAGCTGCCCTCGCGCTGGCAGCGCAAGGCGCCCACGGCCGCCAAGACTCCGGCGCCGGCTGCCTTGCCCTCGCCGATGGCGGAGAAGACGCCCGAGGCCATCCCCAAGACCACGGTCCCGGACGCCTCGGTTGCCCCTGTAGCAAGCGACACCAAACACACCGATCTCGCCAATCCCACGGCACCGGAGACGCCCCAGGCACCCGCCGCGGCGGCGTCGACGGAGGGGTCCGAGCAGGGCGCCGCGAACGGCACGGAGACCGACCCCTTGAAGGCTCGAGCCGTCGACATGTACAAGGCTCAGCTCGGGGCATGGTTCGTTTCCCACTTCCAGATCCGGGGCAAGATCCCGTTCGACAAGCTGAAGGCGCTGCGATCACTGGTCTCGGTGACGGTCACGGCCGAGCGCAGGGTGGGCTCGGTCGCGGTGCTGAAGCCGAGCGGAGACGCGACGTTCGACGGCGAGGTGCAGTCGGCGCTGTCGCGCATCCAGTCGGGCGGGGCGCGCCCCCCCCCCCCCCCGACGGAACCCGACAAGGGCGACAAGCCCTTCACGGTGGAGTTGGAGTTGACGTCCGAGAAGCTGTGCCGCGAATGACCCTGCCCTGGCCGACGCCACGCCCCATGCCGCCCTGGGGGTTCGCGCTCGTGTGCTTGCTCGTGACCCTCGCCGCCACGACCGGCGCCGCGGCCGACACGCCCGCGCAGGACGCTGCGACGCCGCCCGACGAGAGCGTCCTCGGCACCGTCGACGCCAACGGCTCGGGCGAAGGTCTTCCGCCGCTGCCCAAGATGGGCGTCGTGCCCGTGGTCCCGACCGGAACGGCCGACAGCCTCGTTTACCTGGTGGTGCGGCACGACATGGAGCTGAGCGGGCAGTTCGACGTGCAGAGCGAGGACCTCGCTCCACCCGGCCCCTTCACGCACACGACAGGTCTCGACCTCTCGCAATGGCGCGCGAAGGGTGCCGAATACGTACTTCGCGTGTATTCCCAGCCCGCGGCGACCGACTCTTCGAAAACGGAGCTGGTCGGCGAGGCATTCGTCCCCCCGAACGGCCCCCCGCCCAAGCCCTCGTCCGATCCGGCCTACAGCCCCCCGGACCCCAAGCCGGCCTTTCGCGCGGTGGTCCCGACGGCGACCACCGAGGTGCGCGCGGCGTCGCACCGCCTGGTCGACCAGCTCCTTGGCGCGCTCACCGGGCGGCCCGGGGGGTTCGCCAGCGAAATGGCGTACGCCGAGCGGGTCGGTCACTGGCGGCAGATCTTCGCCATCGACTCCGACGGCTTCGATTTGCGCGCGGTTGGCCCCGGAGGCGCGACCGCGCTCTCCCCCGCGTTCGGCCCGGCGGGACAGATCTACTACGCGCTCTCGGACGACTACACGCCCTTCCGTCTCGTGCAGGGTCCGGAAGCGACGCCGGTCCCGGTCGCGGTCCCGGGCTCGATCATGGGGCTCGCGATCGCGCCGGACCGGACGCGGATGGCCCTGACGGTGATGGACTCGGGCACGAGCAGCGTCTGGGTGGGCGCGCGCGACTCACTGAAGCGGATGGCGACGGAGCCGTTCGCGAACCACCCGGCCTTCGGGCCGCTCAACAAGCTCGCCTACATCGCGGGCAGCCCGGTGCAGCGCGTCTACGTCGACGGCAAGCCCATCTCGCCGCCCGGGTTCATGGCGAGTGCACCCGTCTTCTGCGATACGCCGCAGGGGCTGCTCGTGGTCTTCACCGTCGGGGTGGGCTCGGGCGCAGATATCATCGCGATGGACAGCCACGGAGGGAACGTCCGGCGGCTGACGCAGCACGAGGGCGCGAATACCTACGCTGCATGCAGCCCCGATGGCCGGCTCGTGGCCTTCTTCTCGACCGGCAAACGAAAGCTCGGGGCCGCGAGCGGCACGAGCGACGCCGGCGCCGGCCTCTTCATCATGCCCATCCAGCGCCCGTGGCTCGCCAAGAAGATCTCGAGCGAAGTAGGCGAGTCGCTGCGCTGGGAGCCGATCGTTTCGCCCACGCCCGGTCGCTGACCGGCCGCTCGACTACGTCCCCGGCTTGGTCGGTGCCGGCGTTGCGGCTGTCGGTACGGCGCCCGAGACCGTCTCGTCCGCCGTCGGCAGGAGGGCAATCTCCAGCCGGCGGTTGCGGGCGCGCGCTTCGACGCCGTCGTTCGGCACCAGCGGGTCGGTGCTCCCGGCAGCGGCCGCCGTGAGCGCCGCGGGCGGCACGCCGAGCGAGACGAGGTACTCGACCACCGCGACCGCGCGCGCTGCCGTCAGCTCCCACGCCGATTCGTACGTCTTGGACTTGAAGGGCGCGTCGTCGACGTTCGCAGTGACGAGGAAGCGGCGGCCGCTCGCGCCCGGCGCGTTCGCCTGCAGCGCCCGCGCGATCTCCATCAACGTCCCCTTGCCTGCCTTGCGGATGTCGGCGTGGGCGCCCTCGAACAGCAAATCCCCCTCGAGGTTCATCACGAGGCGCCCCCGCCGCGACTCCACGCGCAATTGCCCGGCGGCGATCAGCGCCTGAAACCGTTTTTCGAAGTCGCGAAACAGCTGGGTGTGAACCTCGGCCGCGGCCTGGGCCTTGCGCAGCTCGTCGAGGCGGAGCCGCGCGTCGTCGAGGGCTTTCGACAGCGTTCCGCGGTCGGCCAGGATCTTGTCGACGTCCTTGCCAAGGCGGCCGAGCTCCGACCGGAGCTGCTGGTTGATGGCCGTGGCCTCGTCGAGCTGCGCCTGCAGGTTGTGGCTCGACGTCGAGAGCTCGGCGAGCTTCGTGTCGCGATCTTGCGTTGCCGCCTGGGCTGCCGCGACGTCTGCCTGCAGGGCTTGGATCTGCGCCGCGGCGTCCTTGGCGTGCGCGTCGGCGTCGACCTGGCGCGCTTGCGCCTCCGACGCGGCGCGCGCGGCATCGGCCACGCAGCGGTCGTAGTTCACCTTGGAGACGCATGCGCTCGACGCGAGGGCCGTCAGCGCGAGGACTGTCGAAGTGCAGCGCAGGGAGCAGCGCAGGGACGTCTTCACGGCGTCCGTCATACCCTCACGCCGGCCGCTCGACCACCTTCGCGCGCACGCCTCGAACGAGCACCGCCGTCCCCGGCTCGCAGTGGGAACGCTTGACCATCGCAAGCGCTACGGCCATGCCAAGCGTGGGTGAAAACGCGGCGCTCGTCACCTCGCCGACCGCAGCGCCGGCCTCGTCGACGACCTCGGCGCCCCGTGCGGGCGCCGCCGGCGTCTCGAGCACGAGGGGCACGAGCTTGCGTTTCACGTGCCCCCGCAGCTCGAGCATGCAAACCACCTCTTGCCCGAGATAGCAGCCCTTGTCGAAGCTCACCGCCACCTTCTCGAGCGCGGCCTCTTGCGGGTACGTCTTGTCGTCGAAATCGGCGCTGAAGCGCGGCACCGCGCGCTCGAGACGCAACGTCTCCCACGACCCGTCGTCACCGATCGCACCGCCCGCATCGGCGACGGCGCGAACGACCGCTTCGCGGACGGACGCCGCTGCCGGCGGCGGGGCGACGACCATCGCGCCCCCGAGGCCCGTGCGATCCAGTAGCCCACCCACGCCGCCTGCCTGACGCGCCGCGCGCAGCACATCGACCGAGCGCGGCCCGTGGAGCAGCCACGACTCGAATCCATCGCCCGGCGTGACCTCCACATCCTCCATCACGAGGTAATGATCCAGGTGCGCGCGAAGCGTCTCCATGGCCGCGCCAGCGGCCACGACGTACAGGCTCGACGCATCCCCGACGACGACGACGTCGACGACCACGCGGCCCGTTCGCCCGACGACGAGACCGTAGGTGGCGTCGTCGTCGCCGCGGTGGGCGAGGTCGCTCGTGACGAGACCGTTGAGCCAGGAGAGCCGATCGGCGCCGCGGACCACGAGTGTCGCCAGGTCACGCCCCGGCACCGCGAGGACCGAGCGTCGGGCTGCGCTCGCGATCACGCTGCCTTCCTGCGGCTCCACGCTCATCGCGGAAACATAAGTCGAGCGTTGACGAAGTCGAGCGGAGGCGCCGTCACCGCTGTTATTGTTCGCTCGATGGGCGTGGATTGCATGACGCGGACCCCCGGGGTGCGCGACTCGGCATGGCGGGTATAGGCGTCATCGTCAACCCGAAGAGCCGGCGCAACCTGCGCGATCCCGGCGCGGCGCTCCGGCTCGAGCGCAAGCTCGGGGACCACGGCGTGCTGCGCCGCGCAGGCTCCATCGAGGAGCTCTATCGCATCGCCGAAGACTTCCGCCGGCTGGACATCGACGTCCTCGCCATCAGCGGTGGCGACGGGACGGGGCACGTCACGCTCACCGGGTTCCTCGACGTGTACGGGGGCGCCATGGTCCCGCAGGTGGCCCTCTTGCGGGGCGGCACGATGAACACGGTGGCCAACTCGGTCGGTGTGCCGCGCGGCGGGCCGGAGGGGCTCCTCGCGCGCCTCGTTGGCGCGTACGCCCGCCGGGCGCTCCTGCCGCTCGCGGGGGTGGAGCGGCGTGTCATGTGCGTGCGGCCCGAGGGGGGGCGCGCGCAATACGGGTTTCTCTTCGGTACCGGCGTCGTTCACGGCTTTCTGGCCGAGTACTACCGCAGCGGAGCCGCGACGCCGTGGGTCGCCGCGACGACGCTTGCCCGCGGCATCGGCAGCGCCGCCGTGGGCGGTCCGATGATCCGCCGCATGGCGGCGCCGTTCCGCGGATCGGTCGCACTCGACGACGGCACGACCTGGCCCGAGCGGGACTACCTCACGATCGCCGCGGGCAGCATCGCCGACATCGGCCTGCGGTTCCGCCCCTTCCACCGCTTCGCGGAGCGCGACGGTGCGTTTCACGTCCTCGGCATTCACACGTCGCCGCTCGGATTCGTCGCCGAGCTGCCCCGCATCCAGCGCTGCAGGCCCATGCGGAGCGGCAAGGCCTACGACGCCGTGTCGACGCGCGCCGTGCTCTCGAGCCACACCGGCCGCTTCGACTTCATGATCGACGGCGACCTCCACGTCTCGCAAGGCACGCGCCTCGAGATCGCGATGGGCCCGAAGGTGAGGCTGCTGGTCGTTCGACCTACACGGTAGGGCCGGTGCAACTTGCACGGGGCGGGGGCAATCCTTACCCTCGAGCGGTCGTGCGCGCTCTCACCTTGGCCGCGATGATGCTCGGGGCGCTCGGAACACTGGCGCTCGTGGCTTCGTCGGCACGGGCCGACGGGCTCAGCGGCCGCGAGACGCAGCGTCTGCTTCGGGGCGAGTCGGTCGCCCGCGGCCAGTCGGTTCTTGTCGGCGATCGCAAGTACGTGGGCGGGGTGTCGTACGTGATCCTGGACGGATCGGCCGACGACGTGGCCCGTCTGCTGGCCGACGTCAACGTGTGGAAGCGCGTGCTGCCCAAGACACGTTCGGCCCGACCCGTGGGCACCGTCGGCCGAGATGTCCTGCTCGAGCTGACGAACGGGACGCTGCTGCTCGAAGCGACGTACACGATGCGACTCCACCGCGTGGCGGATGGCGTGAAGTTCTGGCTGGACCGGGCCCGCCACCACGACGTAAAGGACGCATGGGGCTTCGTGCGCATCGAGCCGATGACCGGCGGCCGCTCGCTGGTCACCTACGGGGTCCTCATCGACGTGGGCGGCGGCGTGGCGCGGGAGCTGTTCGAGGGCCCCGTTCGCGAGCTGGCGATGTCCGTGCCCGACCGCCTGCGAGACCTCGTGATCGAGCGCGCCGCTGCGGGCCAACGCGCATCGAGGTGACGTCGGACCGTCCTTGCGCCCGCGCTGGCGATGGTAGGCTGCGGCGCGCGCATGCTCTCGCGGATCTGGGTGATCGCCCTCAACACCTACCGGGAAGCCGTCCGCGCGCGGCTGCTCCTCGGCGTCTTCGCCTGCGCGCTCGCCACCGGTGGCTACGCGGTCGTCGTCGGCGCGCTCTCGCTGAACAACGATTTGCGAGTCGTGGCCGACCTGGGATCGGCCTCGCTGTCGTTCTACGGCGTCCTCATCGCGATCGTCCTCGGATCCACGTCGCTGCATCGCGAGCTCGAATACAAGACGGTGTTTCCGATTCTCTCGCGTCCCCTGCGCAGGTGGGAGTACCTCGTCGGCAAGTACATCGGCACGATGCTGACGGTCGGGGTCTTCGTGCTCGTGCAGGCGAGCGCCACGCTCGCCATCCTCGCGCTCGAAGGCGGCGAATCCGGATGGACGCTGGGTGTCGCCATCGGCGGCATGCTCGCCGTTCTGGGCGGTCTACTGGTCAGCGCGCGACGGGTTCGCGTCTTCGCGGTCATCCCGTGGGCACCGGCGCTCGCCGTCGTCGCGTGGCTCGTGGCTGCACCGGCGGGCGGTGAGAGGCAGGTGGTCGCGGCATCGGCGGCGCTCGCCATCTGCGAGGTGGGTATCGTCGGCGCCGTGGCCACGCTCTTCGCGTCGTTTTCTTCGCCGTTTCTCACCGCGGCGTTCACCACGATGGTCTTCGTCATCGGCCGGTCTGCGTACATGCTGGGCCACCTGCCCGACCACGTGTTCGGACCGGCGGTGGTCGCGACAGGTCGCATCCTCGCGCGCATCTTCCCGAACCTGAACGCCTACGTCCCGGCGCGGCCCTTGCTCCTCGGCGTGGTCGAAGGACATCCTGTCTGGCCATACGTGGGCTGGGCCGCCCTCAACGCCGTCTGCTACGCGTCGGCGCTTCTCGTCGTAGGGTCCATCGCGTTCCAGAGGCGGGACTTCGCATGATGCGACCGGTCGCGTTCGGGCTCCTGGTCCTCGTCAGCGCCGTGACGGTGGCGACGGCGCAGGAGGTCTCGCTCGGACACGCCGAGTCATCCGCCGCCGACGCCGCGGCAGAGGGGTCCGACTGGCCCGGGGCGATCGCCCACGCACGGGCCGCCGCCGAGGCCTATGTGCCGGGGAGCCCCTGGGCGGACCGGGGCATGCGGCGTCTCGCTGCGATCGGTCATGCCGCCGAGACACGTAGCGACGTACCGAACGCACTGCTGGCCTACGGTGCGATGCGAACGGCGGCGATGGCGACGCACGTCCCTTACGCCGGCGCATCCCACTGGCTGGCCGAGGCCGACGAGGGCCTCGCGCGGGTCGCGTCGTCCAGCGAGGGTCCTGGGCACGGTGCGGCCACCTCCCAAGCGATGCTCGAGGCTCTGCGCCGCTCCAAGGGGCCATCCGACTTCTCTCTGGTCGTGCTCGCGTTGACCGCCGCGTCGACCTTCGGAGGCCTCGCGGTCCTCGCCCTCGGCTCCGCGGGACGGCGCGCAAAGGTGGCCCAGGCCGTGGCGACCGGCGGATTCGTCGCCTACGCGGCCATCGTGCTGACCAGCTGAAACGCCCGCTGATCGCTAAGCTGCGCGTGAGTTGGGTGGCACTCGCAAGGAGATCAGCCCGTCACCGGCGCGGTCCGCGATCATGTCTTCGATGTGCGCGCGGCACGCTCCGCAATCGCCGCCCGCGCGGCAGGCCCGCGTCACGTCGGGCACGGTGCGCGCGCCCCCATCGATGGCCTTGCACACATCCCTGTCGGTGACCGCGCGGCAGATGCACACGTACATTCGCGACCCTCTACGCAAAGGATAATGAATTGCGTTTTCAAAGTCTAGACGTAGGAGGGCGCTTTGCAATCATCCGACCTGCCGATTGCGCGCAAGCCACGTTGAGGATAGCGGGCCAACTACCGGATTTGTTGAGACAAATAATGTGCGTCGCCGACTTGAGCCACGAGCGTCAGCTGCGCCTCGAGCCAGTCCACGTGCTCCTCGGACTCGACCAGGATGGACGTCAGCAGGGCTTCGGTTCCGTTGTCGCCGAGGTCGCGGCACAGCTGGATCCCTTTGTTGAGCCGCGGGACGGTCTGCAGCTCGTTGGCCAGATCATTGCGCAGGATCTCGACGACGCCCTGCCCGATGGCCAGCTTGTTGAGCTTCTGAAGGTTGGGCAGGCCCTCGAGAAAGAGGATCCGCTCGATGAGCTTGTCCGCGTGCTTCATCTCCCCGATCGACTCGTCGTAGATCTTCTTGCCGAGGTGCTGGTAGCCCCAGTTCAGGCACATCCTGGCGTGCAGAAAGTACTGGTTGACGGCGGTCAGCTCGCCGGTGAGCACTTCGTTCAGTACGTCGATGACGCGGGGGTCGCCCTTCATGGCCGTCACGAGAGCATCTCTCAGGACCGCTAGGCAAGCGCGTCAGCGTCCTCCGAACGGCAGATCGACCGACAGCCAGGCGTCGATGCCGTCGCGTCCGATTCGGTGCGCGGCGGTCGCTCGCACGACCACGCAGTTGCACGGATCATGGAGCTCCAGCGATGCGACCGCGGCGACGAGCTGGCGCCCGTCGAAGTCCACGTCCCCTCCTCCGCGCGCGGTGACGCGGGAGCCGATCGGTAGGCCGACGCGAGCACCGCCCGTCCAGCCCGTGGCGGACAGAAACCCACTCGCTGGCTCCAGGGGCGCTTCGATCAGCGCGCGCGCCACGACTGGATCGATCGCGTCGCGCTCGGCCACGTGCACCGTGACGTTCAGTCCAGCGTCGGGGCCAAGCCGCGCGCGGGCGACGAATGCGCCGCCGGAAGCGGATGGCGACGCCGAGGACATCTGCACGACGCGGGCGACGTCCGCAACGAGACCCACCCACGGCCCGCTGGCAGCCGCCCGGACGCGAAGCGCGGGCGAGACTCCCTGCGGATCCCCGACGATGCCGGCCACCGTATCGACCTCCAATGCGGCCCGCGACCCGATCCGACCCAG
>Ga0302326_10004542_pt1 | contig 32128 bp, 30 predicted proteins | sample Palsa_T0_3_FD_202264 | JGI IMG/M metagenome (GOLD analysis project Ga0302326, IMG submission 202264) | Peat permafrost microbial communities from Stordalen Mire near Abisko, Sweden - Palsa_T0_3 | ecosystem: Environmental > Terrestrial > Soil > Palsa > Peat permafrost | place: Sweden: Abisko...
AATGCGAGCGACGTCGAGATCAAACTCCTGACGCACGTGATCGAAACCCTGCAGCAGTCTCCCGGCATCCACCGGGTCGAAGCGCAGTTGCTGGCGCATGAAGCGGGGAGCGTGGCGCGGCCGTTTCTCGATCAGGGATTTCAGCGCCATCCGCGGCTCTTCATGGTTCTTCATTTGGGAAATCTGGTGGCGAAGATGCCTGTTTTACATCCGGATGTCGAAATTCGGCGCTGGACCGAAGCCGATTACCAGCCCGCCGCTGCCATCATTACCGCGGCCTATCGTGGCCACGTCGACGCGCAGATCAACGATCAATATCACACTCTGGCTGGGTCGCTGCGCTTCCTGAATAACATCGTCCGGTTTCCAGGATGCGGTTTGTTCGATGCGGAATCGTCTTATGCCGCCGTGGACCGCAAGGGGAAAAACCTCATCGGGCTCATTCTGTGTTCCCGCGTTCGCGGCGACGTTGGCCATGTGACCCAGGTTTGCGTTCTTCCCGAATATCGCTCGCGCGGAATTGGCGAATCGCTATTGGCAGCGACTTCCATCAGCCTTCGCAAGCGCGGCTTCTCCATGCTCTCGTTGACTGTGACCGAGGCCAACGTGGGCGCGGTCGCCTTGTACCGGCGTTTGAATTTTGAATCGAAGCGAGTTTTCGATGCGTTCGTGTGGGAGGGATGAAGCAGCTATCTTCGCACCAGCCACATGGCCCAGCCCGCTACGAACACGCCACCCAGGAAGAGTACAAAACAATACAAGCCGTAGCGGACCATATCGCGCGTGGTTTCGCGGTGCGTGATGCCGAAGACGATGGAGGCAAATAGCGCGAACACCAAAGCCGCGCTGAAGTGAGTGAGCTGGATGGTCATATTTTCACGGTCATTGTTTTTTCCCGATGGCGATATGGTAGGCGTCCGCTACGGCGATGAAGTTCAGCAATCCGGCGACGATCATGAACTTTGTTCCGTAGTCGGCGATAGCGAAGGCGATTGCGCCCTGGCCCCAGTTCATTGCGAGGGTCACAATGTACATTCCGCCGGCGCCCAGGTCGCCGACGAACCCGAGAATGTCAAGAATGTCGCCGCCATTGGCCTTGTAGATGTGGCCTTGCATCATCAGCCCTAGTACAAACATTGTGCCGATGGAGACGAGCAGCAGCACGCCCCGAATCCAGCGCCGTTGGATGATGTGCCCCGCGCCCGGAATCAGCCAGCCCACGGCCGGCGCGATTACGGCCATCATGCTGTCGCGCTGCGCAGGCTCGGCCGCGGGCTTGGTCTTCGCTGTAGTTGAATTTGCCATCAGATGATTACGATCTCACGTTGAATGTTGCCGGTGACTTCCGCCGACTTGGGGCGGACCAGAATGTTGACTTCGCTGCGCACGCCGAACTCGGGCAAGTAAATGCCAGGTTCGATGGAAAAGCAAGAGTTGGGAAGAATCTGGCGCTCGTCGTGGATCTCAAGGTCGTCCATGTTGGCTCCGTTGGAGTGGACGTCGGTGCCAATGGAATGTCCGGTGCGGTGAATAAAGTAATCGCCGTAACCTTTCTGCTTGATGTGGCCCCGCGCTGCGCGATCCACTTCCCATCCTGCGATGCGGCGTCCCGCGCTGACGGCATCGAGAACGGTCTTCACGCCGGCGTCGCGCGCATCGCGCACAACCTCGAATACCTCGTGCAGGCGGCCCGAAGGAGCTGGGCCCAGGAAGCCGACCCACGTGATGTCATAGTACACCGCGCCGGGAGTATTCTTTTTCGCCCAAACGTCGAGCAGCACGAAATCGCCCTCACGAATTGGAACGGGATGATCCGGGCGCGGCTCGTAGTGCGGGTTGCCCGCATTGGCGTTAACGGCTACGATCGGCGGATCGTCGGTGAGCAGGTTCTCCCGGCGAAATGCCTCCATGAACCACTGCTGAATCTCATGTTCGGTGGTTCCACGGTTGCGTGCCCGCCATCCGATCTCCTTAAACGCCGCCTCCACAATTGAATCCACGCTGTCGCGCGCGGCAAAGTGCGTCTGGATTTGCTCTTCGCTCCAGGTCGCTTCGAATTGCGCCACCAGATCGGCTGAACTTACCACATTCTTACCCAGACCGCGCAGCAACTCGACGGTTCCAGCATCGACCAGAGAAATCGTGAACACGATGTTATTGGGCGAATACTGCATGGCGATGTCGCGGTAAGAAGCGAGAATCGACTTCAGGCTGTCGAACAGCTCCTGCCATCCCGAATATTGGCGCTTGCTGCCGGGCAGGGAATCGAGGTGGCCTGCTTCAATTTTATGCACCAGCTTTACCGGTTCGCCCTGCGCCGGGATAAGGTAAAACCAGCGCCGCGTCACCATCAGATTTGCCGGCAGGCCGAGTACGCGATAGGCAATGAGATCGCGATGATGATGGTCGTAGAACAGCCACGCATCAATGTTGCGTTCGCGCAGCGCAGATTGGATGGCAGCCAGGTCCATGGGCAAACCTCTATTGTAAACAACGGAAGGGAGTTTGGGCGAATTGGGCCTAGATGGCCGTGCACGCTATTTTTGAACGGCCAGAATTCGTTTCCTGGTCGTGACCGGCAGCGTTTCGCAGGCGGTTCGCAGCACCAGGCGCGGGGCGCGTCGGCGTATCTCCATGAGATAAGGGATTGTCCGCTGGGCATCGAACTTGGCCGTCTCGCGCAGGAGCCAACCCAATCCCTTCTGCACCATGTCGTCTTCGTCGGTGAGAAGCGAGTTCGAAAGTTTCGTGATCTCGGGGAAAAACAGCTTGGCTCGGGTACCGCGAATCAAGGCCACGCAGGCGGCACGCCGGTGCCACCGATTCGACGACTTGGCCCAGCGAAAAACTGTTTTTGCCCGGGCAGGTTTAGCGGCGATCATCGGGGCGATCAGATCGTGGACGAGGGCATCATGATCGGCCCAACTGCTGATGCGGTCAAGCCATGTCTCGAGGAGACCGAACTCGAGGTCGCCGAACTCGCCATCGAGCTTCTCCAGGAGAAACACGGCGGCAATCTTCTCTTCGAGCACCGATCCGGAAAAAAGCTGATCGGCAACATCGACCAAAAAAACCAGACCGTATTCTTTCCTGAGTTCTCGTCGAAAACGCACTGCGGCGCGCCGCAAATCCGCGGTATACCATCCGTGCGACTTGATTTCATCCTTGAAGAACCACTGCACGCCCGCGGCATGCTCGGCGGAACCGCCGCCTTTCAGTGCACGGCGAATTTGAGCAGCGACGACGCCGCGTGTGGCTTTGGTCTGAGGCATGGATCATGAACTGAACGTCAGGACTGAAGTTCCACCAGCAAACAAGGCGGCCTACCGAGGCCGCCCTTAGCTCTTTGCTAAAGCAATCCCATTTATGCGGCGCGAGTCGTGACCATTGCCGGCCGGTAGCCGCATTCGCCGGCCTTCTTGAAGGCCTGCAGAGCTTCGTCCGGGGACATCAGGGGTGTTGTCTGGACGGTCTTGCACGCGCCACCGCTGGCAAACGCGATGGAAATGGCCGCAGCGCTCACATTGTCAGGCAGTTCGGTGATGACCACTACGTCGTACTCTCCAAAGGCGAACCAGGCGGTTTCCAGCTTGCCTCCCAACTTTTCAATCGCGGGCCTTACCGCCTCAATGCGATTCTGGGGATGAGCCAGCAGCGCCTCCCAACCCTCGCGGGAGTACGCGACTTGGTGAAGATAATGTGGCATAGAACCTCCTTCGATTCACTTGCTGGGAGCGAATGATTTCAAAGGACGGGTATCAAGTCAAGCCGGAGTGGCTCGTTCCACTCGTACCATACGGTCATAGACCCACAGCAGCGCTGCCGTCGCCACGCCCACGCCGGTAACCGACCACCAGATAAACTCGGGGCGGTGCATTACTTCTCCAAAGTGATGAATCAGCAGCCCGCCAAACCAGCCGCCAATAAGAGATCCGATGCCGATGGGCAGAAATGCAAAACCCATGTATGTCCCTTGCTGGCCGGGAGGAGCAAGGCGTGAAATGTATTCGTAGTAGCGCGGAGCTTGTATGATTTCGCCCAGCGAAACCGCGAACAGGGTTAGCACCACCATCGTCACGGTAGGGTGCACAATCAAAATCATCCAGGCCAGGCCGGAGACCAGAGTGCCCAGCGTAATGGCGTGAAACGCCGGTATCTTTCGCGTGAGCAGGCTCATCAGCATCTGCAAGGCGATCACAGTGAGTGGTCCAGTCACGAGCAGCAACTCCGTGTCCGTGTTGGGATTGATGTAATCGTGAATGTAAATTGGGAGAATGATGAACTCCTGCCAGTAGACGATCCAGTAGCCGGAGAAGATCAGCAGAAATATCATGAAGCGCGGGTTCGATAGCACAGTAACAAAGTTCTTTGCTGCTTCGCCGAGAGTGGCGGTCTGCACATCGTTCGCGCGCCGCGGCTCCCGGAAGAAAATCAGCACGGCGAAGAACATGGCAAACACGCTGACCGCCGAAACGCGAAACACATTTTCCACCCGCATGTGCTGGTGAACCCAGGAAGCGACATACGGCCCGGCGGCTCCTCCAACGTTAACCAGCGTGTAGTAAATCGAATAGCCGATCGAGCGGACATTTTCTTTGGAGGCCCTCGCCGTAGTTCCGACCACGCTGGGCTTCACCAGGGCGATGCCCAGGGCCGGCAACATCAGAAGAACTGCGACAAGTGCGATCAGCGGGACGGCATTGCGGAGCGGTGCGAGCCATGGCGCTCCGATTGAACCGAGTAAGAAGTAAGAAACGCTCAGGATCAGGTAGGCCAGCGAGAGCGCGCGACGAAAGCCCAGTCGGTCGGCGAGCGTTCCGCCGAAGGCGGCTAGAAACCACACCAGGCCTCCGAACAATCCGGTGAGACTGCTTGCCCGCTCCACGCCGAAATTCAGGGTCTCATGCAGGTAGCGCGCCAGCGAGGCGAACGCGGCGTAATACGAAAGCCGCTCAAACAACTCGCTGATGTTGGCGACCCAGAAGGGACGCTCGAACCCAGTGCGAATCTCCTGCAAGCGTTCGGAAAATCTCAAGAGTGGCTCCCTGGCATCACTTATCTCAACTGCCATCCCGCCTTTTCCACCAGACGGTCGACAGAGGGCGCGAACCATTTGATGGTTAAGCCGACGACGAAAAACGTAATCGCAAAAAGCAAAGTCAGTGCCCGTGAGACAAGCGCGTGCGGCCAAATCATCCAAACTGGAAGCCACGCGCAGAAAACTGCAAAATCGATCAGCAATAGGATCAGTACCCATCTTCGCGGTCGGGACTCCGGGCGCAACCAGTGATACACACGGCCTCTTCGCAGTACTGAGATTGAGGTCGACAACGCGCAGACGAGCAAGAGCGCGATGCTTGCAGCGAGCGTGGTAACGGCATGAGTATTGTGCGTCTTCCCACTCCAAACGGCGGAAGCCGCTAGAAGGGCAAAAGCAACCGGGATTCCTAGTGCGCTGACCGGTATTCGCTTCATCACGATTCTGGTTGCTGATTCACGGCAATACGTCTTCGCCCTCTCTAGCCGACAGTGGGAGGCGCGAATCACTTTCTTGCGGCTACTCTCGCCGGAGGCAATGGTAACGGAAGATCGCGGCACCTTCAAAAGATTTGCGAAGAATTCGACTGGGGCGTCGTTGGATTTCTTGTCCTTTCGCCGAAGATGGCCGTGCCCACACGCACGCAAGTCGCCCCCTCTTCAATCGCGATTTCGAAATCGTGCGACATACCCATGGAAAGTTGGCCCATCGCGACGGCAGGCAGTTGGCGATCGGCAATCGCATCGCGCAACTCGCGCAGCTTGCGGAAGTACGTCCGCGCGCCCTCCGGATCGTCGGTGAACGGAGGTACAGTCATCAGTCCGCGAAAGGCCATCGCCTCCAACCGAGGCGCGGCGGTCAGTAATTCCTCGAGCTCGCTCGAGTCCGGCGCCAAACCGCTCTTTGCGGCCTCGCCGCCTACGTTGACTTCGATTAGCACCTCCAGCTTTTTGCCGAACTGGCGGGCCCCGGCGTCTAACCTCTCTGCCAGTTTCAGAGAGTCGAGCGAATCCACGGCGCGAAATAACTCCACGGCTTTTGCCGATTTATTCGTCTGCAGGTGTCCGATCATGTGCCATTCGGCGGCGTGCAGAGCGTGAAGAGCGGCGGCTTTCGCTGCAAATTCCTGAATGCGGTTCTCTCCGAACAGTCTAACGCCGGCAGAGTAGGCTTCATGAATCCGCTCTGGCGGCTGCGTCTTGCTCACTGCCATCAGCACAACCTGGTCGGGCGAACGACCGGCGCGGCGCGCCGCAGTCGCGATGCGCTCGCGGATCAATGAAATGTTTGTGGCAATGGACATGAGAATGGGTAGCACCAACGACCCTTCGCTGCGCGAACAGCGCGGGCAAGAGTGCCCGCGCCACATAATCAGATTCCTCGCTTCGCTCACGCCCTCACATGATAGCGGTGGGCGGCGCCGGTTCGCTCGGATCGCCCGCACTCGACAGCGGTAAAAAGATCATCAGGCCGGCAAGCAGAACCATGACACCAATTCCGGCGAGATATAGCGGATGTTCGAAGATCTGCGCTGATGTGATCTTTGCCGCCCACGCGGCTGCAGGCTTCAGCCACGATTGCTGGGAAAAGGACAATGCGATGAATCCCGCCCACAGCAGTCCAAAGACCGATTCGCCCGCGATCAGGCCCGAGGCGGTGAGGACGCCGGCGTTCTCTACTCGCGCCCGCTGTGCTTCATTGAATCCGCGCCGCTTTGCCATCCAATCTCCGAGGGCACGAAAAACTCCGCCAAGGAAAATTGCGAACGTTGTCTCAAAGGGCAAGTACATGCCAACCGCAACCAGCATAGGGCTACGCACCTGCATCATAATCATTGCGATGCCAAAGAAAATTCCCACCACCACCAGCGGCCACGGCATATCGCCGCCGACGATGCCGATGGCCAGGGTCGCCATCAGCCCTGCCTGTGGCGCCGAAAGCTGGCGGCTGCCGAAGCCGAACGCGGTATCCAGCAGATAAAGAGGCCAGTACATCGCAAGACTTGCCACGACCACGGCGATCAGCTCCGCCATTTGAATCTTGCGCGGCGTTCCACCCAGGATGTAACCAACTTTGAAGTCCTGCAGTAGTTCGCCGGCCACCGAGGATGAAACACAAACCACCGCAGCCACGCCCAAAACCACGGCAACACCTTTAATTCCAGAGGCGCCCAGAGAGACCATCAAAAGCGCAGCAATCAGCAAGGTCGAGAGCGTCAGCCCGGAAACAGGATTATTCGAAGAACCAATAAATCCGACCAGACTGCCCGAAACCGTCGCCATGAAGAATCCAACGATCAGCATGACGACGGCCGCCAATATCGCCGGCCAAATCAGACCTGAAATCCGGATGTAGAGAATGCACATAAGGACGAACATCAAGCCAATCAAACCGAAGACTGCCTTTGAGCTCATGTATTGTTCCGTGCGAGAGAGCTTGGCTCGCTGGGCAGCGGTCTGGCGCAGATCAGATAATGCCCTGCCAATGCCTGCGGTAAGACTCTTGCCCATCTTGAAAAGCGTGTAAGCCGCGCCTACCAGCATTCCCCCGACTGCGATGGGACGCACGATAAACCTCCAGACGGCGATTGCGATCGCCGCCCAATTGTCGGGCGTGTCCGCTGGAAGATAGTGTTTAATCTGCGGCCCAAGAAAAAATATGAGCAGGGGAACCATCAATCCCCAGGCCAACACGCCGCCGGCAAACTGAATCGACGCCAGCCGCAGCCCAATGATGTAGCCAACGCCCAGGTACGCCGGACTCACGCTGGGCGCGGCGAAAGTGCTGGTCCCGCCAGCAGCCACAATGTTTGCGCTGCCGGTTGTTCCCAAACGCACTTGACTGCGGCCCAGACTGCCTACGTTGAAATGAATGTCTCTATCCGCGGCGAAGAGTCCAAAGCGCCCCAGGATATACACCACTCCACCCACGCCGATGTTCCAGAAAAGATATTTCGCGGCGTCGGCGCCACGGCGTCCCGCCTTATGAATTTCTGCCGCAGCGACTGATTCAGGGAAGGGCAATTCCGGATCTTCGACCATCACTCGGCGGACCAAAGAAATGAAGAGCACGCCCAGAATGCTGCCCACCATCATGAGCGCAGTCGATTTCCAGTAGGCGTCGGCAGGCCGGAAGGATGGCCAGGCCTTGGCAATTACGAAGGCAGGGATGGTGAAAATTGCGCCGGCTGCGAGACCCTCGCCGATTGTTCCCGCGGTGCGAGCAATATTTTCTTCGAGCAACGATCCCTTCCATGCCCGCATCGCCGCCATCGCAATGACTGCGGCTGGATATGTTGCCGCTATCGTAATACCGGCACGCAGCCCCAGGTAAGCGTTGGCTGCACCCAGCAGAACCGTCAGAAAAAGCCCCAGCAGCACTGCCCGCAGCGTGAACTCTTTCATCTCCATGTTCTCGGGGACAAAAGGGACGTGTTTCTTGACACCAGTTCCTGCTCTCGGGACTGGGCTGCTCATAAGTGAAATCCTCGTGGGGATTGAGATGAAAGCAAGTTCGTGCCGTAACTTATTCAAAAGACTAAACGGCGCACGTTAGCACGCGCGCGGGCTGCATTACAAGTGCGATGCAGGTTCAGACGCCGCCATCGACTGGACCATGCATTTTTCTTAATTGGCTTGTTTTGCGCACGCAGGATAAAATGACGCTAATCGGTTTGCCGCCCCTTCGCAGTTTCATAATTCCGAGGTGTAACGTGGTAAAGAACTCCCCTGACCAGCTTTGGTTCCAGAAGTACTTTGAATTCCACTGCGACGATTGTGGCAGCGATACTGGCTTCCGATCGAGGCGCCGGACGTTTTCCGAGCGCTATCTTCTGCCGATATTTCTGTTGCAACCGGTGCGATGTGCCGAATGCTTCCGGCGGGACTATCGTTTGCTGTTCGTGCCGGTGAACGAGCGGCTGCCGGAAGCGATCAAGAAATTGCCGACCTCGGTGCCGCGGTCCGACCGTAACGTTGCCTAGCGGGCCCAGTCGCCGTTATACTCTGATTAAGCAGGCAATCGCGCAGTCGCCCCGTTAGATTTGCGGGCAACACGGAGGCCGTCTTCAGCAGTAGCGGGGACAGAATTCGGGCTAGCCAGGCCAAAGCTGCAGTGGCAAGCCCTTCTATTGCTTCCGGAACGAGTGGAGTGTGCGTTCGCCAAACCTCGAGCCATCGAGGTTGGGCCAGAAAGATTGCCGAGAGTCTGTTCGCAGTTCTGTTTCCCTCCGATTGCCGCATCTGCGGCACAGCTTTGGTGAAGATTTCACGCCTCCCCGTTTGCCAGGAATGCCTCGAGGCCATGAGCCCCATTGCGGGCGGAGTCTGTGCCGTTTGCGGCGAGCGGTTGTTTTCCTCCTACGCAGTCGCCGGTTCTGAAGGTGAGGTCCGCTGCGGGCTGTGCCGCCGCGTCGAGCCGGCGTTTGCGCGTGCCGCGGCTTACGGCAGCTACGAAAGCGGCCTGCGCGAGTTGATTCATCTCCTGAAATATGGCGGCGTGCGCCCGGCGGCGAACGTTCTTGGACGAATGTTGGCCGAGGCGATCGCGATGCTCGAGCCCGAATTTCCGCCGGAGCTGGTTGTGGTTCCAGTGCCGCTGCACGGCACGAGGCTTCGCCAGCGCGGCTTTAACCAGGCAGAACTGATTGCGCGCGCCGCGATGAAAATAAGGCAGCCCGACAATCGCTTGCTATTGTGCTCAGTGCTCGAGAGGAAACGAGAAACCACGTCGCAGATTGGCCTTACCAGCCACCAGCGCCGCGAGAACTTGCGAGGCGCGTTTGGAGTGCTGCATCCCGAGGCCGTGAAAGGACGCGAAGTTCTTGTGGTGGACGACGTTTATACCACGGGTGCGACGGTCTCTGAGTGCGCGCGGGTACTGCGCCGCGCCGGTGCAACCAGGGTTTGGGTCGCGACCGTCGCGCGTACGCTGAAAATCTCGGCGCAGCACGTGGAGATCAGACCAGACGCCGACCATAGTCAGATGGACGAAAGGATCAGAGAAGATGAGGTTCCGATGGCGAGAGCCGTAGGAACCTAGAATTTAAAGATCTGGGAATGTAAAGATCTGGATTCCGGGAACTCATATTTATGTCAGCCAGGATCGAAGCCGACGCAGGACAACCAGGCCGTCACGCCGCCGGCTTGTTCGCGTCGGCGGCCATGCATCGCGACAGCAACGGCAATGCATTGCACGCGCCCGTGCTCGTGCTGAACGCGTCCTATGAACCCATCAACGTTTGCGCGGCGCGCCGCGCTCTCGTGTTGGTGCTCAAGGGCGTAGCGATGACCGAAGAAGAGAATGGACACTTCCTGCATGCGGCGCGCATTGCCATGCGCGTGCCCTCGGTGATTCGCCTGCTGGAGTACCGCCGCATCCCGCACCAGAGCCGTGCGTTGTCGCGGAAGAACATTCTGCTGCGCGACCGCAATACCTGCCAGTATTGCGCCACCGTGCTGCCTTCGAGCGAACTCACGCTCGATCACGTGATTCCGCGCTCGCGCGGAGGTTCCTCCACCTGGGAGAATCTCGTCGCCTGTTGCCACGCCTGCAATCGCCGCAAGGGCAACCAGTTTCCTCTCGAAGCCGGGATGAAGCTGATGCGCGAGCCCCGCGCCTTCAACCTGCATACCAGCCGCCACATCATGCGCCTCATGGGCCGCAGCGACGACAAGTGGCGGAAGTATTTGTTTTACTAGACACCTTCCGATAAGTTATAGCTGCTGGAGTTGTGCCGGAATTTTCCGGGAGGAGTTCCTGATGCGGGCGTTTGCCCAGGCGGATCGGTTTGTCAGCGAACTGGAGTCGCGGAAGCTGCGTCCGGCCTATGTGTTCGTCGGCGACGAAGCCTTCTTCCGCAAACGCTTTCGCGACGCCATCATCGAGCACCTTGTCCCGCCTGATCTTCGAGACTTCAGCATATTCGAATTCGATCTCGCGGAAAAAGACCTCGCCGAAGTTCTCGACCGCGCCCGCACCCCTTCGCTGATGGCGCCGTTTCAGGTGTTTTTCGTGCGCGGCGTGAAGAGTCTTTTCGGCCGCGGCTCGAATGAAGACAAGCTCGCCGCTATCGAAGACTACTGCCGGAATCCGAATCCCGATGCCATGATCGTCTTCGTCGCCGACCACATCAGCATCCCGGCCGACGTTCGCCGCATGGAGATGCAGGATAAGGAACGCTACCAGCGCATTCGCGAGACCATGGGGCAATATTGCGGCATCGTCGAGTTGGCGCGTGTGGAAGAAGGCGAAGCCGTGCGCTGGATTTCCGATTACTGCACCAGCCGCGACGTACCGGTAAAAATCGATTCCGACGGCGCGCGCGAACTGGTGGATGCGCTCGGCGGCGACATGATGATGATCTCGAATGAACTGGAAAAGCTGATGCTCTATGTCGGCGCCAGAAACCGCATCACGCTGGGCGATGTGGAAACCATGGTGCTGGCAGCGAAGCAGCGCTCGCTGTATGAATTGACCGACGCCATTTCTTCCAAAGACCGGGTACGCGCGCTCGAAGTGCTCGATGCGATTCTCTCTTCCGGCGATGGCGAAGAAGCCGCTATCGGACACATCTATATGTTGGCCAAAGCCTTCCGCCAGATGCTGGTGATCCTGGAGCGCAACGTACGCGACCAGCGTATGTTGTGGGCCGCGCTGTGGCAGGGCTTCCGCGTGCCTCCGTTCGCCGCCGACGACATTATCAAGCAGGCCCGCCGCTATAAATCCCGCCGCGATCTGACGCGCGCGATTCGCCAGGTCGCGAAGGCCGATCTCGCCTTGCGCTCGAATCCCGTGAGCAAGCGCATGGTGCTGGAGCGGCTGGTGATGGATTTGACGACCGAGCCGAAGCTGGAAACTCCGGGATGGATGCAGGAGCAGTTGCCCGTTTAGAAGTTTTCACTTTCGGCGGGTTGAACATTCTTCATTGAACATTCTGCTCTCAATCGACGTATTTCTATACGGAACAACATGATCTGGAAATACCTCTTCGAAGCTCCCTGGGTCGTTATCATGGCGTATTGGGCGCTCGCCGCCTTCAGGGCGCAGCGCACGCAGAGAAAAGAGCGGTTCGCCTGGCGCTACGGAATCGTGTTCATGGAAGTTGTCGGCTTTACGCTGATGTTCGATGGCGATGCCGATATCGGAGTTTTCGGCTACAAGGTCTTTCCGCGCATTTTCGGTCTTACCGTCGCCGGCATCGTCCTCGTCTGGGTGGGGGTCGCGCTGGCAATCTGGGCGCGGTGGCATCTTGGACAATACTGGAGCGGGCGGATCACGATCAAAGAAGACCACAAGCTGATCCGCACCGGGCCTTATGCCCGCCTTCGCCACCCGATTTATTCCGGACTCGACCTGGCTGTGATCGGATCGACGATCGCCATCGATCATTGGCGATGCGTGGCGGGAGCTTGCATCATTATTCTGGGTTTTTGGGTGAAAGCGAAACGGGAGGAAGCGATGCTCTCGGCGCAGTTCGGAGCGGATTTCGAGGCGCACCGCCAGCACACCGGGTTTCTGTTTCCCCGCCTGAAGGTCAGCAGCTGACGGTTACTTCATAGCGTTGACGCGGGCGCCCAGGCGCGACTTGTAGCGTGCGGCGGTATTCCCGTGCAGCGTGCCCTTCTGGATCGCCTTATCGAGCGCGGATACGGTCTCGCGGTAGGTCTTCTCGGCGCCAGGCTTGTCGCCCTTTTCGATGGTCTCGCGCAGAGTGCGCAGCGCGGTGCGCAGGCGGGAGGTGTTGGCGCGATTGGTGGCCGTCCGCTTCGTGGTCTGACGGGCGCGTTTCAGCGCCGAAAAATGATTAGCCATGTCTGATTCGTACCTTTGCGTGTACAGCAAGATATTCGGCGACTACCGAATACGTTATTCTACGGGACCAACTCTCTGCTGGTCAAACCGTTGAGGCTCATTGGGTTGGGCGGCGGGTTGGGCGGCCATTGACTCCGGTCCCGCCGCGCGGTAGGCTTTAACCAATGGTAGTGACTTGCCCCTTGGGCATGAGCATCCCGGCTGTTCCCGTCTCGAAGCATAATCCTGTTTTGTCCACTTACTTGGCTAAGTTTGGTTCGTTTCCTCGCCCGTCAAAGAGAATGAATGAAGAAAAGCATCGGGATTAGTCCCAACATCGAGACTTTGTTCGGCACGCGTGACGAGAATGTGCGCGTGTTGGAAGATGGCCTGAATGTCACCATCGACCTGCGCTCGAATGCCATTGAACTTGAGGGCGCAGCCCGCGATGTGGCTCGGGCTGAGCAGGTATTTGCCGACTATGAGAGCCTGCAGCGCTCCGGCTACAGCTTCAATAACGGAGATCTCAATAGCATGCTGCGCGTGCTCACGGCGGATTCCACGGCGACCCTGCGCGGGCTCGCCGATGCCGGCCGCCAGCGCTCGCTGGGGCGGCGCATGGTGCAACCGAAGAGCGTGAATCAGCGCCGCTACGTCGAGGCGATCGAAAAGCACGACATGGTATTCGGCATCGGTCCGGCGGGGACGGGTAAAACTTATCTTGCCGTGGCTATGGCGATTTCCGCGCTGCTCGCCAAGCGCGTGAACCGCATCATCCTGGCGCGTCCGGCGGTGGAAGCGGGCGAGCGCTTGGGATTCTTGCCGGGCACGCTGCAGGATAAGATCGATCCTTATCTGCGTCCACTGTACGACGCGCTGTATGACATGCTCGATCCGGAAAAGGTCGACCGCTATCTGGAGAAAAATGTCATCGAGATTGCGCCCATCGCATTCATGCGCGGGCGCACATTAAACGATTCATTCGTGATTCTCGACGAGGCCCAGAATACGACGTCGGAGCAGATGAAGATGTTCGTCACCCGTCTGGGATTCAATTCCAAAGCGGTGATTACCGGAGACATTACGCAGATCGATTTGCCCAACGCCCGCCGCAGCGGCTTGCTGGAAGCGATCGACATCTTGAAGCGAGTCGAAGGACTGACGTTTGTTCACTTCGACGAATCAGACGTAGTGCGCCATCATCTGGTGCAGCGGATCATTCGCGCTTACGACGAGCATCGAACACATGTCGCGGAGCAGCAGATGCTTTTGCTGGCTGGGGGCAAAAACGCCGACACCAGGAACCCGGAGGCAACGAACGCAAACGAGAGACCCAGAGAAGCTGCGGGAGAATAGAGTCTGCAGCAGACGGGAGGGCCGAAACCGGGCCCTCCTGTTTATTTTGCTGCTGTTCGCGAGAAACAACACTGGGAGCACGTTGGTTATCCTTCGAAAAAGAATTGCAGGCCTGAGCCGGTCAACGCTCGAAAGGTTTGTGTTGCGGGCGAGGCGCGCCGTCCGTCTGCGCAACCAGGTGAATGTGCTGGTTACAAGCAGCGCCGAGTTGCGATCTCTCAACCGGCAGTTTCGGGGAGCAGACAAGCCCACCGACGTACTGTCGTTTCCAGCGCCGCCCGCCGGAATCGCAGACTCCAGACGGGCCGCCGATGAAGTGGCAATCTCGGCGGACATAGCACGGGACAATGCCGCGCGTCTGGGCCACTCCACGGCGGACGAGGTGAAGATTCTGGCGCTGCATGGGATCCTGCATCTGGCGGGTTTCGATCACGAGCGCGATAATGGCGAAATGGCGCGCAGAGAACTCCAGTTGCGGCGGCAACTAAAGTTGGAAGTTGGGCTGATTGAGCGGACGCAGACCGGTGCCGCCAAAGTCCCGTTACACAGGAAGGGATACGCGCCTGGCACAAGGCGAAGACTGGTATGAACTGGGAAGTCGCACTCGCGCTATCTCCGCTGCTCGCGCTTTTGGCATTGGCCTCTTATGTCGACCGGGTTTACCAGGAGATGGGAAAATTTCTCTCCCGCGAATTTCAGGACAACATCGATGTATTCGAGCAGAAGGTTGAACCCATCCTGCACGTCAGCCGAACGCGGGCGTCGCTCTCCATGGCGGTACTTAAGCAATTGACAACCGCGACCATCGCCTTACTCGTCGGCTATGCCGTCTTTGGCGATCAGCGCTGGAGCATCTACGAGATCCTGCAGGCCGCGATCAGCCTGATTCTGATCGTCATCGTATTCAATCAGTTTCTACCCTTCGTTTTCTTCTCACGCACCGATGGCGCCTGGCTTATCCGCTGGGCGTGGCTGCTGACAGTTCTGATTTACCTGGTGCTCCCCGTCACCATTGTTCTGGGCTTCCTGCAATCGGTGGCGTCGCTTACTCGCCAGAACACGCGCGAGGAGCCGGAAAGCGCGTCCGAGGCCGTGGATGCATTGATCGAAGCGGGCCAGGAAGAGGGCATTATTCAGGAGGGCGACCGCGATCTGATTCAGTCCGTGGTGGAATTCAGCGGCAAGACGGTGCGCGAGGCCATGAAACCTCGCCCGCAGATGTTTGCCGTGCCGGAGGATACCACGGTCGAGCAATTCATCGAAATGCTGCGCACTAAGCACTACTCGCGAGTTCCGGTATATGCGGAAAGCATTCACAACATCAAAGGCATCGTTTATGCGCAAGACGTTCTACAGGTGCCGGATAGCGAAGCTGCCACGCGCAAACTCGAAAGCCTGATGCGCCGCGATGTGTATTTTGTTCCCGAGAGCAAGCTGGGCAGCGATCTTCTGCGCGAAATGCAGAAGAACAACATTCGCATGGCAATCGTGGTCGACGAATACGGAGGCGTCGCCGGACTGGTGACGATCGAAGATCTGGTCGAAGAGATCGTTGGTGAAATCCGGGACGAACACGAGAAACCGGAAATCGTCAAAGAGAACGATCAGTCGTTCATTGTTTCAGGGGGCATGGATGTGGACCGCCTCGCCGAATTATTCGGAACCAGACCGGAAGGGAAGGAATCGGCAACCGTAGCGGGGTTGGTGAGCGAACTCGCGGGTCACATCCCGCAGCGCGGCGAAACCGTGGACGACGACGGCCTGCGCTTCGAAGTTCTGGAATCGACCGACCGCAAAGTCGAGCGCGTCAGAATTACAGCCGCGCAGCCCCGGCAGTTGAAGCTGATATAACAGGTGTTAGCTCGTGGGTCATAGGTGTTGGGCTCTGATAGCGCTGTTCGAACCGTGAGGTTTTTCCTAAGACCCAAGACCTAAAACCCAAGACCTCAACCTATGCCCTTCCGCTCTGGTTTTGTCTGCATTCTTGGCCGCCCTAACGCGGGCAAATCCACGCTGCTCAATGCTCTCGTGGGCGAAAAACTCGCCATCATCTCACCCAAGCCGCAAACCACGCGCAATCGAATCCAGGGCATCGTCAACCTGCCCAAGGGCAAGGGCCGGGACGCGGCGCAGATCGTCCTGATCGACACTCCGGGTGTCCACAAGCCGGACAGTTCTCTCGGCCGCAAAATGATGGTCGAAGTGCGAGAAGCTCTGGAAGGCTGCGATCTCGTCCTCCTGATCATGGATGCGACCCGCAAACTCGATCAGCGCGACGAGTTCGCCATCCAGATGTTGAAGCATTCATCGACGAAAGTTTGCCTCGTGCTCAACAAAGTTGATCTGCTGCGCGGCGGGAAGGGAAAGCTGCTGCCGCTGATCGACGAGTATAAGAAGCTGCATGCGTTTCAGGCCATCATCCCGATTTCCGCGTTGAAGCGGGATGGGCTCGACATCCTGCTGAAGGAAGTAACGGCAGCCTTGCCCGCCGGACCGCCCTATTTTCCGCAGGATCAGGTCACGGATCAGCCGGCGCGCTTCATGGCTTCCGAAATCATTCGCGAGCGGGTGCTGGTGGAAACTGAGGAAGAGCTTCCCTACGCGACCGCTGTCGTGGTCGAAGACTTCGAGGAGGGCTCCAAGCTGACCCGCATTTCCGCCACGATCTACTGTGAGCGTGAGGGCCAGAAGGGCATCCTGATCGGCAAGAAAGGACAGATGCTGAAGCGCATCGGTACCTCGTCGCGCCTGCAGATCGAGCGTATGCTGGGGACGAAAGTTTTTCTCGGTCTCTACGTCAAAGTGCAACCGAACTGGCGGTCATCGCGTGACTTTGTGGACGAACTCGACTGGAGAAGACAATTAGAGCGTCTCACCGACGGACGAATAGAGTTGCCCATGACCCCACGAAAGACCCCGATTAAAGCTTCCTCCAGGAAAAAAGATCGCCAGGAGATCGTCCAGCCGTAAAGTTGGCGACCACTGACTTGGCACTGTTCGTGCTCGTCTCGCCCTTCAACTGGGGCCCATCGTGTGTCCCCACCGTTTGTCCTGCGGGTCAGTTAGCAGCTAGAATCTACAAACAGCGCTACCGAGTCGTAGCTAATCGCAGAACAGGCCAAACCATGCCATCGTCGGATTCTTCCGAGGAATCTCTTCCCGAGAAAGATTTTGATCCGGATAAATTGCAGTTACTTTTGCGCGTAACCCTCTCCGCCGACCGCAAGGCGGTAGATCCGGTAGTGCAGGAAGTAATGGCCGTTGTTCGCGAGATGAAAGGCGTCGAAGGCAAGGAAGATGCGATTGAACTATCGCTGCAAGAGGCGCTGGCCAACGCTGTGATTCACGGCGCTAAAGAAGATCCCACCAAAACGGTCGAGTGCCTCGTGAGCAGTGACGAAGAGCGCGGCATCCTGATCGTGGTGCGAGACCCGGGAACCGGTTTCACGCCCGAGGCGATTCCCAATTGTGTGGTCGGAGAGAACGTTTATTCCAATCACGGCCGGGGAATTTTTCTGATCAACCAACTCATGGATAAAGTGGAGTTTCGAAAGAACGGCACCGAAATTCACATGGTGAAGCGGTAGCTCAGCCGCCAATCCCACCCAGGCTCTACTCCTTTACCGCAATGCCCAAAGTTTTCATCTTCCGGTAAAGATGGCTGCGTTCCAGCCCCAACAACTCGGCGGTGCGGGAAACGTTGCCATGGTTCTCATCCAGCTTCTTCAGAATGAAATCGCGCTCGTAAGCGTCGCGGGCCTGGTGTAACGTCGAGAACTCGCTCTTAGCGGCGCGCCGGTGGCCGTCGCGGTAGACCAGCGGAGGCAGGTGCTTGCGATCGAGCCGAGTGGTCATGGGATTCATAATCACGATGCGCTCGATCACGTTCCGCAATTCGCGCACGTTCCCCGGCCACGAATAACGCATCAGCACCTCAGCCGCGTCATCTGTGATTTCGCGCGGACGCCGCCCGTAGGTTGTGGCGAGGTCTCTTAGAAAATGCCGCGCGAACAGCGGAATGTCCTCCTTGCGGTCGCGCAGCGGCGGCACGAAGAAAGGAATTACATTCAGCCGGTAAAACAAATCCTCACGGAAGTTTCCCCTCGAGATCTCCTCTTCCAGATCTTTGTTGGTGGAGGCGATAATCCGGGCATCCACCATGATCGTTTCATCGCCGCCGAGCGGGGCGACGCGTTGCTCCTCGAGCGTCCGCAGTACCTTCGACTGCGTCTTCAGGCTCATGTCGCCAACTTCATCGAGAAACAGCGTTCCTCCATTTGCCTTTTGGAACTTGCCCTCCTTGTCGACGGCAGCTCCCGGAAACGATCCTTTGTAGTGCCCGAACAACTCGCTTTCGATGAGGTCTTCTGGAATCGCCGCGCAGTTGACTTCGACAAAAGTCTCATCCTTGCGCAGGCTCTGGGCATGAATCGCGTGCGCCACCAGTTCTTTTCCGGTGCCCGACTCGCCGTAGATGAGAACGCGCCCGTTGGTTGGCGCCATCAGGCCAATCTGCTGGCGCAGCGCCTTCATCGGAATACTGTCACCCACGATCACGCTTTTGGCGTGAAGCTGTTTTTTCAGATCGATATTCTCGTGACGCAGCTTCTTGGATTCGATGGCGTTCTTAATCAGGATCAGCGTCTTGTCGATGGAGAGCGGCTTTTCCAGGAAGTCATAGGCACCCAGTTTGGTTGCGCGCACCGCCGTCTCGATAGTTCCGTGGCCCGAGATCATGATCACTTCGGGTGGGTTCTCCAGTTCGCGGATTCTTTCAAGCGTCTCTAGACCATCGATTCCGGGCAGCCAGATATCGAGCAGCACCACTTCGTAACTATGGTCGCGCCGCAGCAGTTTGAGGCATTCTTCGCCGTTCTCCACCGCGGCGGTTTCGTAGTCTTCATCCGCCAGCACTCCCTCAAGGGATTCGCGAATGCCGGTTTCGTCGTCAACCACAAGAATTTTATGCATGCTGGGCAGTGACGTTCGCATTCGCCGGCTCGGGAACTACGGGTAGTTCCACGATGAAGCGTGCTCCTACCGGCTGGTTTTCTTCCACACGGATCGACCCATGATGCTCCTCGATCACGCGATTCACAATCGCCAGCCCAAGTCCGGTTCCGCGTTTCCGGGTGGAGAAGTAAGGCAGAAAGAGTTTCTCCTTGAGTTCGCGAGTCACCCCATGGCCCGTGTCTGCGATCGTGATCTCGACCGCATCCCGGCTAGCCACCAGCGCCGTTGAAATCTGCATCTCGCGCACCAGCGAGGTCTGCATGGCTTCGGCAGCATTGTCCACCAGGTTCGCCACGGCTCGCTTAATCGCTTCTGCGTCCGCCATGACTCTAGGCAAGCCAGGCGCCAGCGATTTATGCAAGCCAATACCGTCGAGCCTCCCATTGAACATAGAGAGCGCACTCTCGATGACTTCGTTGATATCCGCCGGGTGCGGGTTGCAGGCAGGAAAGCGAGCCAGCGTAGAAAACTCATCCACCAGCCGGCGAACCGTTTCAACCGCGCCCGCAATCGTCTCGGCGCAAGAACGAATAATGTCCCAGGATGCTTTGTCGGGCGGTGTGGCACGCTCCAGATGACGCTGAATGCGCTCGGCCGATAGCGCAATGGGCGTGAGTGGATTCTTGATTTCATGCGCCACGCGCCGCGCCACCTCGCGCCAGGCAGTTTGCTTCTGAGCCTTTAGAAGATCGGAGAGATCTTCGAACACGATCACGTACCCCGAGCGCTCCTCCTGATGGAGTAAGGTCGCCACCGTTACCGCCACGTTCAAAGATGCGCGATGCAGCGGCATTTCCATTTGGCTGGTCGTCATGCCCATGCGATCGGCGCGCCGCAGCAAAGGTTCCAGATCCTGCAATACCTCCGGCAGAAATATGTCGGCCAAGCGGGCTCCCCGCAGGATATGCTGTCCGTCCGCATAGCCCTCGGGATGAAACATCCGCAGCAGGGCGTGATTGGCGTGAGTGACGCAGCGTGTCGCGTCGAGCGACAGCACCCCGGTGGGGATGCTCTCAAGGATGGTTTCCATCTGACGGCGGCGCTGATCGAGTTCGGCGTTGGCCGCACTGACATCGCGGCTGGAAGCTTCGATCTGCCGCCGGCTGCTCTCCAGTTCCTCCGCCATGCGGTTGAAGGAGCGGACCAGGTCGCCAATTTCATCCGCGGCGCTCACGTCGATCCGGTAATCAAGACGCCCGCGGGAAATTTCCTGCGTCGCCTCGGCCAGTGCGGCGAGCGGACGGGTAACCAGCTTGGAAAGGAAAAGCGCCAGCCACGTGGTCACAAACAGCACCATCATCGTGAGCAGCAGAAGCAAACCCATGTAGGTCTGACGCACGTGCTTGCGCTCACGGCTGAGCTGGAGATAACGCTGCTGACTGGCCTCGATCTGCTTGACCGTTCTAGAAAACTCCGCAGGCAAGGGAATGGCCACAAGAATTAAGCCATGTTTTCCCACTGCAGCGCTGCCCAGCGTATATTCGGTCTGCTCCCAGGTGAAGCGCGCCGGCTGCCCGGCGGCGGCCTCCACCAGAGGCAACTTCTCCTTCAAGACCGGCCAGGGAGCGGGCACGCCAAGGCTGGCCTCCGGAACCCCGTTTTCCACGGCCACCGCGAATCCGCCCTGCAACGTAGGTTCGTGGCTGCGAAATTCCTCGACCGTTGCCGAGAAACCATGGCCGTCGAAGGCGCGCTGGGTCTCCGGCGAGGCGGCAATGGCGACTGCCTCCGCGCGTGCGTTCTGCGCCGCATAGTTTGCCAGCAGCGAAGCCATGGCATCGGTATCCGCGCGGACTTCCTCCACAGGAGTCGAAAACCAAATATTGATCGAGCGGTTCATCAGTCCGTAGGCAAACCAATACATCACCACCACCGGCGCGAAGGAGAGCAGTAGCGCTCCGACCACCATCCGCGTGCGGAACTTCGATCCCAGCACACCCAGCCGGCGTTCGGCAAACAATTTGAGTAGATTGCGCGCCAGCACAAACGTTAGAGCGACAAACAGGAGAGAGATGAGGAGTGAGAGAGCATAGAAAACGACAACCTGCTGGTTGGTATCGGGACGCAGTATGGTTTGATTAAAGGCTGTCTGCGAAACCAGAATCGCAAATAAAAGGAAGACCGAAATCGCGAGCGGGATAATAACACGCTTGCGGTTGGAGGTTCTGGGAACTCGAGTTGGAATGGTTTGAGCCAAGCCGAATTCGGCGATTGACCCGCAGGAGAGAGCTCTTGCGAGCCATGAACGCACTGAGCCACATTATAGATGCGAACCCGGCCGCTGGAGATTACTCAAAGGAAGTCGCCGCACGAGGCTTCAATGAGCAGCATTGCGTCCCGCCGAGAGTTCCTGTATTACCGCACTGTAGGCGGATTTCGGCTGGTACGTTCGATCGAAGGGCAGAGCCTGCCCGCGACTGCCATGGGAGTGCGAGCCAATCCACGAGTACTTGTCGGTGAATCCCCAGGTTTGGATCGCCGTGCAGCCCGCATTGTTCAAACAAGCCCGCACGATGCCCCGGTAGACCTCAGACTGGCGGCGCAGGTCTTCCGCTTGAGACCGCCCATCGGAATCTACCGGCAGCGAGACGTCAAGCTCCGTGATGTGAACCTGCAAGCCAAGCGCCGCTAAGCGGACGATATTCGATGCGATCGCTGGGATGTCGACGTCGAGGGTCGGTATGTGCATCTGTAATCCGACGCCGTCGATGGAAACGCCCCGGCGCTTGAAATCCTTGACCATGGCATAGATCACATCCGATTTGCGGTTCAGTCCCTCGCCCTCGGCTTCGTTATAAAACAGCAAGGCGTTTGGATCAGCTTCGTGCGCCCAGCGGAAGACCTGCTCGATGTAAGCCGTTCCTTTTCCCGCTAGTCCAATGCCGGGCTGGTTGTACCAGAGAGAATCGCGTACCTCACCGTTCTCATCCAGAGCTTCGTTGACCACGTCCCACGCAAATACTTGACCCCGGTAATGCTCCATCACACGCGTGATGTGGCCGTGCAGGAGTTGTGCCAGTTGCTCTGGCGTGAAATGACCCTGCGTCAGCCAATCGGGGTTGTAGCGGCCCCACACCAGGCAATGGCCGCGGATCTTCATTTCATGCGCCTGCGCGAAGCGCACCACCTCGTCGCCCTGGCGAAAATCGTAGGTGGCCGCATCCGGCCGCAGCACCCACCATTTCAGAGCATCTTCAGGTTCAACCATGTTGTACTCGCGAGCCAATGCGGTGGCATAGGCAGGCTCAGAAAGTTGCGCGGGGCGGGCGGCCGTGCCGATCAGTATGCCGGCTTTGTCCGCCTCGTGTCGCAGCGACTGAGCGCAGCAAGCCGAGGTAATCGACAACGCGAGCATTGCGCACATCAAGCGCCTTGTCAGCGACAGATTGTCCTCGAAATCTTTGCGGTAATCCACGAGTCGGCGGAGGACTGATACCTAAGACCCCTTCTTAACTTGCGGCAGGAACTTCTGTAAAGGGCATTCGTCACACCGCGGCTGTGATTTTCTACAATAGTTCTTTCCCACTCCCACAATGAGACCGTGCGTTTCGTTGTAAGCCTGGGCCAGAGCCGTGCGTTTGGCCGTGCTCACCGCGGATGGAGCATGCGCGGCGCCAGGAAAGGGCGCCAGTGGTTGATTTCCAGCTTCGCTGCCGTCGGCAACGGACTTGGCCACGGGGGCCAGCGCTCGCTCAAACAGCTCCCGAATTTCTTCGTAGGCGGCTTTTTCCCGGAGAATCTCGTGACGGGCAAGGATGCGCCTCGTGTAGGCATCCACAACGAAGACCGGATGATTGCCGGCGTACAGCAAAATTGAATCGGCAGTTTCGGGTCCGACGCCATGCAGATTCAGTAGCTGCTCCCGAAGCTCTCCCGTGGGTCGCGCAAACATTCTTGTCACAGAGCCTGCGTATCGTTCATCCAAAAACGCGACGAAGATCTTCAGCCGCCTGGCTTTTTGACGGAAGTAGCCGGCCGGGCGAATCAGCCGTTCGAGTTCCGCCAGCGGCGCCCGTCGAATCCCTTTGACGTTAAGCAGGCCAGCCGCGCGAAGATTCACCAAAGCCTTTTCTACGTTCGTCCACGCCGTGTTCTGCGTCAGATACGCGCCTACGATGACTTCAAACTGCGACTGCGCCGGCCACCAATGCTGTGGTCCCCACGCCTGAAACAAAGTGCGATAGTAGGTCCGAATCTGATCTTCTCTTGCGTCAATCCGCAAAGCTAAGAAGCTCCTTGGGCCGAGTGTACGCCAGCCCAGAACCAGAAAACCGCGGGGCCACGGAAGCTTCCAGGGGTTACCGAGGTGCATGTACCCCAGCTCGAGGCTTCGATCTGGCTACGCAAAAAGCTCATCTGGCGCGGGTTCCAACGGGCATCCCCCGAAATCCACGGCGCGGCGGCGAGTCCAAGCACTACGGTAACTGGTGCGGTAATCGGCTAGCGTTGACAATTTGTGTCAACACAAAGACATTGCTCTTCTCCCAAAGTAAAAGCACTGCTTTGTGCGAAATGCCCGTCATGTTTTCAGGCATCGTTCCACTACGTGGATAGGAGATCGACGTATGTCTCAACGGCTGGGTGATCTTCTCGTCAAAGAGAAGATCATTACCCAGGAGCAGTTGGAGCAAGCGACCAAGGCCCAGAAAGAGCAGAACTGCCGCCTGGGGTCCGCCTTGGTGAAGCTCGGCTTCCTCACGGATGAGGACGTCACGAATTTTCTTTCCCGCCAGTATGGCGTCCCCGCCATCAATCTCTCGTACTTTGAAATTGACCCCGCTGTCGTAAAGCTGATTCCCTTCGAAACTGCGAAGCGCTACCAGATTCTTCCTCTGAGCCGCGTGGGGGCATCCCTCACCATCGCCATGGTCGACCCCACCAACGTCTTCGCCATGGACGATATCAAGTTCATGACGGGCTTCAACATCGAGCCGGTCGTCGCTTCCGAAAGCTCCATTTTGGCGGGCATCGACAAAGCCTATGGAGCCAAAGAAGGAGAAGACCTTGAAACTGTGATGCAGTCGATGTCGGAGATGAACGAAAGCGACATCGAAGTGCAGGCGGAGGAGCAGGAAATGGAGCTGTCGCAGCTGGAGAAAGCTGCCGACGAAGCTCCCGTCGTCAAACTCGTGAATCTTGTCCTCACCGATGCGGTCAAGCGCGGGGCCAGCGACATCCACATCGAGCCCTACGAAAAAGAGTTCCGCGTCCGCTTCCGTATTGACGGCGTGCTGCAGGCAATCATGTCGCCGCCGATGAAGTTAAAGGACGCTATCACCTCGCGCCTGAAGATCATGGCCAAGCTCGATATCAGCGAAAAGCGGCTGCCGCAGGACGGCCGCATCATGCTGAAAATGAACATCGGCGGCCGTAAGAAACAGCTCGACTTCCGTGTCAGCACCCTGCCCACGCTATGGGGCGAAAAAATCGTGCTCCGCTTGCTCGACAAAGAAAATCTGCGGCTCGACATGACCAAGCTCGGTTTCGAGCCTGAATCCCTGGTCAAATTCGAGAAGGCCATTCTCAAGCCCTACGGCATGGTGCTGGTCACCGGTCCCACGGGTTCAGGAAAAACCAACACACTCTATTCATCCATCTCGCGCCTCAACCAGCCCGATACCAACATCATGACGGCCGAGGATCCAGTCGAATTCCAGTTGGGCGGGGTCAATCAGGTGCAGATGAAGGAGCAGATCGGATTGAACTTCGCCGCCGCCCTGCGTTCTTTCTTGCGTCAGGATCCCAACATCATTCTGGTCGGTGAAATCCGCGACTTCGAAACCGCTGAAATCGCCATCAAAGCCGCGCTCACCGGTCACCTTGTCCTTTCGACTCTGCATACCAACGGCGCGCCCGAAACGATCACGCGCTTGATGAATATGGGTATTGAGCCGTTCCTGGTCGCGACCTCGGTTCACTTGATTTGCGCCCAGCGTCTCATTCGAAGAATTTGCAAAGACTGCTCGGAAGCCGTGGACGTTCCGGTTCAAACCTTGATCGAAGAAGGGTTTTCGCCCGAGGAAGCAAAGACGATCAAGATCCACAAAGGCAAGGGCTGTGGCGTTTGCAACAACACAGGCTACAAGGGCCGCTGCGGCTTGTACGAAGTGATGGAAGTGGACGATGAAATCAGAGAGCTCGTGCTGGTGGGTGCTTCGGCAGTCGAATTGAAAAAGAAAGCCATCGAGCGCGGAATGATCACGCTCCGGCGCAGCGGTCTGATTAAAGTGGCCGCGGGTATCACCACTTTGGAAGAAGTTGCACGCGAGACCATTCACTAATTTGCAGGAGCTTAGGAAGGAATCACGATTATGGGTCTGTCGCTAAGTGATTTACTGAAAAGAATGCTGGAGATGAGTGGCAGCGATCTCCACATCACAACCAATTCGCCGCCGCAAATCCGCGTCCACGGCCACCTGGTGCCGCTGGATCTTCCGCAGATGACGCCTGCCGAAACCAAGCAGCTGGCCTACAGTGTCATGACGGACTCCCAGAAGCACCGGTTCGAGGAAAGCCTCGAACTCGACTTCTCTTTCGGATTGAAGGGTCTGGCCCGTTTCCGCGCTAACGTGTTCAACCAGCGCGGCGCCACGGCGGCTGTCTTCCGTCTGATTCCTTTCGAAATCAAGTCGTTCAACCAGCTCGGCCTCCCAAGTGTGGTCAGCAAGCTTTGCGACAAGCCGCGCGGTCTGGTGCTGGTCACGGGACCAACCGGCTCCGGCAAATCCACGACCCTCGCGGCCATGATCGACAAGATCAACAGCGAGCGCCACGACCACATCCTCACCATTGAGGATCCCATCGAGTTCGTGCACATGAACAAGAACTGCGTGGTCAACCAGCGCGAACTGCACGCCGATACCAAAAGCTTCGGCGACGCGCTGCGCGCTGCTCTTCGTGAGGACCCGGACGTGGTGCTGATCGGCGAAATGCGCGATCTCGAAACTATCGAATCGGCCCTGCGCATCGCCGAAACCGGACACTTGACCTTTGGTACCTTGCACACTAACTCGGCTATGTCCACTATCAACCGTGTCATCGACGTTTTTCCCGCGCACCAGCAGCCGCAGATTCGCGCCCAGCTTTCCCTGGTGCTCGAAGGCATCATGTGCCAAAGCCTGCTGCAAACCGTCAGCGGCAAGGGCCGCGCCATGATTATGGAAATCCTGATTCCCAACCCCGCCGTGCGCAACCTGATCCGTGAGGACAAGATTCACCAGATTTACTCGGCGATGCAGTCCGGACAAGACAAGTTCGGCATGCAGACGTTCAACCAGGCGCTGGCCACGGCATATATCCAGAAGCAAGTCTCTCTGGAAACTGCCATACAGCGCTCCAGCAATCCAGACGAGCTTCAGGAAATGATTAATCGCGGCGCTACCTTGACGAACCGGGGCGGCACAGGGTCGATGGCAAAGGGAGCAGCGACCGCTAAGCATTAATTGAAGATCAAAGGCGTCGCGCATTGCGGCTTACGATGCGACGCGAACATTCGACAACGCCGCACGAGTTGACAGGACAGTGATGACACTGAGGAGAGGCTAAGACCATGCCAGTTTTCACATTTTCCGGCAAGGATGCCTCCGGACAAAAAATAACCGGAGAGCGCGTAGCGGTAAACAAGCAGACGCTGGGACAGGCACTTCGGCGCGAACGCATCACACCGGGCGCAATCCGGGAAAAGGGCAAAGAGTTTGCCATGCCCACGTTCGGTTCGGGCAGGGTCAAGGTCAAGGACATTGCGATTTTCTTTCGCCAGTTCTCGGTCATGATCGATGCCGGACTGCCGTTGGTGCAGTGTCTCGAAATCCTGGCGGCCAACCAGGAGAATCAAGCGTTCCAGAAAACCCTGACCGGCGTCCGCACCACGGTGGAAGGCGGCGCAACCCTGGCCAATGCAATGCGCGGGTATCCCAATGTCTTCGACGACCTCACCACCAACATGATTGAAGCGGGTGAAACCGGCGGTATTCTGGATATCATCCTGCAGCGCCTGGCGACCTACGTCGAGAAGGCGGTTCGTTTAAAATCTGCGGTGAAATCGGCATTGATCTACCCGGTTGCTGTCGTAGGCATTGCCGGACTGATCGTCGCGGCCTTGCTGAAGTGGGTCGTGCCCATCTTCGCCAACCTGTTCGCGGGCCTGGGTGTATCTCTGCCCTTGCCCACCCGGATCGTGATCGGATTGAGCACGTTCATCGGAGCTTTCTGGTGGGTCATCATCGGGGCTGGGATCGGCGTGGTTTTCGGGCTTAAGCAGATTCGCAAGACCCCGCGCGGACGCTACTACTTCGACAAAACTTTGCTTTATCTTCCGGTCGTCGGGCCGCTGTTGCGCAAGATTGCGGTCGGCCGATTCACCCGAACTCTGGGCACGTTGATCACCTCGGGCGTCCCGATTCTCGAAGGCTTGGCAATCACTGCCCGAACCTCCGGCAACGCGGTGCTCGAAGAGGCGCTGATGAAAGTGCGGAAGGCCATCGAGGAAGGCCGCACCATCGTGGATCCACTGCGCGAATGCGGCGTCTTTCCTAACATGGTGACCCAGATGATCGGCGTCGGCGAAGCTACCGGCGCAATGGACAGCATGTTGCAGAAGATCGCCGACTTTTATGAGGAAGAAGTGGACGCCGCCACCAAAGACATGCTGGCCATGTTGGAACCGGTGATCATCGGTTTGCTCGGCGTCACCATCGGAGGCATCGTGATTTCTCTCTACATGCCGCTGTTCGCGATGATCGCAAAATTGGCTGGCTAGAAGGAACGGGTCCTGGGTCTTGGGTGTTCGGTCTTGGGCCTAGGGCCTAAGATCCCAACGCTTCACATCTAACGCCGAACACCAAACACCCAAGACCTGAGACGTAAGACCCGAGATAGCATGCAATCGACATTTGACGAGCGGAATTGGCTGGCCTGGCTGGTCAAGGTGCGGATCCTGATCCTCACCTTTCTGCTTGGAATCCAGCTCGCGGTCGCGGAGCTAACCCCCACCCGTCTGCCGCTTCGCCTTTTCATCAGCACCATACTCCTCTGGTACACAGTCTCGCTCTTCTATATAGTTCTGCTCTCCTTCTGGCAGGAGCATCGCCTGCAGGCTTCCCTGCAAGTGCTCACCGATCTGATCATGGTCAGCCTCGTGGTACATGAAACGGGAGGTTGGGACAGTTCGTTTAACTTTCTTTACCCGCTGGCGATCATCGTCGCCGGCATCCTGCTTCCGCGCATCTGGGCCTACTTGGTCGCCGCGCTTGCCTTCATACTCTATGGGACGGTGCTCGAGCTCAACTACTACGGACTCGTGCGCTCCTATTGCACGACCCATCCCGAACTGAAAGCTCTGCAGGGAATCATTTTCGTGAACCTGTTTGCTTTTCTGGCCATCGCTTACCTGGCCAGCCAGTTGGTCGCCAAACTGCGCCAGGCGCGGGTTCAACTGAAAGACGCAAGCGGGGCGCTGGAAGACCTTCAGATTCTGCACGAGAACATTATTCAGTCCATCAGCAGCGGATTGATCACCACGGGTCTTGATGGCCGCATTACTCTGGTCAACAGCGCCGCGCAGAGACTTCTCGAGTGCACACCCGCTCAGTTACTGGGAAAGCCAGTCACGCAATTATTCCTCGATCCGCTGCCCAATGGCGAGTCGCAAACCCACGCCGAGGTTCGCTTCGATACCACAACCACGTTTCGCAAGACAGTTCGTGTAAGAGTAGCGGCCTTGAGTGGGCCGGAGCGCGGAGCCCTGGGCTACGTCTATGCGCTGGATGACCTCACCGAAATTCGCCGTCTGGAACGCGAAGTCCGCATACAGGATCGTCTCGCAGCGGTAGGCCGCCTGGCGGCGGCCATCGCGCACGAGATCCGGAATCCTCTTACCTCCATCGCGGGCTCGGTCAGCATGCTTTCCGGTATACCTGAAATGAGCGAGGAGCACCGCCATCTGCTCGATATCGTGACCCGGGAGTCGCAGCGGTTAAACGGTATCATCACCGATTTCCTGGCTTACTCCCGCGGTAAGCAGTATCACTTCGATAAGACAGACCTGGTGCGACTGTTGGACGATACTCTCACGCTCATGCGGCACCGCATGACAGCGGAAAATACCGGCATCACGATTGACAGCCGATTCGACGTGTCCGAGGCATGGGCGATCGCCGACGGGGACCGAATCAAGCAAGTGTTCTGGAACATCGCCGAGAACGCGGTCCGCGCCATGCGGGACGGTGGAACTCTGAAGGTCGGCATCGACCGCCATGGCGACGATTGGCAGGTGAGCTTCGCCGATACCGGAACGGGCATGACTCCGCAGCAGACGGAGAAAATATTCGAGCCCTTTCAATCGAACTTTGAAGGCGGCACCGGACTAGGTTTAGCCGTCGTCTACCAGATTGTGCAGGCGCACGAAGGCAAAGTGTGGGCGCGGTCGAAGCCGGGGCAGGGAACCACCTTCGTCCTGAGGCTGCGGCGTCTCGACGCAGAAAGGCACGCTGCCGAAGTGCGTCCGGAAAAAGTGCGTCCGGAAAAAGCCGTCAAACCTGCATTGCCAGAGGCTTCGTCTGCGCAGTTCGCGGCTGTCGCGGCAGAAGGGAGGCCGCGTGGCTAACATTCTGGTTTGCGACGATGAACGCTCCATCTGCGAAATGCTCGACATCGCTCTGCGCCGCGAGGGACACCGCGTCGAAACCGTGCAATCCGGCCAAGCGGCCAAGAACAAAATTGACGGCAATCTTTACGATCTCATCATCACCGACATTAAGATGCCGAATATCGACGGCATCGAAGTGCTGCGCCATGCGCACCGCGTTTCGCCCGATTCTCCGGTTATCCTCATCACTGCCGTCGACGACTACGAAGCCGCGGTGGAAGCAGTAAAAGCCGGGGGTGCGTCGGACTATATCCGCAAGAGCCCCGGCCTGGTGGACGAAATCAAGCTCACCATCAATCGTGTGCTCGAGAACCTGTCGCTAAGCAAGCAAAACTTCGCCCTGCGCCGCGACGCTGCTTCCCACAATTCGCTCGACAACATCATCGGCTCCAGTGCCGCGATGGAGAAGCTGAAGCAGACCCTCCGCACAGTCGCTTCCACTGCCAGCACGGTTCTGATTCACGGCGAAAGTGGTACCGGTAAAGAACTGGTGGCCCGCGCTGTCCACATCTGTTCGCCGCGCGCCACTGAACCGTTCGTCTCGGTAAACTGCGGCGCCTTCCCTGAGACTCTGCTGGAGAGCGAGCTTTTCGGCTATTTGAAGGGAGCTTTTACAGGAGCCAATCAGAACAAACGCGGACTGTTTGAAGTGGCCGGCGGCGGCACCATCTTCCTCGACGAAATCAGCGAAATGACGCTGGCCATGCAGGTAAAACTGCTCCGGGTGTTGCAGGAGCGCACGGTGCGGCCGGTCGGAGGCACCTCGGAAATCTCCATTGATGTGCGAGTCATCGCGGCCACCAACCGCGACCTCGACAAGGCCGTTGCCGAAAATCTCTTCCGTGAGGACCTCTATTACCGTCTCAATGTTATTCCTATCCGCGTGCCGAACTTGCGCGAGCGCCGGGAGGACATCCCCCTGCTCGCCAACCACTTCCTGAAGAAATACGCGGCTGCTGCCAACCGAAGTATCATGCGCGTTAATAAAGCGTCGCTCGACACCCTCTGCGACTATGAATGGCCCGGCAATGTTCGCCAGTTGGAGAATACGGTCGAGCGCGCCGTCGCCCTGGAGACGACCGACGAGTTACACGTGGAGTTGCCGGCGGAGCGTCCGAAGGCTCGCGCGGCTGCAGCCGGTGTGGGCGGTGCAAGCGGTGTCTCCGAGATCGCTCCTGGAGCAGTGCTGCCCGAAGGTGTAGGCATGGAAGGCTACGTTGCCGGCATCGAGCGCACGCTGCTGCAAAATGCTCTCGATAAATCCAACGGAGTGCAGACCAAAGCCGCCGATCTGCTCGGCATTTCCTACCGCTCGTTTCGGCATTTGATGAAGAAGTATGAGCTGTAGCAGCTAGGAGCTGCTCTTCTTCAACTGCTGCTTCCAACCCAATACCCGCGCCTTCGCGCCCTCGGCCTCAGCTTCGGGAATCATCCCCTTCTTCTGATAAAGCACCGACAAGCTGGTGTGGGCGAGCACGTCATCGGGATCTAATTCCGTAATCTGCTGTGCGATCACGATGGCTTCGTCGTAGCGCTGCAAATCCTGTAGCGCCCGCGCCAGCCCGTGCATGCACTCCGTGAAGGAAGGATCGACCGCCAGCGATTCCCGGTAGGCTGCGACCGACTCTTCCAGCTTCCCATCCGCCATCAAATCGAGCGCCGCATAGTAATGGTCTTCGGCTTTCTGGTGGTTATCTGCATCGGACATGAAAGGAAATCCCCGGCGGAGAGTGGATTCTAACATGGGTTATCATGCTTCCATGCGCTATTCGCTCCGCTTTCTATGGAACGCCACCAAGGGCCATCACCTGGCTCCGTGGCGGAGCCCCTACCTGCTGTGGCGCATCGAGACCTACTGCGGCGTCAAGATGACGCAGATTGGTTTTCTTGAATTCTGGGAATTTATGTGGCGCGAGCGCACCAGCCTCTGGCGCTTTCTTAAGTGGACGGCCGAGATGGAGCGTTACGCTCACCCCAAGCCAAAAAGCTAGTGGTCAGTGGCTAGTGGGCAGTGGTCAGTAAAAACCTGCTCTGGGTTTACTGGCCACCGACCACTGCTCACTGGCCACTGTCTTATGCGCCTTTGCCCGCAGCCACGGCGTCGCCGAGGATGATGCTCACATCGGCTCCCTTGCCGGCTCCGGTGAGCTGGGCTGCGGCTCCCCGGTTGGCGGCGATTTCCAGAAACCCCATACTTCCGAGAATGCCAATTACCTCTCCCGGCGCGCCCTCGGCATAGGCGTTGTGAATCTCAGTGATCTCGCGGCTGCCTACGACAATTTTGA
>Ga0302326_10004543_pt1 | contig 32126 bp, 24 predicted proteins | sample Palsa_T0_3_FD_202264 | JGI IMG/M metagenome (GOLD analysis project Ga0302326, IMG submission 202264) | Peat permafrost microbial communities from Stordalen Mire near Abisko, Sweden - Palsa_T0_3 | ecosystem: Environmental > Terrestrial > Soil > Palsa > Peat permafrost | place: Sweden: Abisko...
CAGCTGGCGACTCAGCTGCTCCTGCAAAACGATTCTGCCTTTGAGAGTTTCGGGCACATCGCGCGTCACAATCAGATTGCGGAAGCAGATCCTCGCACCAGGACGGCCGACGCGGGCGACTTCGGCGAACAGGCGGCCGGTTTCATCGACACTCATCAACTCACAAATATTGGACAAGCTGAGTGCGTCCAGAGAGGCCTCGGGCTGCTCGCTCATCCAAATCTGCGCTGGCGCTGTTACGATCTCGATGCGATCCAGGCGATCTCTGACAACCTGAAGGTTATCTTTTTGCAGATATGCAGGCACGGCATCCTCGCTCCGATAGCGGGCCATCAGGTATTGCGCCAGAAAGTAGTTCGGCTGTATTGCGATGTCGCACATGACGTGCCTTGTGCGCCGGAAAAAACTCTCGGAGAAGGAAGTGGATCCATCGTCAAATTTGAAGTAATCCGCTGTAAGTCCGCGCCTGGCCAGCAGGCGCTTACTGACGAGCAACTTGAAAATCAACCGCCACTGCACCGTATTCCAGGTCGTGTCGAAGTAGGCTTTCTGTTTGTCCAGCGTATCGGAGAGATACAGGCCATCGATACGCTTTTTCCCCTGCATGACGCGCAATGCACGGCTGAAGAGTCGAATGAAGGATTCGTATTTGCCTGCATGGATAATTCCTGAACGAATTGCTTCTGCATGAGAGTTCCAGTACTGCCGCGCCGGCAGGGTGAGCTCGGAGCTCAAGCGGCCGTAGGTTTTCAGGCGATCCTCCGACGGCGTCATCCCGAGAAAGCCCCGCAGGTTTCCGTGATCGAGGTGGCGGATCGCTGCGCGCTTCAACTCCAACAGCCAGGACTGCGAAGGGTTGATATCAACTGCAAAGATCTTCCCCGGATCTTCCAATAGCAGGGTCAGAGTGTTGCAGGCGCCGGATGTCACTGTCATCAGGCTTTCACCGGGCCGGATCTGAAGCGCGCGTTTGTCCGACGCCGGATCCTCCCAGCTCATGCCGAAAAGTAAGTCGAATAACTCCACCTGGTCTTTGGTAGGAACGCTCACGCTTTATGCCTTTCGCCAGAGGAAATGACGTCCTCGATGGGTCCTTCGGCGTTGTAGAACGGGGCGAGATGGACTCCGTGTTTGGCCGCGAGCATTTCGATTTCTGCCACCCGCTCCGGCGTGATAAATCCGCGTCCTCGCGAGTACGGTTCAAATCTGTGCTCCAGCGCCAGCACCATTCCTTCGAGCATGCAGCCCTGGGCGACGTTAGGGAAGGGATGGTGGTGGAGGACGCGGTGGACATCGGGCTGAAAAATCATGTCGCCCACGGACTGACCCAGGCCGCCATAAAACATTACCGCTCCAGCCAGCTCGCCGCTCGGTGACAGGTTTTTCGGATAGCCCGCATCGCAGACTATGGCGTGCGGCGCCAGCCGTCCAAGCAGCAGCGACGGGGACTCCAGGCTCGCAACGCAGATCACAATGTCGACCTGCATCGAAATCTGTTGTAAGTCAGTGACAATTTCGACATCGGTGCCCTCGGCGGTCAAAGCCTGGCCGAGCGTGGTGAGGCGCTCCATGCTCCTCGCGTTCAACACGACGCGCTTGACCAGCGGCGCGAGACAGCGGGCGCATCCTGAGCCGACGTCACCCGTCGCGCCCACGATCAGCAGTGTCGCGTTTCGCATAGCGCGGTCTTGCAGTTCACACATTTTCCTGATGCCTTGAACAATGAAAGCGACAGTCAGAGTGTTGCCTGTCGTGAACGCAGTCTCTTTCTGCTCGGGGAGTAGCTGGACATCGCCTTCAATGAGGATCGAGCTGAATCCTCCCAGGCTGACGATGCGCGCGCCGGAGTTGATGGCGCACACTGCAGCCGCCCGCACGCGAGCGACGTTTTCGGCTTTGTGCGCGGGCCCCAGACGATCCGGCGGAATGAAAGAGTCGATGTAGATACCGTGGGAGGAGTGTCCCATCACGGAGTGATAGTCGATGTGACAGATGGGTCGCGGCGGAATCCAGGGGAAAATATTTCGGATTTCATCTTCCGGAACCGGCGGCAGGTCCGGGCCGCGCAGAACCGCAAGCACATCGGTGGCGGCCTTCCAGCTTTCCTGATGGGCGATGAGAGCGAATTCCACTGGCTGTGACTTCGCAGAATTGTTTAGACCGGCAGTTGTGTCACCCATGCAAGGGTCATCTCCCCGGGCAGTCCCAGCGAATCGAGGGTGTTGACGTAGTGTTGCAGCGAAACGCCGCGCAGTTCGGCGGTGGAAAGCCCGACCCGTTGCAGTCCATCCTTCACGCAAGCGCCGTGGCAGACTTCGCAATGGCCGTCTTTGTCCTCGCGAGCCAGCATCTCGGCCAGCGTGGTCATCACATCCAGGTGAAGCGACTTCATCTTGTCATCAAACTTCGCAGGATCAATAGCGCGCTCGGCCCGAAGAATGGCAAGCGAGTGATCGATATGTTCCTCCTCTTCCGCAGCGATGGCGGCAAACGTCCGGCCCATACTGCCCGGGGCGACTTCGCCGATGCGTCGATAGCTGGCGACGGCGAAAGATTCCAACATGATCTCCTGGATGATGAGACAGCCGATAAAATCGCGGGCTTCGATTTGGCGGAGAAATGACGCGCGTAAGCGGCTCCAATATTTTCCATTCACGTTGCTTGCAACCTCGAGGCCGAGCTTTTTTCCCTCGGCCGTGAAAGCCACTGCGTGCCCTCGCTCGCCGTCGGCGTGCTCGATTGCTTCTGCAGCTTCGGCAGGGTCATCGCAGATTTCCGAAAGAGATGTGTAATTCAACACGGCGATCAACTCGCCCGTGACGGCCTGGGCAAGCACATCCTGCCAGACGGACGCGGTTACAGACGGGTCTTCAACTGCTGGGGAGCCGACTCGATTCAAGCTGGTTGCGTACTCCATGACTTATCTCCTCAAGGATCCTGATGAACTTCCTGAGCTTTTGCCGAAAGAACGGTGTCACCGGGTTACAGCAGCGCAAAATCTTCATACGGAACCCGATTCCGAAGGAGATTGTTTCGGTCTGGAGATAACAAGCTAGCAGCCAGAAGATGCGACGTGAAAGTAAGCCGTGGAACTCCAGCGACAATTAAGCGTAATGGATCGCGGTCATGAAGACCGACAGAAACGAAAGAATAATTCCGCTGAAATGCCTCAACCCGTGCCGCTTCGAGCAGGCCTCTTAGCGCAGCTTCGTGACCCTCGGCACAGGCTATCCGCCGCGCATAGAGGATGGCAAGCGGCTCGCCCAGGCGCGGCACTTTCAGCTTGGCTACGGGCAGAGCCAATATTCGAAGGGCCGCAAGCGCAGCACGATAGCTTGGCGGCAAGCTGATCAGAACGTTCTGCCGAAGATTCTGTGTATCCTCCACGGTGATCGTTGCGATCACCTTTCCACCGTCACGTGCGATCAGTGTCTTGTGAAAAAGCGAATTCCTCGATTCTGCACCGGTTGCGATGACCGGTGAGAAATTTCGCTCGCGGTTGCTGCGTTCCAGAAGCTCATCTACTTCGGCTAGATCCTCCGGTCCCGCTTGCACCGCGAATCTCCTGGCTGACCGGCCCAGCCAGGGTGTGGGAAGCAGCTGGTCGACGAGGAAATTTCCCAGCTCCGTATTCTTGGGCGTGCCATGCCGGCCCTCCGCCAACACCATAACTCGCCGATTTCCATCTGCAACCAGACTGAGTGCAATATCAATTTCTTGTCCGCGCAGCCATTTTTCCATCGTCGACATCAGCTCCACGGCAAGACGCCTGCCGCTGAACTGCGGATGCACCTTGAGATCATTGATGTGGGCAATCTTTTCCGGTCTCCCGTCAATGTAGGCCATGTGGACCGAAGCCGAGATACAACCAATCAACTGCCCTTCGCACCTCGCCGTGAAAATCACGGAGTTTCCGCGCGCGCGCGGCAGTGCAAAAAAATCCGGGTCACGATCGATGCGCAGTGAGATCGTACCGTCCATAGGAGTCAGCTTCGTGAGGGCGCGGAGGGCGGGATTGTCAGCCGCCGTGGCCTCGCGAATCTCAATACTGCCGCTTAAGGCGGGTTGAGTTGCCAGCGGAGCCTCAAGAAATTCCGTCACAACCGCTCCTGAGAGCCAGCAGCATCCCGCAGACCGCGTCAGTTACCACGGCAGCTCAGCGGGCGGAGATGGAGGGTGTCCCACTTTCGCGGGCAGAGGTCCCGACCTCTGGTACTCGTTCGGCCACGCTGCTTCTAGAAGTTCCGGCGGACTCCACAACTTTGCATAGGTTTCCATGTATCCCGTGGATGGCTGCGCGGCAGCGATCTGCGGCAAATATTTCCAGGGAACCCACACGGCCAGATGATGCGTGAGGTGATAGTTGAAATGCATGTAGAGCAACTCGACCGGCTTCCATAACCTGAGATCAAGTGCGCCCAGCACGGCATGTCGAGGGGTGCGGACATGATAGATGTATTGCTGGCTTGCCCAGGAAAAGCCGAAAGCTGCATAGCAGATGAGGACGGCGCCCAGGCGCAGATGCAGGACCGGAAACGCGATCGCCCACACGACGGCCGCAACCAGTACATCCCGCCGGACGCGATTGGGTCTGACTCCATTCAGGAACTGCGAGAAATTGCGAAACACACCCGAACCATCTGCCGGGCGCGGCAAGCGGATGCGGCTCCTGGGAATCAATGCCACGGCAATGGAGGACAGCGGCAGGAGCAGCCAGAATAAGCCTGAAATCAATAAGTAGTACATGGTTCGCTTGAACCAGGGATTTTCCCCCGGCATCACATAATCTTCCAGTTCATCGTTCGAGCGATTTCTTCGATGATGTAACAGATGCGCGACTTCGAAGAAGTGAAAGCTTCCCGGAAATAGAGAGAACGCCAGGACGCCGGCGCTGAGGTTGATGCGACCCTTGGGATGGAGTTTGCGGTGGACCGCTTCGTGGGCCAGGCAGAACCCCATCTGCATCGCGAATGCGAAAGCCACTGCAAGCGCACCTAGCAGGAATAGATTGGGCGTGCGGGAGGCCGCCGTCAATATTGCGAACGCGACGGACATTTGTACCGCGACCAGTAGCAGATTCAATTTGCCAGGAATGGGGTACAGAGCCTTATTGTGTTTTTGTATAAAGCGGCCAGCCGTGGCCGCATCCCCTGAAATCAGGGGCGTGGCAGATGCCACACTCGCGCTGGAGACAAAATCAGTCGTATCAACCTCGGCTTTCCCGGATAATACGCCGGCTGTCGGCGGATTGCACTGCGCAAGATAACTTGTTCGATCGAAAATGACCTGCTCCCCGCGCCTTGGGCATAAGATTGGAAAACGAGGTATTTGAAATGCTATATAGGAAAATCAACGTCGAAATCATCGTCGCTGCGGATGAGGCGGAAGCCGTTATCGGGGAGTTAAACACAGCGATGGATCGGCTGGAACTGACAAATACCCTTTATGGCGGTGGCATCGAGACCGTCGTGGTCAAGCATCCCGGAACACGAAAGAGATCGGCACTCGCGCATACCATCGCCGCGGGCGAGACGGCCATCCGCGCCTCGCGTGCGGGCCTGACCGTTGCCCTCCGCGCCATCGTCTGACTGTGCGACTCGCACGGGCCGTTCGCTCAAATCAGGGCACCGGCAAGGATATCTTGAAGATGGTGCCGCTCTCACCGGGGCGCCCACTACTCCGCACGCGGATTCTGCCGTTGTGACGCTCGCGTGCCATGCACGATGAGCTCACCTCGACTACGATGGACCGGCGAATATCTTGCCTTCAATCCCGGAACCCCCCTTGAATCAATTGGATTTGCAGGACAAGGTCCAAAATGGCATCCCACAGTCTGGGAAGCTGCGCAAATGAAATGTGATCACGTCCGGCAAGGCGATATTGGTCAGGAGAACGAGTCATGAAGTCGGCGTCAGGTCGAATTATAGGCACCGGTGAGATGGCGGATCTGGTGCGTGGCTATGACTGGAGTTCGACTCCGCTCGGTCCTATTGAAGGTTGGTCAAAAGAGCTGGTCACCATTGTTAATCTGACCCTGGCTTCCTCCTCTCCCGCACGAACCATGTGGGGACCGGAGCTGATCTTGATTTACAACGACGCTTATCGCCCGATCCCTGGTCCCCGTCATCCGTTCGCACTCGGAAAATCTGCCCGCGAGGTTTACCTCGAATCATGGCATGTGGTGGGCCCTCTGTTAGAAGAAGCACTGGCTACCGGAAAGACCGTTTTTTATGAAAAACTTCTGGTTCCGCTTCCAACCGGCGACGGCGTAAGGGACGCCTACCTGAACTATTCGTTCAATCCGATTTTTGAACAGGGAGAGATTGCTGGCCTGTTCGGCTCGCTGCACGATGTCACGGGCGAGGTCGTTGCAGTCCGCAAGCTGGCCGAGAGTGAAGCGCGGGCTTCGCGAATCCTGCAGAGCATCGGCGACGCGGTAATCGTCACAAATGAACATGCTCGTATCACTGACATGAACCACGTCGCGGAGAATCTGACGGGCTGGAGCCTGGACGAAGCGCGAGGCGAGCTTTTGAGTACCGTGTTTCACATCGTCGACGACAAGCGACAGGAGGTCGAGAGTCCAGATGACAAGGTTCGTCGTCTCGGGGCGATCGTCGATCTCGCCAATCACACCATCTTGATTCGCAAGGACGGGGAGGAGACGCCAATTGACGATAGCGGTGCTCCCATCTGGGACGACGATGGCAAGCTAAGCGGCATCGTCCTGGTATTTCGCGACATAACGGAACGAAAGCTTGCCGAAAAGGCCACGCTGCAGGAAAGAACCAGGGCGCTTGCGGTGCTCCAGCAAGCTCCAGTCTTCTTCACGCTTCTGCAAGGCCCCGATCATGTCGTCAGCATGGTGAATCCGCACTACATGCGCCTGGTAAACAACCGCGATGTTCTGAACAAACCCGTACGCGAAGCCCTTCCGGAGGTCATCGACCAGGGTTACATCGCGATTCTCGATAAGGTCTATCAAGGCGAGCCATGCCTGGGCAATAGTCTTAAGTTTCAGGTCGATGCCGGCGAGGGACTGCCGCCGGATGAGCGCTTCCTGGATTTTGTCTATCAGCCACTGCGTGAGGCCGACGGCCGCGTTTCGGGAATTATCGCGGTCGGCGTGGACGTCACCGACCGGAAAAAAGCGCAGGACGCAATCGGTCGCCTGGCCGCGATCGTTGACTCCTCCGAAGATGTCATCGTCAGCAAAGACTTGAGCGGCATCGTGACGAGTTGGAACGCTGCTGCCGCTCGCCTCTTCGGTTACTCCGCGGAGGAGATGCTCGGCGCATCCATTCTTAAGCTGATCCCGGAGCGTCTTCACTCTGAAGAAACCACTATTCTCGAAAGTATTCGCGCCGGACGACGGGTCCCACCTTTCGAAACAGTGCGAACCGCAAAAGATGGCCGGCTCGTGGAGGTCTCTGTGACAATCTCGCCGGTGAAAGATGAACGCGACAGCGTGATCGGCGCCTCCAAGATTCTCCGTGATATTTCCGATAGGAGACGCATGCAACAATCTCTGCTGCAAGCGGAAAAGATCGCGGCAACCGGGCGCATGGCGGCAACGATCGCGCATGAGATCAATAATCCACTTGAAGCAGTCATGAACCTGCTGTATCTGCTGCGTACCAAGGTCAAAGACAAAGACGGGCGGAAATACCTTTCCACCGCTGAGGACGAACTTGGCCGCGTATCCCACATAGCGAAACAGACACTGGGCTACTACCGCGAGCATGCCGCGGCAACTTTTACCTCGCTGAGTGACATAGTTCAAGATGCCGTCGCTATTTATAAGCCGCGCTGCGCCGCGACAGGGATCCATGTCATTACATCCTTGCAGTCATCGCGTAAGGCGATGCTGCGTCGAGGAGAGATGATGCAAGTCATCTCCAATCTCATTGCAAACTCCATCTATGCCATGCCGAACGGCGGTGAACTATCGGTTTCCGTCGAGGAGACCAATGACCCGGTCAGCGGAACACTACTGCTCATCTCTGACAACGGGGTTGGCATTGCTTCAACCGACCTGCCGAGAGTATTTGAGGCGTTTTTCACCACTCGTGCCACAATCGGGACCGGGATTGGACTGTTCGTTGCGAAGCAATTCATCGAGAGTCACGGCGGCGAGATAAGCATGACGAGTCAAAATGACCCTGCGAGCCATGGAACGACGGTCCGGATATTTGTCCCTGTGCACACGCCATACGATTCCCAGCAAAACGCCTAACCGGGTGAGGCACCGGCTGAACGCGCAGATGGCGGCATCAAGCTTCTCGGCGACACGTCCCCAGCGCTACGCCAGTCACCGCGCGGAGCGATCCGTATCCCGCAGCAGAATCACATCATCCGTAAATTCGTTGCGCATCACCACCAGACGCTTGCCATCGCGCGACCAGCCGAAATCCTGAATCTGTCGGGAGTCGAAGTTCGTTAACTTCCGCGGCTTGCCACCATCCAGTGGCTGCAACCAGATGTCCTCAGTCCCTTTCTCGGCGAGAACAAAAGCAACTGCCTTCCCATCAGGAGAGAAGCGCAAACCTGCGTTGGTCCCCGGACCCAGCTGGTGAAACGCGAGCGAAAACCCTGGATCCAAGTCGATCGTTCGTGGCGCTTCTGCGGGATTTTGCAAATTCACAAGATTGATCTCCTTGCGTGTTCCTCCAGAATCGGGTGCTTCCGCTTCAGAGTATTGCGCTAACGTGCTCCCGTCCGGCGAAATGGTTGCGTCCACCATTGTGGCGTCCTTCGGCGTGCTTCCAGGAACTATCTGCGCCTCGCCTCCGGTTGCCGGCATCACCATCACGCCGTTCGTCTTGGAATAATCCGTGTAGTAAAGAGAGCTGCCGTCGGGCGAGCAGCCCCAGAGAATTATGCTTCCACTTCCGGGGGAGATCGCCCTGGGCTCAGACTCATCACCGTTCGCCCGCCAGATTTTGTAGGTGTTGCCACCGCCGTGGAAGACCCAGACCACGGCGGTGTACTGATTATTCCCGCAGGAGAGGGGATCTTTCATATAGGCGGAAGTGTCGCGTAAAACCGTTACCGTGGCTTCGCCATTGGGATCGATCCTCTGCAACTGGGCTCCGTTTGAAACCAGCAGCTTGCCATCCGCAGTCCAGGCAATGCCAGTCAGGCGTTGTTGGCGCGGCACGGAGCGCAGTGCAGAGACGGGGCCGCTTCCATCTCCCGCAAGGATGTCGACCTCGGTATCCGACCGGTCTTCGACCGTGGCGAGGGTAGCGCCGTCGCGTGACAGGGAGATTCCGATATGAAAAGCCGTGTCATTCGTCACCGGCCGAAATGTTCCGTGAGGATAGGAGAAGACGCCTATCTTTTGGATAAACGAATTGTTCTCGGAGGTCCGCGGGATGTAGATGAGAAAGAGAAAATTCCCGGAAGGCGACCACGCAATGTTCAATGGCACCTTGTCGTTGAAGGTCGCGAACTCTTCCGCCTTGCCCGTCGCAACATTGAACATTGAGATCTCGCCTAGCTTGGGGTGAGTAAAGGCGAAGGTCGAAATCGCGATCCGCTGACCATCCGGGGACCACGCAAGGTAGACCGGCGCATCCTCATGAGGCGACACCATGAGGCTCTCCTCGTTTCGGCCGTCGCTGGTCGCCCTCGACAGGCGCCACTTGCCACCCTCCTCTTCCCGGGCGTACGCGATCATACTTCCATCTGGCGAGCTCGTGATGTTGCTATCGACGTTTCGCGCCACCCGCATTGGCACCCCGCCGAGAAGAGGGGCGCGAAATGCGTCAAACAGCTGCGCTGCCCCAGCTCGCGCCTGGCGGAAATAGAAGTAGTTGCCGTCCGGGGAGAAGCTTGGCGAGAACAGAGCCAGGCCTGAATCCTGAATGATCTGGGTGTTGCTCCCGGTGGGGATGTTGAGAAGCCACAGGCTCTGCTTGCCGGCGATTTCCTGAATACTGAGCAGGAATTTCCCGTCCGGTGAAATCGCGGTTTCTTTATAGGTCCCGGTATTTGTAACTTGAGTTGTTTCAAATTCACGGAACGGCTCGGCCGCCCCGTGGTTGGACCGATAGAATAAATATCCCGCTGTGGCAGCCGCCAAGAGCAACACGCCGATCACAATCGCCGGCCACTTCCGTCGCGCAACAGATACGGCATCAGCGGATGAGATTTGCGCCGGTGGAAATCCGCCGCTGCTGGCGCTGGCATGTCGTGCGGATGAACCATGCGGCGCAGCACTCCCGCTCAAGGTTGGCGAAGGCCGGTTGTTGGCACTCACGTCCCTCTTCAAACGCAGCAGGTCGGCCCGCACGTCGCCCGCGTTCTGGTAGCGCAGCTCGGGATCCTTCTCGATCGACTTGTGAATAATGTCTTCCAGCCGGGGCGGCACATTTGGGTTTTGCGCCGAAGGCGCGACCGGCGAGTCGTGCAGAATCGCGTCGAAAATCCCCGCCGACGTGTCGCCCTGAAATGGCAGTGCTCCGGTCGCCATTTCGTACAGCACACAGCCGAAGGAGAACAAATCCGTGCGCTGATCCAGCGGCTTGCCCAGCGCCTGTTCCGGAGACATGTAAGCGACCGTGCCCAGCGCCGAGCCGGGACTCGTGAGCTGCCGCTCCAGTTCGATGGTTGCGGCTTGCCCGTCAGAGTCCGGCGCACCTGAAACTTTTGCTAATCCGAAGTCCAGCACTTTGGCGATGCCGCGATCCGTAACAAATATGTTTGCCGGCTTGATATCGCGATGCACAATTCCCTTGGCATGAGCAGCCTGCAGCGCATCCGCAATTTCGCTGGCCAGGGAAAGCAGGGTATTCAGCTCCATCGGCGCACCCGTGATGCGGTGCTTCAGCGTCGTCCCTTCCAACAGCTCCATCGCGATAAAGGAGTGACCATCTTGCTGGCCGATGTCGTAAATCGTGCAGATATTCGGATGGTTGAGCGCGGACGCCGCCTGCGCTTCCCGCTCAAAGCGCGCCAGGGAATGTGGGTTGCCCGCGAGCTCCTGGGGGAGAAACTTAAGCGCAACGAATCGATGCAGCCGCGTGTCCTCGGCTTTGTAGACCACGCCCATGCCGCCGCCGCCGATCTTTTCAAGTACCCGGTAGTGGGAGATGGTTTGGCCGACCATGGCAGAGGGGAAAGACTACGCTTGGTTATGTTATGGCACTGCAACAGTCGCGGCAACCAAGAAGGGCGCGTAGGATGCGACTGTGCGTACTCCTGTGAATCCGCCCGTCGCGCCTATGCTCGCCAAGCGAGTCGCGGAGATTCCAGACGGGGACGGTTGGATCTTTGAACCCAAGTGGGATGGCTTCCGGACAATCGTCTTTCGCGATGGCGATGAGATTCTGATACAAAGCCGCGACGGCAAATCACTCAACCGATATTTTCCTGAATTGCTGGAAACCCTCCGAGCGCAATTGCCAAACGCGTGCGTTCTGGATGGCGAGATTGTCATCGCCAATGACTCGGGACTTGATTTCGATGCACTTCAGCTTCGTATTCACCCCGCCGCTTCTCGCGTCAAGCTCCTGTCCAGGCAAACTCCCGCATCTGTCGTTTTTTTTGATCTGCTCGCCGAGGACGATCGCGACCTTCGACCAGATCGTTTCGATTTTCGCCGCAACAAACTGGAAGCGATGCTTTCCTCTGCAAAAGCTCCAATCCATATCACTCCTGCCACGCGGAAAAAGAAGATCGCAGAAGACTGGTTTCGCCGCTTTGAGGGCGCTGGACTCGATGGCGTCATGGCCAAACTTGCGGATGGAACCTACGAATCCGACAAGCGCGTCATGCTCAAAATAAAACATGAACGTGATTGCGACTGTGTCGTCGCGGGCTTCCGCTGGTACAAGGACAACGACGACGAGGCAGTTGGCTCGCTGCTACTGGGGCTCTATGACAAGGCGGGTGCTCTGCAGCACGTCGGCGTCTGCTCCAGTTTCAAGTCGGAGAAACGCCGCGAACTCGCCGTCTTTCTCGCGCCCTATCGCGAACGTGCGGCCAAGCGTCACCCGTGGTTATCAAGCGACGGCAGCGATCGCAAGCCCGGAGGACAAAGCCGCTGGAGCGCGGGCAAGAATCTTTCCTGGGAGCCGCTTCGACCTGAACTTGTCGTCGAAGTTGCCTATGAACACATGCAGGGCGATCGATTTCGCCACATGGCTCAGTTCCGCAGATGGCGGGTCGACAAGAAACCGGCCGACTGTACCTACGAGCAACTCGAGGTTGTTCCGCCGCATGAATTGATGGCCATTTTCGCTCACGACCGCAAGGGATTGTGAGCACTGCATGACTGCTCGGAGGTCGCGTGCGGCGCCGGGCAGCAGTTGCTAGCATGGAGAGAGATGGACTTCAAACTAGTCAGTGGATATACGCCGCGTGGGGACCAGCCGCAGGCAATTGCGCAACTGCTGGACGGAATTCGCTCCGGCGAACAACACCAGGTGCTGCTGGGCGTGACCGGCTCGGGCAAGACGTTCACCATGGCGAAGGTGATTGAAGAGCTGAACCGGCCGGCGCTGATTATTGCTCCGAACAAGACGCTGGCCGCGCAGTTGTTTCATGAGTTCAAGCAGTTTTTTCCGCAAAACGCGGTCGAGTATTTCGTCTCGTACTACGACTACTACCAGCCGGAAGCTTACATTCCTTCCGGCGACCTCTACATCGAGAAGGAGGCAACGATTAACGAGGAGCTGGACAAGCTGCGGCTGTCGGCGACGCGGTCGTTGTTTGAGCGGCGCGACGCGATCATCGTCGCCTCCGTGAGTTGCATCTACGGTCTCGGCTCGCCCGAGGCCTATTACGGCATGCTGCTGTTGCTCGAGCGCGGGCAGAAGATCAAGCGCGAGGACGTGATCAAGCGCCTGGTCGAAATTCTCTACGAGCGCAACGATGGAGACTTTCGCCGCGGAACGTTTCGCGTGCGTGGCGATGTCATCGAAGTGTTTCCTACCTATGACGAGCTGGCGTATCGCATCGAAATGTTCGGCGATGAGATTGAGTCGCTGTCGCAGATCGATCCGCTGTTTGGCACGGTGAAGCAGAAGTACGCGCGGCTGCCGATTTATCCCAAGAGCCATTACGTCGTCACGCCGGACCGCAAATCGCGCGCAGTCGAGACCATTCTCGCGGAGCTCGGCGAGTGGGAAACACAACTCGAGTACGAGGGCCGCATGGCTGAGGCGCAGCGCATTCATCAGCGGACGCGCTTTGATCTGGAGATGATCAAGTCGGTCGGCTACTGCCACGGCATCGAGAATTATTCGCGGCACTTTTCGGGCCGCCTGCCGGGCGAGCCGCCGCCGACGCTGCTGGATTATTTTCCGCGCGACTATCTGCTATTCGTCGATGAATCCCACGTCACGGTGCCGCAGCTGCACGGCATGTGGCACGGTGACCGCTCGCGGAAGCAGAATCTTGTTGACTACGGATTCCGTTTGCCGTCGGCGATGGACAATCGTCCCCTGAAGTTTGATGAGTTTGAAGGCCGCGCCAATCAGTCGATTTATGTGTCAGCGACGCCGGGTCCGTATGAGCTGACAAAGTCCGCCGGTGTTGTCGTCGAGCAGATCATCCGGCCAACTGGATTGATTGATCCGCCGGTGGAAATCCGTCCAGTGCGCGGGCAGATCGATGATCTGCTGGCAGAGATTCGCCTCCGCACAGAGAAAAATCAGCGCGTCCTGGTGACGACCCTGACCAAGCGCATGGCGGAAGATCTGGCTGGGTATTACACCGAGGTTGGAGTGCGCTGCCGTTACATGCACTCGGAAATTGAAACGCTGGAGAGAGTCAAGCTGCTGCGCGATTTGCGCAAGGGCGAGTACGATGCACTCATCGGCATCAACTTGTTGCGCGAGGGCCTCGACTTGCCGGAGGTTTCGCTGGTCGCGATCCTGGATGCGGACAAGGAAGGATTTCTCCGTTCCGCGGGATCGCTGATCCAGACGATTGGCCGGGCGGCGAGAAATCTTGAAGGCCGCGCGATTTTGTATGCCGACAAGATGACCGATTCCATGCGACGCGCGATTGACGAGACAGATCGCCGGCGCGTGGAACGGAATTACGCCGGAGAGTATCGTGCGTCCACTGGAGATGGAGCTGGCCCGCATTCTGAACGCGGATTATGCCGACCTGACGGAGCAGGACGAGGAAGTTCCCGAATTCCAGACGCAGGCCGAGCTGGACGCTTTCATCGGGCGGATGGAGGAGCAGATGCGTGCCGCGGCCAAACAGTTTGAGTTTGAGAAGGCCGCGCAGATGCGGGACAAGATTAAAGAGCTGCGGTCGAAGGAATTTCTGTTCACCTGACGGGCTGCGGAATGCCGAGAGCGAGCGGCCATTCGCTGGCCGAGTCGACAAGAATGTCGGGCGGCGCTGATTCCAGCGTGTGCGGAGCAAGGCCGAAGGTGCAGCCGAGCGCCCATGCTCCGGCGTTGCGCGCGGTGAGGACATCGACGTCGGAGTCGCCAATCATCAATGTTTGCGCGGGTGAAACGCCAGCTTCTTCGATGAGTTGGTCGATGCCATGCGGGTCAGGCTTCTTGGTGTGAAAGCTGTTGCCGCCGTAAATGTTGAAGAAAAACTGGCTGAGGCCGAGGGCAGCGCAGATGTCTCGCGAAGCTACGATCGGCTTGTTCGTGAGAACTGCCATGGCGGGCGCCTGCTCGCCGGGCCATGAGGTCTGCAACGTGCGGAGCGCGTCGAGAACTCCCGCATAAATGTAAGTGTGGTCGAGCTTGTGGACGCGGTAATAGCCGAGAAAAAATCCCAGAGCTTCGTGAACGAAGCCGTCATCATCCGGATCGCCGAGAGCGCGGCGAACAAGCATCGAGGCGCCGTCGCCGATGTAGCTGCTGATGACCGGCAGCGGAAGTTCCGGCCGCCCGTAGTGGTCGAGCATCGCGTTGATGGATGCCGCGAGATCAGCGACAGAATCGATGAGCGTGCCGTCGAGGTCGAACACCAGCAGGCGCAACGATTCGACCGGAACTGGGCGGAGAATTCTCACCCCCCAATTTTCGCAGATTGAAATGAAAAGGGCCGCAGAAGTTCTGCGGCCCGTTCGCGTGACTGAGGGAATTACTTGATGACGATGTCGCCGGAGCCGGTCTCGATCGAGACGAGCGGCCCACCACCCTGAACCGTGCCGTGGATGTGATGTTTGTTCATGCTGCCCTGCATCGTGATCGGCTGCGACAGGTCGATATTGCCCGACGACGCTTCCGCATCAAGCTCAAATCCCTTGCCCTGCGCGAGGTTCAGGCGAACATTACCTGAGCCAGTCTCAAGCTTCCAATTGCTGGTCGGAGAGCCGTCGACGGTGACGTTGCCGGAACCCGTGCCAGCGTTGAGACCGCCGGTCAGGCTGCTGATGTCAATATTGCCGGACCCAGTGTGCGCGCGCATGTTGCCAGGCGAGCTCTGGTGGACCTTGATGTCGCCCGAACCGGTCTCCAGCTTCGCGTCACCTGCCATGCCGTCGGCCTGAATGTTGCCGGAGCCAGTCTCAAGCTTGCTGTTGCTGCCCAAGTTGGACGCGCGAATGTCGCCTGATCCCGTGCTGCCAACGACGTGACCGTTCATATTCTGCAGCTCAAGATTGCCGGAGCCGGAGTTCGCGCTCACGTCGGTAGTCGCGGGTGTCTCGATGACATAATCAATCGACACGTGGCGATACATTTCGCTGTTGTCCTTGCCGATGCGAACATCACTGCCATTCTGCTCAATGGGCGGGTGATCGCAGACGGGCTGGACCTGGCCGCGGGTGGAGCTGCCGCCGAACCAGCCACCATGGCTGCTGCGGACCCGGCCGGAAATATGCATCTCGCCATCTTTGCCGGGCATGACGCGAATGTCTCCGGAGCCGGTGCTAACGAAGAGTGACGGCGTGCCGTTCAGGGTGAGCGTCTTGTCGAAATGACATTCATCGGCCGCCTGCGCGGAAGTTACGAGACACAGTGCCATGGTTGCAGTGGCAAGCGATGCTACGAGATGCTTCGTGTTCATAGGACTCCTCAAAGTCAATCTTGGAAAGTGAAACCTACTGCTGCAGGACGACGCCGTCGCCCACTTTCAAGCCGCTGAGTAGTTCGGTGCGGGTGCCGTTGGAGATGCCGGCCTGGACTGGAACGCGACGCTTGCCTTCTTTCGCCTTCGGATCAGGAACTTCGACGAATGCCTTGCCGGTATTGTCATAGATGAGTGCTTGCTCAGGCACGGTGAGCACGTTCTTGTGCTCCTCGAGAATGATCTCGGCGTTGGCAGTCATGTTGGCTTTCAGCTCGCCGGTCGGATTGTCGATGGAGACCCAGACTTCAAACGTCGTCACGTTATCTTTCTCCACGCCGAGCGGGACAATCTTCGTGACCTTGCCGTTGAACGTCTTGTCCTTGAAGGATTCCACCTTGATGCGCGCCGGCTGGTTCAGATAGACGTGACCGATGTCGCTCTCATCGACTTTACCTTTGACATAAACCTGATGCGTGTCGCCGAGAGTCATGACCTGCGTCGCGGTGGAACCGAGAACAAGGATCGAGCTGACGGCATCGCCGATCTGCACGTCGCGTGACAGGACTTCGCCGGTAATGGGCGAGGTGATGGTGGTGTAACTCAGCTGCTCCTCAAGCTGCGTCAAGCTGGCGCGCGCCTGCGCGACCTGCGCTTCAGCCTGGAGCAGCTTGGCCTGGTCGACCTTAATTTGCGCGGTCGACTGATCGCGCTTGTTGAGGGCTGCCTCGTAGTTGCGGTTGGCGTCGTCGACGGATTGCTGCGAGACGATGCCGTCCTTCACCATGGCTTCCTGGCGGTCGTAGGTTTCTTTGTACATTGGCAGGTCAGGCGCGCTGGCGGCGACACGGTCCTGCGCAATGTTCGCTTGATACGTTCCCACGGAAGCTTCCGCCGCCTGCAACGTGGCTTTCTGCGCCGCGACTTCGGCGAGAATTTCAGCCTGGTCCAGCTGGGCGAGGAGTTGGCCCGGCTTGATGCTGTCATTCGCGTCGGCGTAGAGCTTGGTAACGATGCCGCTGGCCTTGGACTTGAGCTGAACTTCGGTGATCGGAGTGACCTTGCCGGTGGCGACGACGCTGCGCGCGATGTCCTGCCTGGTCACGGTGCCAAGGTGGCTGGGGTCAATCTTGGTACCGCTGCCCTTGGCGACTACAACTACTGTGAGCACGATGACCACGGCGGCAGTAGCTCCACCAATCCAGAGCCATTTGCGGGACTTATTTTTCGACGCCAAGGTGTTCCTCCTGAAAGCTGTTGCTTCTGCCTGAGATACGCATCTGGAAGCCGCCGGGTTCCTTAATGTAGTGCTGAAATTGCGCGCCGCTTTGCAACCTGGGCTACATCTACGAGACGGATTGTTATCTATATAGATGCGACAGAGTTAGCCGCGGTGGAACGCCGGTCTGAAGCTTGGACGCGCGAGGCCGTGGAAGGGAAGCAGGGGCTGGTAGACTCAAGCTGCCCATGCTGGAATGGCTGCTTTTTCGCGCTGTGTCGGTGGCGCTGCTGATTTTCGCGAATGGCTTCTTTGTGGCGGCCGAGCTTGCCCTGGTCAGCCTGCGGGAGACGCGGCTGGAGCAATTAGTGGCGCAGGGCCGCGCGGGTGCGCGCTCGGTGCAGCGGCTGCAGCAGCACATGGACGAATTTCTGCCCGCGGTGCAGTTTGGCGTCACCTTGGCCAGCCTGGCACTTGGCTGGATCGGCGAGCCCGCGGTGGCCAGCGTCGTCGAGCCCACCTTCAGCGGGATTCCACACGCGCGCGTCTACGCGCACTTGATCGCTGTGCCGATCGCTTTTGCGGCGATCACTTATTTTCACGTTTTATTGGGCGAGCTGGTGCCGAAGTCGCTCGCTCTGCAGCGGACCGAGCAAGTCGCACTGGCAGTGGGTCCCCCGATGGAGCTATTTATCAAAGTCACTAAGCCGGCAGTGGACGTGATGAACGCCTCGGCGCGCGTGGTGTTGCGTGCGTTTCGCATGCAGCCGTCAGGAACGCGCGGCACTCATAGTCCGGAAGAGTTGAAGCTGCTGGCGACCGCGAGCCGGCGCGGCGGATTGCTGCCGCAACTCGAGGAGCAGGTGATTCATCGCGCGCTCGAGCTGGGCGAAATCGAAGTCCGCGAGATCATGACGCCGCGGCAGCGGATTTTTTCTCTGCCCGCAGATTTGCTGGTTGAAGAAGCGAGTGGCCGAATTGTCGAGGAGGAACATTCGCGCGTTCCGGTGTATGACGAGAAGCTGGGACCTGAGCATATCGTTGGCATCGTCTACGCGAAGGACGTGTCGCGCCTGATGCACTTCCGGCAGACGGCGCAATCGCGCTTGTCACAGACGCCGTTCAGCGAGCTGCGGCTGCGCCAGATTATGCGCGACGTTTTGGTCGTGCCGGAGAGCAAGGATGTGTCCAGCCTGATGGTGGAGTTCCAGCAGCTGCGGCGGCATCTTGCAATCGTGGTTGATGAGTACGGGACGACGACGGGCCTGGTGACGGTGGAAGACGCGCTGGAGCAGTTGGTCGGCGAGATTGAAGACGAGTTCGACATCGCCGCGCGTCCGGGGTTGAGCTTGTCGTCAGGCGCGGTGTTGCTGGACGGCGGTTTGAATCTCCGCGACCTGGAGATGCAGCTCGGCGTCCACCTGCCAAAGGACGAGGGCGTCGAAACGCTGGCAGGATTTTTGCTGACGCGCTTTGGCAAAATTCCGGCCGTGGGTGAAGCTGTAGAGTTCGAAGGCCGCCGCTACACAGTTGCAGAGATGGCAGGCCGGCGAATTGCGAAAGTGCGGATGGAGCCGATAGCCGCCGACGAACAAATTCCGGAGACCGCAGAATGACGGCGCGTTTACTGAAACAGCTAGGCTGGCGCTTGCTGAGCACGCTCCCGGTTTTGTGGCTTGTCGTCTCGGTGGTGTTTCTACTCATTCATCTCGTGCCGGGCGATCCGATCCAGGCAATGCTCGGCGAAGGCGCGCCGCCGGCTGATGTCACCGCGCTGCGTCACGCATACGGTTTGGATCTTCCGCTCGGCCAGCAATATCTGCACTACTGGTGGAACGTGCTGCATCTGAATTTCGGCCAATCAGTTCGGTTGAATCGGCCAGTCCTGACGCTGATCCTGCAGCGCTATCCCTACACGCTGGTGCTGACGCTCGCAGCGTTGACGATGGCGCTGCTGCTGGCGGTGCCGGCCGGTGTGGCATCGGCGCGACATCGCGGCAAATGGCCCGACACAATTTTAGGGATGGTGAGCTTGCTCGGCGTGTCACTGCCGGCTTTTGCGCTGGCCCCGCTGGCGATTCTGTTTTTCTCCATCAAGCTGGGATGGTTACCTGTCTCCGGAGCCGGCAGTCCGCTGAATCTTGTGCTCCCGGCCCTGACCATGGGGACGGCACTGGCCGCGATCCTGACGCGCATGGTGCGAACATCGCTGCTCGAGGAGTTGGGTCACGACTACATACGGACAGCGCGGGCGAAGGGGTTGAGCGAACGAGCAGTCGTCTATCGCCATGCGTTACGCAACGCGCTGGTGCCTCTGCTGACAATTGTCGGGCTGCAGTTCGGCGTGCTGCTGGCCGGCGCAATTGTCACAGAGACAATTTTTTCTTGGCCCGGAGTTGGCCGTCTGACCATCACTGCAATTTCTAATCGCGATTATGAGTTGGCGCAGGGGTGCATCCTTGCTGCCGGGCTGACGTATGTCCTGGTGAATCTGTTGACAGACATGCTGTACGTCGTCGTCAATCCGCGGATACGCAGCTGATGGGGCGCGTTACAGCAGCTTGACGTGGCTGGCTGCAAGTCCCTCGGCGGTGATGTCGAGCCATCCCAGTGTCACTGGCAGCTGGAATCGGCGAGGGCCGGCGCTGCCCGGGTTGAAATAGAGAACGCCGTCTTTCCACTCGATGTTCGGCTGATGGGAGTGTCCAAAGAGGACAGCGGCAAATCCCGCGGCTTGCGGATTCAGATCCAGTTCGGCGAGATTGTGCAAGAGATAGAGTGAAGAGCCGAGAATCTCGACTACTTCTTCAGCAGCAAGTTCCGCACACGGGCCGTAGTTATCTATGTTGCCGCGAATCGCGGTGACAGGCGCGAGTTCGCTGAGCGCGTTGAGGATGTCCATGTTGCCAACGTCGCCGAGGTGCAGAATCTGGTCCGCGCCCTCGAGTGCGGCGAGAGCTTCGGGGCGGAGCAGGCCGTGCGTGTCAGAGATGACTCCAATGTGCATAAAGACTTAAAGCCCCAGCGAGAGACGAGTGCGCGGATCGAGCCGATCGCGCAGCGCGTCCGCGACAAAGTTGAACGACAGAAGGCAGAGCATGACAGCCAGTGCAGGGAAGACGACGACGTGCGGCGAGTCGAACAGATGCGAGCGAGCATCATTCAGCATCGAGCCCCAGCTTGCCATCGGCGCAGAGACACCGAGTCCGAGAAAACTGAGCGTAGCCTCGCCTAAAACAGCTCCGGCCATACCCAGCGCAGCCTGCACAAAGACCGGCTGCACAATATTCGGGAGGATGTGCGCGCGGAGAATGCGAAAATCTCCGGCGCCAAGCGCTCGTGCAGCCTCGACATACTCTTTCTCCCTTGCGGCAAGCACTTGCGCGCGGACGAGGCGCGCGTAGCCGACCCATCCGCTGATGGAAAGCGCGAGGATGAGATTAAAAAGTCCCGGGCCGAGAAATGCGACGAACGCAATAGCCAGCAGAATTCCGGGCAGGGCCATGAAAGCATTCATGACAAGAACGTTGAGAATGCGATCCGTCCAACCGCCGTAGTAACCAGCGATGGAGCCGAAGATCAACCCCAGGGAGAGCGACAGGCCGACAACGGATACAGCTACGGTCATGGACACGCGCGCTCCGAACAGGACGCGGGAGAGAATGTCGCGGCCTAGCTCGTCGGTGCCGAACCAGTGCACGGCAGAGGGGGCGGCGAGACGGTCGGTCAGGGAGATGGCATTGGGGTCGGCGGGAGCAAGCAGCGGGGCAAAGATGGCGGCGAGAAGAAAAATCAAGGTTAGAACGGCCCCGGTGACGCCGAGAGGCGACTGGCGGAGCAGGCGGGCGAGGGAGCCGGGCTGACGGGGAGCTGTGAGCGCCGAGTCAAGAACTTCTGCAGAAACAGGGGTAACCATAGTTATGTGCTGCTTCCATTTTGTGCAGCAATTGGAGTTTCGCGCTCGATTGGGAACGGCGCAAGCGCAAACTGTTGTAATTCTTGACAATGGGTGGCGATGACCTTGAGACTATCAATGAGGCAGGCACCTCTCAAGGGCAGCCTCAAGGTGCAATCTAGAGGCCAAAATTCGGGTCCAACCGGCTCGGAAACGCCTGGGAGTTTCGCATACATGCAGTTGAAGAACGAAAAAGTCGTGGTCTGCGGTGCAGGCGGTTTTATCGGCGGACATCTGGTCCGCCACCTGCAATCCGAGGGCGCGGAGGTGATTCGCGCGGTCGACGTCAAACCCTATGACGAGTGGTACCAGCTGGACAAGCGCGTCGACAACGCGGTGCTGGATTTGAGCCAGCGCGAGGCGTGCACCACCGCGGTCAAGGGCGCGACAGCGGTCTTTAACCTAGCGGCCGATATGGGCGGGATGGGCTTTATCGAGAACAATAAAGCGCTGTGCATGCTCAGCGTGCTGGTCAATACGCACCTGCTGCTAGCCTCGCGCGACGCCGGCCTCAAGCGATTCTTCTTCTCCTCCTCCGCCTGCGTTTATAACGCGGACAAGCAGAAATCCCCCGACGTTATCGCGTTGAAGGAAGAAGACGCCTATCCCGCGATGCCGGAAGACGGCTATGGCTGGGAGAAGCTGTTCAGCGAACGCATGTGCCGTCACTTTGAAGAGGATTTCGGACTGCAGACGAGGGTTGCACGCTATCACAACGTCTACGGCCCGTTTGGGACGTGGAATGGCGGCCGCGAAAAAGCTCCGGCAGCGATTTGCCGCAAAGTCATCGACGCGAAAGCATCCGGTAAGCATGAGATCGAGATCTGGGGCGATGGCACGCAGACGCGCAGCTTTATGTATGTCGACGACTGCGTCAAGGGAACGCAGATGATCATGGAGAGCGAGATCCATGAGCCGATTAATCTCGGCAGCAGCGAGCTGGTCACGATCAACCAGCTGGTCGACATCGCGGAAGAAATCGCCGGGGTCAAGCTGAAACGCAAGTACAAGCTGGACGCCCCCCGCGGCGTCAACGGCCGCAACAGCGACAACACCCGCATCCAGGAATACTTGAAGTGGGAGCCTTCGATGCGGCTGAAAGACGGGCTGGCCAAGACCTACGAGTGGATTGAAAGCCAGATGCTGGCTGGCGTCCGGGGATGACGCAACGGCGATGAGTGAAGCCGCGGACTTCCGCCGGATTCTTGGCATCAACTTCTTCACCGGCTCGGTGAAGGACGCGGTGGACCGTATGGAAGGCGGCGGCCTGCTGGTGGTTCCCGCGGCGCCGGCGCTGAAAGACCTCGGTCGCAACGCAGCTTATCGCGAGGCTCTCGAAAAATCCGACCTGTGCATCGCCGACTCCGGGCTCATGGTCATGCTGTGGAATCTGCTGGAGCATGATTCCATCCGAAAAGTATCCGGCCTCCTGTATCTGCGCGAGCTCCTGGCCCGGCCCTCCTTCCACGACCATCCGGAGAAGAGTTTCTGGGTCATGGCCAATCCGGCGAGCGGCGAAACAAATCTGCGCTGGCTGCACGCGCAAGGCATCGACGTCCCGGCACAGAATTGCTATGTCGCGCCGTTTTATGGCGGCATCATCAGCGATGAGCCCCTGCTGGAACGGCTGGAACGTTTGCGGCCAAAGCATGTCTTCCTGACCATCGGTGGTGGAACTCAGGAGCGGCTCGGCCTCTACTTAAAGGAAAACCTTAGCTTTCTGCCTGCAATTCATTGTATCGGCGCGGCCATTGCCTTCATCACAGGTGACCAGGTCTCCATTCCAGTATGGGGAGATAAGGCTGGCCTGGGATGGCTGTTTCGCTGCGTTTCAGCGCCGCGGGACTACGTGCCGCGGTACTGGAGGGCGCGAAAGTTGGTGCCGCTGATGCTGAGATATCGCGCGCGCATGCCAGTGATGGAGTCCGGGCATTAGGGCAAAATCTTCCGCGTCTTCCTACGAGTTTTCGGGTTTCGCATCTATATCGACATGAAAGTGAACGTCCGTATCTCTCTTCAAATCGCGCTATCTCTATCCGCTTTGTTGCTAGTCTGCCCGGCCGGCGCGCAAGCCCAGACCAATCCCGACGATCCGCCACAGCTGCTCTTGCAGCATTTGAATCAGTCCCGCGCCGACGCCGGCCTCGAGCCGCTGGCCTGGGATCCGGCACTGGCCGTGGCGGCGCAAAAGCACGCCGAATTGATGGCGAGCTCCGGCACGCTGGAGCATCAGCTGCCCGGCGAGGCTGGGCTGGCGGAGCGGTGCGGCGCGGCCGGGGCGCTTTTTTCTTCGATCGCCGAAAACATCGCTTCCGGCGGATCGTTGCACGCAATCCATGACAGCTGGATGAAGTCGACCGCGCACCACGACAACATTTTGTCGCCCACGTTCAAGGTCGTCGGCATCGGCGTCGCCAAACGCGGCGGAACACTCTACGCGGTCGAGGATTTTTCCATTCCCGTCGGAGAAGAGACTACGCAATCCGTGGAGCAGCGGGTTTCCGACATGCTGGCGACGCGCGGCATCAAGGCGTCGGTCAATCCCAAGGTCGCGCGCAACACCTGCGTAGCCGGCGGCGAATATGCAGGCCCACCGCCGACTCCGGGTATGGTGCTGCGCTTCACGTCTCCCGATCTCGACAAGCTCGGCCCGATTCTCGATCAACGCGTGTCCACGGGAAAATTCCACACAGCGAGTGTCGGCGCATGTCCGGATACGAATTCGCGCGGCTTCACGCGATATAAAGTGGCGCTGCTGCTTTATTAGCTAGACCGTCGGCTCCATGAGAAGCGCATTATTGAAGCGGTTGAAATAGTTGAACAGGCCGATGGCGGCAATGAGTTCGACGATTTCGCCTTCTTCAAAAAAGCCGCGGAGCTCGTCGAATTGCGCCTCGGGCAATGGATGAACATTCGCGGTGACGGATTCAGCCAGTCGTAGAGCGGCTTTTTCCGCCGGCGTGAAATCACTGCGCGATTCGAAATCGGCGAGATGATCAATCTGCTCCTGCGACCAGCCAAGTTTTTTCGCCAGGACACAGTGCGACGCCAGGCAATATTCGCAATCATTGATCTGCGACGTCCGGACAATGACCAGCTCCTTCAACTTCAGCGGTAACGTTCCCGTATTCTGCACCGCCTGAAAATGCGCAATCATCGTCTCGAGAATTTCCGGTCGATGTGCAATGGTGCGGAACATATTGGGGACGTTGCCGCGCGTGCGCTGATAGTGGTCGTAAATTTCGCCGACAGCAGGGGTAACTTGGTTGCGGCCCAGTCGCGAGAGATACGGTTTTTTCGTAGCGGTGGTCATCGGGATCCTCGTTTTCTCCAACCTTCTATTTTCTCAGAAGTGCGGCCAGGTTTCCTGAAGCGCGGGCGGTAAGCTGGAAGCGATGCTTGATGTCGTGATTGTGGGCGGTGGACTGGCTGGATTGGCGTGTGCGCGGGAGTTGCACGCGCAGAATTTCTCCGTGGTGGTGCTGGAGGCCTCTGATGGTACCGGTGGCCGCGTCCGCACCGACGCGTCTGGCGGATTTCTCCTCGACCGCGGCTTTCAGGTCCTGCTCACCGCCTATCCCGAAGCCCAAAGCCAGCTGGATTATGCTAAGTTGGAGCTGCGAAACTTTGAGCCCGGCGCGTTAATCCGTTACGGCCGTAAGTTTCATCGCGTCAGCGACCCGTTCCGGAGGCCATCACAGGCTCTGGGAACATTGCTGGACGGAACCCTGACGCTGCATGACAAATTCGAAGTCGCGCGGTTACGAATGCGACTCGCCGGTTTAGCTCCGGACAAATTATTTGTTGGCGAACAGGAAGACACGCTTGCGTTTCTGCGGCGCAGCGGCTTCAGCGAGCGTGGCATCCAGCGTTTCTTTATGCCATTTTTCGGCGGTGTATTTTCCGATACCTCTCTGCGCGCCTCCAGCCGTTTTTTCAAATTTCTCTTCCAGTGTTTTTCCGACGGTGATACGGCCGTCCCGTCGCTGGGGATGGAACAGATTCCGAAGCAGATGACAGCAGCACTTCCACATCTCCGCGTGCTGATGAACAGCCTGGCAACGCGCGTCGGAAAAATCGGTCCCGGAAAATATGCAGTCGACACGGCAATGCGACAGACAGTCGAGGCACGAAGCGTGGTCGTTGCGACCGACGCGACGTCAGCCCAACGTCTGCTCGCCCCGTTCGGCGCGGATGCAAGGCAACTGACAACCGTCGCGTGGAATGGAGTGACAACGCTGTACTACGCGGCGCCGCGCGCTCCGATAGAAGAGCCGTTGATCCTGCTGAACGGTGAAGGCAGCAGCGGTGGCCCGGTAAATCATGCTGCGGTGATGACGAATGTGTCGAAGGCCTATGCGCCGGCAGGCACGCATCTGATCTGCGCCAACGTACCCGGCAAAGCGCCGCAAGGAGAGAGCGAACGCGCCGCGCTGGAGCAGGACGTGCGGACGCAGCTGCGCCGCTGGTTTGGCCAGCAGGTCGGCAAGTGGGAGGTAGTCGGCGGCTATTTTCTGCCGCAGGCCGTGCCGCTGCAGCGCTATGCCGAGTGGGAGAAGGGCCCCGTGTCGGTCAAAATGCCGGCCAAAGGACGCGCCAAGAAAGACGAGGGCCAGGAGATTTTTATCTGCGGCGATTACTGCGAGACCACGTCCATCCAGGGCGCGCTGGTGAGCGGACGGCGGACGGCGGAGGCAGTAATCGCCGCGCTCCGACGGGACTGAATCCAACAATTCCGCCAGTTTTTTTAGAGGCCCTCGTTTGTTATACTTTTCATGAGCGGCGCGCCCGCGCCGTGTTGCCACCCGACACTCCTCAGTAGCTCAATGGCAGAGCATTCGGCTGTTAACCGAAGGGTTGTAGGTTCGAGTCCTACCTGAGGAGCCAATTTCTTCCGATAGCTTCCGGCTGGCAGAGGACTGCGAATCGCTAACGATCTTTTGTCGGGCAAGCACTGCTGCTTTGCGAATGCCTCACTCCTTCTGCCAGAGCGTAATCTTCAACCCTCCATAAATGTTGAACGGAGTTCCGGGCGCCTGGAAGGAGGAGGAGCGGATTGGGACATTGTCGTCGCCATAGGGAGTGCCAAACGGCTGCGCCACAAAAACGTTTTTGTCATCGAACGGCGTTGTTCCCAACTGCGCAGCAGTCGAATAGTGCTTGTCGAGAAGATTGTTCATCTGCACAAAGAGTTGAATGTGCTTAGTCGCCTGATATCTTGCACCGAGGTTGGCAATGCCATACCCGGCTGACTTTCCCGGTCCCAGATAATACACGCCGTCCGGCTGATCCAGATTGTTTTCATTACCTCGTGCGTACGCCGACCCGGCGGCGATGATATCCAGCTCAACCATCAGCTGGGACGACGGGTGAAACTGGCCGTAGAACTTGAAAAGATTTCGCGGGACCTGAGGAATGAAATCCCCGGGCACGATGTGGATGTTCTCATCGATGCCGGGCTGACCAGCCAGCGCGCTATCGTTTGTACTGTTGCTGCCACCGTCGATGGTTTGCGGACTTTGATATGTCGCATTAAGAAAGGTGTAGTTACTGCCGAAACTCCACTTCCGCCAGTCTCTCGATAGCTCTAGTTCGAGACCGTCACGGCGCGTCTTGCCGAAGTTCGTGAAATAACCGAATCCAGTTTGCTCCGAGGCGACAAAGAGTAAGTCCTGGTAGTTCTGGCCAAAGAAGTAATCAGCACTCCAATGCAGCATAAGGTTATCGTTGCTACGGATACCAACCTCAAAGGTCCGCGAGACCACCTGCTTCAGTGGAGGGTCGCTGACCAAAGCGTTTGGCAAGTTGCACGGCTGGGTCGGATCGGAGCAGCCAAGTTCGATTGACGTCGGAGCACGGCTCGCCTCGCCGTAATTGAAATAAGTGTTGAAGAACTGCGACGCCTTATAAGTTAATCCTGCCGCGGGGTTGAAGCGCTGAAACACATTGTTGCTAGTGAGATTGCCGCGTGCCGCTGAGGGCAGCAGGTAATCGACATTGTCGAGCGACGTGTGATTGTAGCGTCCGGATAAGGTGAGCGCCCACGGACCATATGTAAACGTGTCAGTTGCATATATGCCGGGCGTGTTGAGTATGCCGTGCAGCGCCACTTGGGTGTCAACTGGATTCCCGTTGTCATCAAAGGTCGTACCGTTGAGATATATCGGCACTAACGTGAAGGAAACATTGTCCGGGTTGAGATATCCCATCTGAGTAAGTTGATTGTAAGTCGAGGTGCCGCGATCCCAGCTGGCTCCGACAGCAAGCCGGTTATGTTTTGTCTTCCACGAGACCAGGCCGGAGAGGCCGTAGGCATTCTCCTTGTCGGTGGTTCGCGTGATCACGCCATTGCAAAAGTCAGACGGGTCACCACCGGCGTCGTTTAACAGAACATTTGCGAGACAACTCCAAGAAGGAAAAGGTTCCGTAGTGGAGTCGCCGGTAATCGGAAAGCCGGAGTAACCGGCCGCGGTTAATGCAGCAATATCGTCGGTGGTTAGATCATAAAGATCCTCGCCAAACGAATCGTCGTTGAAATCGCCATTCGAGCTGTCCGTCCGGACATAGCGGTAGTAGGCATTTCCCGACAGTGTCAGGTTGTCCGTGAACGCGTGGTTGATATTCACCGTCAACGAGGGGGAGTGGTCCCACGTAACGTCGGGAATCGAGTTAACGCTGCGATAGTTCATAAGCAGGAAGCGGTAATCCGAGGTGCCGTTCCCGGTCATCCAGTTATCTGCATAGCCGCCGCTAAGAAAGACGCTGGTCTTCGCATCTGTCCAGCCAATCTTGGCGAAGGCCTGCCGGACTTCGGTTGGCGAGTAGAGCCGCCATCCGTCTTCGCGATAGAGATTGCCCGCCACATAATAGTTGAAGCCCTTGGGGAGGACGCCGCCCAACTCCCCCTCGCCCGCGCGACGGCCAAATTTTCCACCAGTGAGCTGCAAGGAGCCGCCGGAAAAATTGAGGCCGCTCTTCGTTTCCACCGAGACCGCGCCACCCAGGGTATTCAGGCCGTATACCGGATCAGAGCCGGGAATCAACGTCATGGTCTGAATTGCGACTTTGGGTATCAGGTCCCACGCGACGATGTCGCCGAAGGGTTGGTTCTGTCGCACGCCGTCGAGGTAAACGGACAAGCCTTCGGGAGTTCCTAACAGCGGAGAGGCTGTGTATCCGCGATAGTTGATGTCCGGCTGATACGGGTTTTCAGCATTCTCGTTGATGTAAACGCTGGTCAACCGCCTATTCATCAGGTCGGCAAGATCGAGGGTGTTCGTATCCTCGAAATCTTTTGCCTTTAGTGCCTGCACCGGGACAGGAATTTCGTCGACAGGCTGCGTGTTCGGTCCGATGGGAGTGGTTGCAAAGACCGTTACATTCGTCGCCGAGGTTTCGACGATAAGGGTCGCCTCATGCGCTACAGTAGTCGCCGAATTTACTTCCACCGCGAACACGCGCGTGGCAAATCCGGTTCTGGAGATTTCTATCCGGTAGCTCCCAAACGCCAGACTGCTCAGTTGGTATGCGCCTTGAGCATCCGTTTCGAAAGTGCGATTGATCCCCGGCCCAGACACTCGACCGTGTGCGCTTAAGGCCGCGCCCGCCGAATCCTTTACCTGCAGATGGATCTCGCCCTCATTCCGCTGCCCCAGGACGGAGCCTGCGCAGAGCAGCAAGAATGCTAAAAGGTAATAAACAGGACGCATACGTACATATTCCCGGAGGCCACCTCTTGTTCGGGCTTTTTTTGAAAAATGTTTACCGTGCTGTGGTATCAAGAATGAGTCAGTGACTGCAAGTAACCTTCGCATGATGCCCGTGAATCCGTCGCTCGAGCAGGCTGTCTTCAACGAGTACAGTGTTCCTGCTGCATCGAAAAAAGACTACGCGCTGGACTACCTGATTTCGCCCGCCCTGGGCGGGACCGATAACATTCAGAATTTGTGGCCGCAGCCTTACTCGTCTACTTGGAATGCGCAGATGAAAGACCGGCTGGAAAATCATCTCCACGAATTGGTTTGCCAGGGCAAAGTGCAGCTGGCAACTGCTCAGAACGATACAGCTTCCGACTGGATCGCAGTCTACAAAAGGTATTTCCAGACTGGCACGCCGGCGTGAATTCAGCGACCGAAACTATAGCGTAAGGTGAAACGCGCCTGAATCGGTTCGACGGGGTGCATCACCCTGGTGAATGCAGCGTTCGTATTCAAGACACTCGCAACCCGTTCTTGCCCGGCCAACGTCGTCGGCGGCGTTGCCGGCAGGCCCAGACCGGTTGCCGGCATGATTTGTGAGACGTAGGCGTAATCCACGTCGTGGTCCCTGTCGTTGGTCAGATTCAACACTTCGCCCACCAGGCTCCAGGTCTTGTTGAATCGATAGCTGGCGCTAAGGTTGAGCAGCGCTGTTGAAGGGGATGTATAGAGTGCGTCGGAGGTCAAAGGCCGCGGGCCAAAGTAACGCAGCCGCAAACTTGCTGAGAAGCCTTTGTAAGCCTGCATCGTGGCGCCGGCTGCGACCACCCACCGGACGGCTTCGGGAACTTCTTTGCCGTACTGATTCTGCAAGTACGATCCGCCGCCCATGGGAATGAGGCCGAAGCAACTCGAATTTTTTGCGCACAGCTGAGGGCCCGCTGCAGTCGTCGTGAAAAACGTCGCATCATCGGGATCGTTCTGGGTGAAGATGGCACGGGAATCGGCGAAGTCCGCATCGAAGACCCAATGTTGGGATGGCGTGTAGTAGTTGCCAACTTCGAAACCGTAACGATTGCTCGGCTCGAAGGACGGCATGGTACCGCCGGTGTCACCGTCCTGCAGCAGTTCAGAGTTGCTGTGGAGATACCAGAGCTCAACAGTACTTTGCAGGTGGGGAATGGCCGCAGTGCGCATGCCGACTTCCGCGCCTTTGGTTTGGACGAAGAACGGAATCTTCGTCGGCACCGGCGTGTTGTAGTAGGGATACGCGGGCGAGACCGGCTCATACTGCTGGGTTGCGCCACGCACGTCATTGGTGTGATAGCTGAAGCCGCCTTGCAAATAGAACTCCGTGTTGTTCCACGGTCCGAAGATCAGACTTGCCTTGGGGCTGGGCAGGAACTTGCTGGCCGATTGATCGGTGTTGGGATTAAAGCTGGCTGGATACGGGTCGTTGGGATAGCCGGGACTGGTGGGGTTGGTAAAGCTGGTGAGGTTGCCATAGCCATAGTCGCCGCGCAATGCCAGGATGGAGCGGAACTTGCTCGCCCAATGGATCTGATTTGTTATCCAGGGACTGACGATGGTCTCGGTGAACTTATTCAGATCCGTCGCTGCGGGCAGGACTGCGATCTGATCGAGGGACGAGGGAACATCCAGATAATTAGCGGTGTAATAGGTCTGGCTGGTGCGCACGCGATCCTCCGTCCGGAAGAGGCCGTTGTGGATCCAATCGTTGCGCAGTTGCAGGCCGAAGGTGGTTTCCGACTTGCGGCGAAAGAACTGGCCCAGGACAGTGTGACGGAGGTCGAAGCCGGCTACCCAGCGCCGGTCCTGCTGTTCGAACTGATCGCCCTTGTAGGGGTCGCCCAGGTAGTAGGTGAAATCGGAGAACAGATCCAGATCGTAAAAAAAGCCGTAACCCATGAGGCTGGTTGCGGAGTGCGCGCCGGTGTGGTGCCATTCGCCCTGCAGGCTATACCGCTGCGAGTCTCCGCCGTCTTCAGGGTTGAGTGTGCCGAAAAATCCGACGACAGGTATCGCGGTGTAGGGAAGTTGGTCGCTCGAGTTCCACCGCGTTCCAGCATAGGCGTGCGTCGTGATGCTGAAGCCGCTGTCGTTGCCACCCTGGCTATAGGTCAGAATGCCGTTGAACTTGTAAAAGTTGTCGGGATGCACCCATGGGCCGTTATCGTGATACGCCTCGCCGCCATAGAGCAAGTTGCCCTTGCCGAGCGGCTGCGATACACCGAAAACAAAGCGCGCAAACTGGAACATGCCGCCATCAATCTGGAGAAAGTTCTGCGGCAGCGTTTTGTAATATTCCACTTCAGCATTTCCGGCCGAACCGTAGTCCCCGACGTCGGCGTAGTACGGACCTTTCCTCGCATCCAGACGTTCGACCAGCTCGGGAATCACGGTGTTCATATCGGAGTAGCCCTCCCCGTGTGCGTGCGAGGGCAGGTTCAGAGGCATGCCGTCAATGAAAATGGCAAAGTCCGTGCCGTGGTCCAGGTTGAAGCCGCGCAGGAAATATTGGTTCGCCTTGCCGCCGCCGGCGTGCTGGGTGATGATCAGACCGGGAAGCGCTTCCAGAATTTCCCCAGAGCGAAGAATCGGACGATTCTTGAGTTCCTCTGCGCCCACGGTGATCTGGCCGGCGGAGGAGGCGACGCCGATCAGGTCGTCTGCGCGGCTCTGCACATTCACGGTGGTGCTGACGGTGCGTACCGCCAGAGAGATCCGCAGCCTGGTCGGCGTCCCGGAAGCCTCCAGGGTGACGGGCATTTCTTTTCTCTCAAAATCGACACTCGATATGGCGAGCCGATACGTGCCGGCCGGGAGTCCGGAAATGACGAATGAGCCGTCTCTGGCCGATTGCGTCGTCCTCAGTACCGTACCGTCGGCCCTTCGAACCTGCACGGTCGCCCCGGCCATCACCGCGCCGGATGTGTCAACGACAGTTCCCGATAGCTGAGGCAGACGAACTGTATCACTCGCGGCGGCTGACGCACTTTGCTGTACTGCCGCCTTCCTATTGATCGAGAGGGCATTTGGGACACCGGAGACCGTGCCAGCAAGCAATTGGACGCCTGGCAGAAAGCAGGCCAAAAGAGCAAATCGTCGCATTCGATTGCGGGTCGCCGGCGGACAACAGAATTGTGTTGAAGACGGCATCGTTTCCCATCATTACATTGCGATAAAAATTCCTGACCCCGCCGCGCTACTCTGTAGTTTCCTGCGGAGTGGCGCAATA
>Ga0302326_10004544_pt1 | contig 32123 bp, 28 predicted proteins | sample Palsa_T0_3_FD_202264 | JGI IMG/M metagenome (GOLD analysis project Ga0302326, IMG submission 202264) | Peat permafrost microbial communities from Stordalen Mire near Abisko, Sweden - Palsa_T0_3 | ecosystem: Environmental > Terrestrial > Soil > Palsa > Peat permafrost | place: Sweden: Abisko...
GCGTAACCGGCACGAGGAGTGAACATCACCTGATCGATCAATTCCACTTGGAGCAACTCAGTAATCGCCGCGTCCACTTCGACGTCATCCAGTAACGCAGCCACAAACTCTGACCTGAACTGAGCTCCGATGACCGCCGCGGCATACAGAACCTGTTTGGCCGGCCGACCCAGTCGATCGATGCGAGCGGCGATGGTGGCTTGCAGGGTGGCCGGCACGCTGACGTCGGCGATGTCCTCTCGGCAGATGAAGGCGCCCCGATCGCCGTCGAGCACGCCGCGCTGAGCCAGATCGCGCACCATTTCCTCAGCGAAGAAAGGGTTTCCGGCTGCCCGCTCGGCGATCCGCGCGCCCAGGGTTCGCACAGACGGGTCCTTACCCAGCAACTCGGTGGTCAACGCCGTGGTCTGCGCCGAGTTCAGCGGCGCCAGCGAGATCGTCTGCGCTCCCGGTGTCCGTGACAGCGCGCCGCGATATTCGGGCCGGTAGGTGAGCACCATGAGCGCAGGGATTTGGGGCACGACGGTGACCAACTCGGCGAGCATCGCCTCGCTGACCTCATCGATCCAATGCAGGTCCTCGATCACGTATTGCACTGGTGTGGTGCGGGCCAACGCGGCGGCGTTGAGCAACGCCGCCAGCCGGCGTCGACGCGCGTCGGCGGTGATGGTGGGGGGCACCGCGTCCGGAACACCGATGCCGAGCAGGTCGTCGAGCAGCAGCAGGTCTTCGGGGTCGGCGTCGGGGATGCGGGCGCGCACCCGGGCCCGGCCCGCCTGCTCGTCGAGGTCGCTGACGCCGAACACCGTCTGAAGCAGTCGTGACACCACGCGGAAAGGGACCTCGCGGGTATGGGACTCGCAGGCCACCGTGAACACCTCGACACCGCGGGCGGAGGCCATGGTGACGGCCTCGCCGGCCATGCGGCTCTTGCCGATACCGGGTGGCCCGACCACTCCGATCACGCACCCGGCACCACCGATCGCCTGCTCGAGAATGCCGGCGACCGAGCTCATCTCCCACGTGCGTCCCACCAGAGTCGGCTCGCGCCGGCCGGCCCCCACCCGTTCGGCCGCGGCCCCCAACAATTGTCGCGCGGGCAACGGTGCCACAGCGCCTTTGACGTTCACCCATTCGGGCGGCCCGAGGACAGTAGCGTGTTCAACCAGCCGCGCCGTTGACTCGCTGAGCATCACCCCGCCGACCGGGGCTACCGATTCCATCCGTTGCGCCAGCCCGACCTGTTCGCCGACCGCGGTGTAAGCCCTTGCATCAGAGCTGATTTCGCCAGCGATCACCTGGCCGGAGTTGAGGCCGACCCGCAGGCCCAACGCGACGCCGTCGCGGCGCTGCACCTCCTCGGCCAGCTGTGCGATCTGCCCCTGGATGTCGAGGGCCGCCAAACAGGCTCGAAAAGCATGATCCTCCAGCGCCACCGGAGCGCCGAACAGCGCCATGATGCCGTCGCCGGTGAACTTGTCGACCGTGCCGCCATAGCGGCGAGTAATCGTTGCCGCGCAGCCGAAGACGTCTGCCATGATCTCGCGCAACCGCTCGGCGCCGAGCACAGAGGCGATCGCCAGGGAATTCACCACGTCGGCGAACAACACAGTGACCTGTTTGAACTCAGGCTGTATTCGGGCTTCTGGCGCCGGTGCACCGCACGAGTCGCAGAACCGGGCCCCGTGGCGCAGTTCGGTGCCGCACGCTCGGCACAACGCGCCTGCTGGTCCCATCCGCTCCTCCTGCCGCCAAACAGTGGTGTGGACCGCCTGGTGCACCCACCCTAAAGCGCCGAGCAGCAACAGGTCGATTATTAACCGGCGTCGTCGCCGGGGCAGCCCTTTAGCCGGTAAAGACCGACATCGGCAACACTCTTGCCTGCAGCAACAGAGTGCTCATCCTGCCCTTTTGATCAGAACGATGAGTTAAATTCACCTTAGCCAGGCTTCGTGCCGGTGAATTGTGCGTTTCGTTCCGCCTTTTCCGCACGCTTCAAGTAAATTTTAGCTCCGGGGTTTGCCAGCGAGGAGCTTCGTGTGTCTTACAGAGAGGCGTTGGAAGCCCTGAAAGAGGGCAAATACGAGGACGTCATCGCGTGGTTTGATGGCCTCGACGCCGCGAAGCGCGATGGCAAGACCTACGCGCTAGCTGCCCTGGCCCATTTCAAGAGCGAACAATATAAAGCCGCAAACGAGCTTTACGCCAAGGCGGTAAAGGCCAATGGCACGGACGCCGCCGACTGGCGGAAAATGCAGGCCCTCGCGAATGCCAACGCCACCGCCAGGATCGAAGTAGACGTGCCCAAACCGGAGCGCTTCGACCGCGACAAGCTGCTAGCGCGTCCTTCGGTACGTGACGGTGACCTTCCCAGGCCGCCGCGTCACCGCGCGGGGCGTGGTTGGTTCAGACGACTGCGCCTTTTCCTAGGCGATGCGCTCGGCGCAGCACTGACAGTGGTCCTGGAATGGGTCATCGAATGGGTGGGCAAGCAATTCGGATATCGCGCGAAAGTATGGACCAACTGGTACCGCCACCCGTGGGCGCTGGGAGTCTTGTTATTGGCCTACATCAGGGAACAGCTGAACGCGCACAACTTGATTAGCACCTACCCGCGTCGAACGCTGGTCGGCTTCCAAGAGGCGGGCCAGAGGGCGCCGCTGGGCGTCACGCATTTCCGCACCGCCGACGGAAGCTGGAATAACCTCAAGAATCCCAAGGAGGGTGCCGCCGGCACGCGCTTCTTGCGCAACGTCGATCTCTCGGCTACCTGCCCTGAGACGGACCCGCGATTGCTGGAACCAAACCCGCGCGAGATCAGCCGCAAGCTGCTCGCGCGGCCGATCGGTCGCAATGGCCGACCGACGATGGAGCCCGTTGAATTCCTCAATCTGCTGGCCGCATCCTGGATCCAGTTCATGATCCACGACTGGATAAGCCACGGCGACGTCGACCCTGATCACGTCATCAAGGTAAAGCTCCCAAATGACGATCCCGCCCGCGATCGCTACCGGCAGACCGAGTTGGTGATCAGCAAGACCCAGGTCGACCCGACGCGTGGCGCCAAAGAGCCGGCCTGCACGAGTTCAATCAATGAGGTCACCCATTGGTGGGACGGATCGCAGATCTACGGCAGCAACCAGGAGACGCAGAACCGCCTGCGCAGCGGCGAAATGGGCAAGATGAAGTTGTGCGACGACGGCAGGCTGCCGGTCGACGACGGCACCAGACGCGACATCGAGGTGGAGGACGCCGGCTTCAAGCGAAACTGGTGGGTAGGCCTGACGATGTTGCACACCCTTTTCGTGCGTGAACACAACGCAATCTGCGACATGTTGTACGACGCCTACCCCACCTGGGACGACAACCGCCTGTTCAATGTCGCGCGGCTGATCAACGCCGGCGTGATGGCCAAGATCCATTCCGTTGAATGGACCCCGGCCATTCTGCCCAACCAAACTCTCGAAACGGGGCTGAACTCGAACTGGTACGGCTTGTTGACCTACCTGATGCGCAAGGGCAAGGCGCGCAAGACACTGTCCGAGGTGAACATTCGCAACCCCGAGCTCGGCGGCATCGTCGGCAACCCAATCAACAGACACGACAGCGTGTTTGGGTTTTCCGAGGAATTTGTCGAGGTCTACCGTCTGCATTCGCTCTTGCCTGAGACGCTGCAGCTTCGGCTCCGCGGCCAGAAGAACGTCGCGGAGGAGGTGTCCTTACCCGCCACGCGTCAGCACGGCTCGGTCGAGATAACGAAGAAGTACGCGATGTCGGACCTGTTCTACTCGTTCGGCAAACAGCACCCGGGCGCGTTGGCGCTCAACAACTATCCGCGCTTCTTGCAGGAGCTCAGCGTCGCGGGCAATGCGTTCTTGGATGTAGGCACGATAGACATCGTGCGTGCACGGGAACGCGGTGTGCCGCGTTACAACGAGTTCCGCCGTCAGTTGAGGCTCAATGAGATTAGGAGCTTTGACGATCTCACCGACGACCCGAAAGTCCGAGCGAAACTGCGCTCCGTGTACGACGATGTCGAGGACCTGGACTTGCTCATCGGCACGCTGGCCGAATCCCAGAACCGCCGGCCCGCCGGCTTCGGTTTCGGCGAGACGGTGTTCCAGATCTTCATCGTAAGCGCGAGCCGCCGCCTGCAGGCTGACCGCTTCTTCACCGATGACTACAGCGAGGATGTCTACACCCCGGAGGGCCTGCGCTGGATCGACCAGACCGACATGAAGACCGTGATCCTGCGTCACTACCCTGAGCTCGCCGATACCGGTCTGGCCAACATCAAGAACGCTTTCGAACCATGGGACGACGAGGCGGAACTGGATCCCAAGCGCCATCCACTGCGAGCCTGGGATGCGGAATTGAAAGACAACCCCTGGCGCGGTGACGCTTACCCCCTGCCCGAGCATCTTCGGGAGCGCAAATGCTGAGTTGGTTTCTGCGGCGCGGATTTTGGGACTTCATGACCTGGGTAAAATTTCGCTTTGCTAAGCCAGTAGACATCCGGCTGCCAACGGACAAGTGGGCCCGCATCACGCCGAGGCCGATGGGCGAGGCGATTCCCGACGTGCCATTAGACAAGGTGATGGTTTGTCCGCCGGCCGAAATCCCCGAGGATGAACGCTCGTGGCACGGCATTGTTTACCGGGCACAAGTATGGCTGTACAAAATCTATTCACCCATGCAGCCGGGCCTGCCGCGTATCGACCCCGACCCGCAGGTCGCGTTGAAGCGAGCTTTTAGGGGGCTGCGTCGCGACCTTTTCCACGACCCCGAACTACCGGCCGAATATCTGGGCAGTCCCGATCTCGGCTCGCTGGCAGTACGCGGTCCCTTCGCCTGCTACACGAAGCCTGTCGGCGGAGGCATTTGGGAGTGGAACCTGACCATGCTCGACAAATACGAGCATCATCCCGGACTCGTGAAGATCGGCTCGCGCGTGCTGTTCCGCGAAGACACGCAGAGACGTCTACTCCGTGCGGACCGTATTGACTGCGCGCTGGGCCAAATCACTCCAACAAATCCTGAGTGGGACCAGGCTTGCAAGATCGCGTTGTGTGCCGCATCGACTCACCTGTCACTCGTGCGCCACTTCAACTGGGTGCACTTAGCAGGCGGCGCACAGTTGGCCATCGCGACGCGCAACAGCCTCCCGAAGGAGCACGCGCTATTCAGGCTGCTGTGGCCGTACATTTTCGGCACTCTGCAGAGCAACGACATGGTCACCCGCGGGCAGATGGCACGTGGCGGCGACTTCGAGACCACCTTCAGCTTCACCTCCAAGGGCATGTGCGACCTCTTCGACGACACATATGAGGAATATCAGCACAGCGTCAACGACCCTGAGACAGAAGGTAAATCGCGCGGTTTGCCCAACGCGAACTTCTATGCACCGACACAGGAGAACCTGAAGGAATTGTTCGACGTCATGCACCGCTTCGTGCGCGATTATCTGGAAATTTTCTTTCCGCAGCATGCCACCGGCGCCAACGACGTGCGCAACGACAGAGACACCTTAGCGTGGCTCGAGGAACTCAACCGGTGCCTTCCCAAGGGAGTTGGCGTCGATCCCGCAACGTTCACCTGGGACGAGTTGGCACGGATGCTGGCGGGTCAGCTGTACTTGGTGACCGCGCAGCACGAGATCTTGGGCAGTTTCATGTGGAACTACCAGCTATGGACACACCGCCAGCCCGCGCGGATTTACGAGGATTTCCGGGCCGAACCCCTGGACGTTTACCAACGCCTGGTCAACTCGAATTACATCTTGAATGTGCATAGGCGCGCGCTGATATACAACTTCGATGACCTCGTGCCACGTGAAGCCCGGCCGGCTCTGTTGCGATTCCAGGCCGGCCTCGCCAAGCTGCAGGTTCAGATGGACAGTCACCCGCGCGCGGTATGGCGGCTCTACCCAAACCAATTGAAGGTCAACATCAACGCTTAGACAGCGCTTTTCGCAGCTCCTCGGATAGATCCCCGCGCTTGCCTACCGCGACACCGGCCAGTCCCAGCCAACCAGCCATCGACTCCAGTTCCCCAGCCAGTGCCGGCGCCACTCGCGACGGCGACCGACCCGGCTCGACGAACGCGGCCACCACCTGCAGGGCATCGGCGGATCGATCGGCTTTGAGGTCGACCCGGCCGACCAACTCGCCGTCGAGCAGAAAAGGCCAGACGTAGTAGCCGAACTGCCGCTTGCTCGCCGGCGTATAGATCTCGATTCGGTAGTGGAAGTCGAACAGCCGCTCCACCCGCGGACGGAAGAAGATCAACGGGTCGAACGGACACAACAGCGCCGTGCCGCGGTCGCGTCGCGGAATCGTCTGTCCCGCAGGTAGAAATGCCGGCGCCGGCCATCCGTCGACATTGGCCAGCGCCAGCTGACCGTCGGCCACCAGCTTGGCGATCGCCGGCTTTGCCTGCCTGGCCGCCAGCCGGAAGTAGTCGCGGATGTCGGCCTCGGTGGCCACCCCCAGCGCGGTGGTGGCCCGCAGGACGAGCTCGCGGACGGCGTCGTCTTCGGCGACCTCACGCGTCAACACCTCGGCGGGCAGCACTTTCTCCGTCAGGTCGTAATGTCGCGCAAACCCCACCCGAGTCGCCGTGGTGAACGTGCCGGCGGCGAAGAGCGCTTCGGCCACCCATTTGGTATCGCTGCGGTTCCACCACGCACCTTTGGCGCGACGCGGGATCTCGGCCAGGTGGTTCTCGATCTGCCCGGCTGTCGACGGCCCCAATTCGGCGACGGCGGCCACGATGTCCTCGGACAACTGCGGGTTCGCCGCGACGATGTGTTTGCCCCACCGCCCGTGCCGATATTCGCCCATCCGCCAGCGCATCAGCGGCCAATCATCGACAGCCATCAGCGCAGCCTCGTGCGCCCAGTACTCCACCAGCAGCCGCGGTGAGCGGGCGCTATGCGCCCACGCGGCACGGTCAAGCACGTCCCGGTCGTAGGGCCCGAGCCGGCTGAAGACCGGCGCGTAGTGCGCGCGGACCGCGACCGACACCGAATCGAGTTGCAGCACCTGGATGCGCGATATCAGCCGCCGCAGGTGCGCGCGGGTGACCGGACCGACAGGCCTGGGCTCGCTAAAGCCCTGTGCCGCAACGGCTATCCGCCGGGCTTGCGCGGCTGTCAGGCTAGAGGTCCCAGTGGACACGCGCTGAGGATACCGGTGATCCCCGACGCCCCCGGCGGAAAGGTTATTCCGACGGATTCTTGAGTTCCTGGTATGCCGACTCGAGAGTCGCCGGAACTCCTTCCAGATCGCGGTACACCCCGACAAGTTGCTCGAGGACGTCGATCCGGCGCTGGCTCGCTTCATCCGCAGCCCGCTGGGCCTGCTCACGATAGTGATCGGCCTCCAGCTTCGCGTCGGCGAGCAAGTGGTCACGCTCCTCTTGGGCGTCGGCGCGCAGGCCGGCCAGTTCGGCCTCGAGGTCGTCCTTGGTCTTCTGATATTCGGCTTCGAGCGCATCGCGCCGTTCGGCCAACTCTGCCAGCGCCTCTTTGTGCTTGTGCTCCGCAGCCTTGGCCTCAGCTTCGGCGGCCGCGACCATTGCGTCCGCTTCGGCCCGGGCTTCGGCCTGCATCTCGGATACCTCGTCGACTGCGCGTCGCAGCATCTGCGCCATCCGCTGTTGCACCGCATGGGGCGCGGGTGAGGTCTCTGTCAGGAGGCCGACCTCCCTCCGGAGGTTGGTCGCTTCGTCGCCGACTTGCATGAGTCGCGTCCTGAGGCTTTCCACGTCGTCGAGCAACAATTGCTGTTTGGTGGTCAACATGTCGATGTGGGCGTCGACCGCGGTCGGCTGGTAGCCCCTGAAAGTGCGAGTGAACGCCTGTGCGGATTCGGATTCCACGGGTAATCCCCCTTCTGCAACGCCTGGCGACCATGTGTGACTAGACCGATTATGTCAGGTCACACCAAAGGTGCAGGTCAGAGAGTCAGGGCAGGTCAAGGCGTGCGGCGGTAGCTGTGAAACCGGTAGCGGACACCGGCGTCGCTGGTCTGCCACGCCCCTCGCGTGCCGACCCACGCCTCGTCGAGCACCGGGGCGATTGCGTCGCCGTCGTCGCGCGGTATGTCGATGTCGATCTCGGTGACCTCGCATCGATCGGCCCGCGGCAGAGCCAGGGCATAGATCTGTTCGCCACCGATCACCCAGGTGTCGGGATCGGTCAGCGCATCGTCAAGGCTTCCCACTACCGTCGCGCCCTGCGCCATGAAGTCGGTTTGTCGGGTCACGACAATGTTTTTGCGGCCCGGCAGCGGCCGGACCTTCGCCGGCAGTGAATCCCAGGTGCGACGACCCATCACCACGGTGTGTCCCCTGGTGAGCTCCTTGAAGTGGGCCAGGTCCTCCGGGATCTGCCACGGAATGTCGCCGTCGCGGCCGATCACCCCGGACGTCGACTGTGCCCAGATCAGGCGCAGTTCGCTCATTACGCTCATACGCTCATACGGCGACAGGAGCTTTGATCGCCGGGTGCGGATCGTAGTTCTTCACCACGACGTCGTCATAGGTGTAAGCGAATATCGAGTCCCGTTGCGCCAGAACCAGTTCCGGGTAAGGCCGAGGGCCGCGATCGAGCTGGGTGCGTACCTGCTCGACGTGGTTGTCGTAGATATGGCAGTCGCCGCCGGTCCAGACGAAGTCGCCGACGCCCAAGCCCGCCTGGGCGGCCATCATGTGAGTCAACAAGGCATAGCTGGCGATGTTGAACGGCACACCCAGGAACAGGTCAGCGCTGCGCTGGTAGAGCTGGCAGCTGAGTCTGCCGTCGGCCACGTAGAACTGGAACAACGCGTGACACGGCGCCAGCGCCATCTGCGGGATCTCGCCGACATTCCACGCCGACACGATGATGCGCCGCGAGTCCGGGTCGGTCCGAAGCAGGTTCAGCGCCGAACTGATCTGGTCGACGTGCTCACCGGATGGTGTCGGCCAAGACCTCCACTGCACCCCGTATACCGGGCCGAGATCGCCTGTGTCGCTGGCCCATTCGTCCCAGATCGTGACCCCGTGGTCGTGCAGCCAACTGACGTTGGAGTCACCGCGCAAAAACCACAGCAGCTCGTAGACCACCGACTTGAGGTGGACTTTCTTGGTGGTGATCAGCGGGAAGCCCGCCGACAGATCGAACCGCATCTGGTGGCCGAACAGGCTGCGGGTACCCGTGCCAGTGCGGTCGGCTTTTGCTGTGCCCTGCTCCAGCACCTGACGCAGTAAGTCCTCGTACGGTGTGGGGATCGGCACGCGTCCAGACTAGCGGCGATCGCACGCGCGGCGAAGCCGGGCGCGGCGGGTCGACGCCAAATAATTCGTGGCGATCGCAAGCGCTGCGAAGCAGGGCGCGGCGGGTCGACGCCGATGAATTACGTCCAGACCCGGGGAGTAGAACGGATGGCATGCCGAACATCACCGACACCGTCACCACTCCCGATGGCTCCGCCCCGGTACGCCTGTTCACCCCCGAAGGGCAGGGCCCCTGGCCAGGCGTGGTCATGATTCCCGACGCCGGCGGATTCCGGCAGACCTTCTTCGACATGGCCGCCACGCTGGCCGATTCCGGTTACGCGGTGCTGCTGCCAGACGTCTACTACCGCCAGGGCGACTGGGCGCCGTTCGACATGAAGACCGCGTTCAGCGACGATGAAGAACGCAAACGCCTGATGTCGTTCGTCGGCAGCATCAGCCCTGCGGGATGGGCGTCCGACGCGACCGCGTACTTCGATTATCTGGCGGCCCGGCCCGAGGTCAGAGGCAGCACATTCGGCATCACCGGCTACTGCATGGGTGGGCGCGCGTCGTTGATCGTCGCCGGACGTGTGCCGGACCGGGTTGCCGCCGCGGCGTCCTTCCACGGCGGTGGGCTGGTCACCGACGGCAGCGACAGCCCGCATCTGAAGGCCGACCAGATCAAGGCCGTGGTTTACGTCGGTGGCGCGGAGAACGACGGCTCGTTCACCGCAGACCACGCCGAACAGCTCGAAAAGGCCCTGACCGCAGCCGGTGTCGAGCACAAGATCGAGACGTATTCGGCCGCGCACGGCTACGCCGTGCCCGACAACCGGTCGTACGACGCGGACGCCGCCGAGCGGCACTGGACAGCGATGCGGGAGGTCTTCGGCGCGAACCTGCACGGGTGATTGATGTTCGTCGATGCGATGACGGTCCCGCAGCCACTCGGCCAGATCGGCGACCTGGCCCGGCGGACGCAGTCGGCGGGATTCTCCGGCATGTTATTTACCGAAACGGGTCGCACCGCGTATCTGAACGCCGCGGTGGCCTCGCAAGCGGCACCGGGCCTCGAGTTGTCAACCGGTGTCGCGGTGGCGTTTCCGCGCAGCCCGTTCGTCACGGCGGCCGCGGCGTGGGAACTGCAGGAAGCGACCGGTGGCAATTTCCGGCTTGGCCTGGGCACGCAGGTGCGCACGCACGTCGTGCGGCGCTACGGCGCGGCGTTCGAACGGCCGGGTCCGCGGTTGCGCGACTACCTGCTCGCGGTGAAGGCGTGCTTCTCGGCGTTCCGGTCGGGGCAGCTCGACCACCACGGTGAGTTCTACAACCTCGACTTCATCACTCCGCAGTGGAGCCCGGGGCCGATCGATACTCCCGATCCCAAAGTCGATATCGCCGCAGTGAATCCGTGGATGTTGCGGATGGCCGGCGAAGTCGCCGACGGCGTGCATGTCCATCCGATCGGTGAGCCCGGCTACATCGGCCGTCACGTGCTGCCGAATGTCGCTGCGGGAGCGGCCAAAGCGGGTCGCTCAGCGTCGGATGTCGCGATCGTCGTGCCGGTCATGACGATCGTCGGTGACACCGACGAAGAGCGCGACACGCAGCGTGAAAACGTGCGCGCCAGCATGGCGTTCTACGGCAGCACACCGAACTATGCGTTCATCTGGGACGAGGCCGGCTTCGACGGCACGACGGCGCGGATTCGCGAGAAGCAGAAGGCCGGCGACCTGGCGGGAATGGCCGCCCAGGTCAGCGACGACCACGTCGCCGCTTTCGCCACCGAGTCGACGTGGGATGCGTTGGCCGACGCGCTAATCGACAAGTACGGCGCGACAGCGACGCGGCTGGTGCTGTACAACGCCGTCGGCGACCCGGACCGTTTCGACCGTTACGGCGAAGTCGCCCGTCAGGTCAGCGGCCGATCAGCTTCTGCATGAAGTCGGGATAACGCGCGCCCTGAACCTCGATCGCCGCTGACGCATCGTCGATTTCGCGGAGGTCCTCGGCGCTCAACTCCACATCGGCTGCCGCCAGATTCTCCTCCAGCCGCTCCAGCCGCCGGGTGCCGGGGATCGGCGCAATCCATGGTCGCTGGGCAAGCAACCAGGCCAACGCGATCTGGGCGGGCGTCGCGCCCTTACGCACCGCGATCGTCTGGAGCAGGTCAACGACAGCTCGGTTGGCATCGCGCACGTCCGCGGCGAACCGCGGAATGCTGCTGCGGATGTCGGAGCTGTCGAATTGCGTGTTCTCGCCGATGCTTCCGGTGAGAAAGCCCTTGCCCAGCGGGCTGTAGGGCACGAAACCGATGCCGAGTTCGGACACGGTGGACAACACGCCGGTCTCTGGGCTCTCCGGTTCGCGCCACCACAGTGAATATTCGCTCTGCAGCGCGGCCACGGGATGCACGACGTGGGCGCGACGAATGTTCTGCGCTGACGCCTCGGACATCCCGAAATGTCTCACTTTGCCGCTCTGGATCAGTTCTTCGACTGTTCCGGCGACGTCTTCGATCGGGACCTCGGGATCGACGCGGTGTTGGTAGAGCAGATCGATGGTCTCCACGCCCAGTCGACGTAGCGAATTGTCGGCGACCTCTTTGATGTGTTCGGGCCGACTGTCGAGTCCCGCGACGTTGCCGTCGGTGCCGAACTTGAAACCGAATTTGGTCGCGATCACGACCTGGCCCGCGAACGGCGCCAAAGCTTCGCCGACCAGTATCTCGTTGTCTCCGTAAGCTTCCGCAGTGTCGAAGAAGGTGACGCCGCGCTCGACCGCTGCGCGGATCACCGCAATCATCTCTGCGGTAGATCCGGACGGCCCGAAGCCGCGGCTCATACCCATACAGCCCAGGCCGATGGCCGAGACCTCGAGGTTGTCGCCGAGAATCCGCTTGTCCATGTGCTATCCCCTTCTCACGAAAGTGGCAGATCGACCAATTCGGCCAACCGGGCCCTGTGCCGATAGGCGGTGCCGAAGGCCAACTGATCGCTCTTGGCCCGCTTCAGATATAAATGCGCCGGATACTCCCAGGTCATCCCGATGCCGCCGTGCAACTGAACGCATTCTTCGGCGGCGCGCACAGCGATACCGCTGCAATAAGCTTGCGCGACAGCCGCGCCGATCGTCGCGTCGTCGTCTTGGCGCGCGCGGGTGTCCGCGGCGTACCGGGCTGCCGCTCCCGCGGCGTTGACGTCGATCCACAGATCGGCGAGCCGATGTTTGATGGCCTGGTATGACCCGATGGCCCGGCCGAATTGCTTGCGCTGCTTCGCATACGCCAATGTGGTGCCGAAGCACCACTCTGCGATGCCGAATTGCTCGGACGCGAGCAGCGCCGCACCGGTTTCCAGTGCTGCCGCCACCGCGGCCTCAGCGAACCCGGTGCCGACTCGTGCCGACGCGACGCCGGAAAACTCCATATCCGCAAGGGGTCTCGTCATATCCAGGGTCAACACCGGCGACACCCCAACGCCTGCTGCCTCGCGGGAGACGGTGTGCAACTCCAGCCCGTCCGGCCCGGCCGCCGGCACCACCAGCACATCGGCCTCATTCACGCCGGCCACGCTGGTCACCCGACCGGTCAGTCCGTTGCCGCCGACGCTGACCCCGGTCACGTCGTCGCCGGGTGCGGTGGACAGCGGCACCGTCAGCGCAGCGGTGAGCGAACCCGCCGCCAGTCCGCGGACCGTGTCGGTGTCGCCCGCGTGCAGCAACGCGACGGTGGCGAGCACCGCACTGGACAGAAACGGCACCGGCGCAACAGCCCGACCGATCTCCTCCATCACCACGGCCGCCTCGCGGGCACCCGCACCCGCACCGCCGAGTTCCTCGGGTACCAGCAGACCAGCCATGCCCAGGTCGGCGGCAAGCACATGCCACACATCGGAAAAGTCATGCGGCGCAGCGTCGTACAAACTCGTCACCGTTTCGGAAGGACACCGATCGGCGAACAGCCGACGGACACTTTCCCGCACAGCTTCCTCGGTGTCGGAGTACAGCAGGTCGCTCATCGGGGAAGGTCCTTCCATGCCATCTCTTTGTCGACTCGGTGTTCGGGAGGCAGTCCGAGGATGCGTTCGGCGATGGTGTTGCGCAGAATCTCCGACGTGCCACCCTCGATGGAGTTGCCCTTGGCCCGCAGGTAGCGATAACCGGGGCCGCGGCCGATGAAGTCGACCGAGTCGGGCTGGCGCATCGTCCAATCGTCGTAGCGCAAGCCCTCTTCGGAGTGCAGCTCGATCTCGAATCCCGAGATCGCTTGCGCCAGCCGGGCGAACGTCACCTTCATCCCGGCGCCTTCGGGTCCGGGCTGGCCCGCGACCAGGCGCTGACGCAGCCGCAACCCGGTCAGTCGGGCGACCTCCGCTTCCACCCAGAGCCGCATCAACTCGTCGTGCATCGCAGAGTCACGGATGTCGGGTTGGCTCCGCCAGGCTTCGGTGACCTTGCCGATCGTCCCGGTCTCCCGCACACCACCGGCCATCGAGCCGATCGCAACGCGTTCGTTGTTCAGCGTGGTGGTCGCGACTTTCCAGCCGCCGCCCTCGGCGCCGAGCCGGTAGGCGTCGGGCACCCGGACATCGGTCAGGAACACCTCGTTGAATTCGGCTTCACCGGTGATCTGGCGCAGCGGCCGGACATCAACACCCGGATCGGTCATGTCGCAGACGAAGTAGGTCAGACCCTGGTGTTTGGGAACCGTGGGATCGGTCCTGGCGACCAGGATTGCCCGCTGTGCGTTCTGCGCACTCGACGTCCAGACCTTCTGCCCGTTGACGATCCAGTCGTCCCCGTCGCGGACCGCGCGGGTGGCCACGCCGGCCAGGTCCGATCCGGCACCCGGCTCGCTGAACAACTGGCAGTAGATGTGCTCTCCGGTGAACAGCGGCCGCAAGAACTTTCGTTGCTGCTCCGTGGTTCCGTACGCTGCAATGGTCGGCGCGGCCATACCCATCCCGATACCGTTGCGCGCCCCACCGCCTCCCAGTGGTGCGCCAGCCGCGGTCAACTCGTCCTCGACCTGCGACTGAAAGTTACGCGGCCGGTCGAGCCCGCCGGAGCCTGTCGGGAAGTGCACCCAGGCCAGCCCGGCGTCGAACCGTGCACCCAGGAAGTCATGCGGGTCGCTGCGGACCGGATCGTGCTCGTCGAGCAGCACCTGCACCCGCGCGTGCAGGTCGTCGGCGCTCATCGGAAGCCCGCCGGATCGCCGAGCAGTCGGCCGCCGTCGAGCACCAGAGTGTCGCCGGTGATCCAGCTCGACTCGTCCGACACCAGGAATGCCACCGCAGCCGCCACGTCGGGCGGCTCGCCGATGCGGCCCAGCGCGGTTCCTTCGGCCACAAGATCCTCGTGCTCCTTCCACAGCGCCTCGGCGAGCTTGGTCCGCACCACGCCCGGAGCGACGGCGTTGACCCGCACCCGGGGAGAAAGTTCCAGTGCCAGTTGCTTGGTGACGTGAATCAGCGCGGCCTTGGTCGCGTTGTACATGCCCATGTTCGGCGCTTGATGCATGCCGCCGATCGACGCCGTGTTGACCACCGCTCCGCCGTGCTCACGCATCCATGCCTTGGCGGCCAACGAAGTCCATAGCAGCGGCGCCCAGAGGTTGACGTCAAAGGTCTTGGCGAAACGGGCGTGATCCTGGTCGATCAGCGGACCGTACGCCGGGTTGGTGCCGGCGTTGTTGACCAGGATGTCGATGCTGCCGAATCGCTCGAGCGTCAGGTCGACGCAGCGTTTGGCGGCGTCCTCGTCCGTTGCGTGAGCCGCCACCCCGATTGCACCGCTGCCGATCTGCTCGGCCGCCGCGTCGGCGCTGTCCTGTTTGCGGGACGTGACGACCACGCTCGCACCGGCGGCGGCCAGCCGCTCACCGATGGCCAGCCCGATCCCCCGCGATCCGCCGGTGATGATCGCGGTGCGCCCGCTCAGATCCGGTGATGTCATTGCAGGCCCTCCTGTAGTGAGTGCTGATACCGACGCATCCCTTTGAGCCATCGGTCGTAGTCGGCGGCTTTGTGCCGGTACATCTCCAGCACGGCCGGATGCGGCAGGATCAGGAACCGCTCCTCGTTGATGGCTTCCAGCACCACGTCGGCGACGTCGGCCGGTTCCAGCACGTCACCCGCGGCGGTCACCGCCCGGTTCGCCAGGCGAGCCAGCGGATCTTTTGACTCTCCAGGCGAATTCAGCAGGTTGGTGTTGACGCCCATCGGGCACAGGCAACTGACCCGCACGCCCTGATCGCCGAAGGTGATGTTCAGCCATTCGGCGAACCCGACAGCGGCGTGCTTGGTGACCGAGTACGTCGCCGATCCGAGCTGCGTGAGCAGGCCGGCCGCCGATGCGGTGCTGACGAAATAGCCCTCACCGCGCTCGACCCAACGGGGTACCAGCAGTTGTGCGGCCCGGATGTGTGCCTTCAGGTTGATGTCGATGGAGTGGTCCCACTCGTCCTCGGTGACGTCCAGGCCCGAGACACCGGTGATACCGGCGTTCGCGAAATACAAGTCGACGGGACCGAATTCGCTCTCAGCTCGCTGAATCAACTGCTCGATCTGTCCGGTGTCTGAGACGTCGCCGGCCACAGCGACCGCCGCACCGGGCCGCTCGGTGTTGATCGCCTCGGCCACCGCTTCCGAGGCCCGGGAGTCTATGTCGGCAACAACGACTTTGGCGTCCTGCTGAGCGAGTTTGACGGCCAGCGCACCGCCGATGCCATTGCCACCGCCGGTGACGATGGCGACTTTTTCGGCAACTTTCACGACCGATTCCTTTCCCCTTTGACTGGAGCCTGAGTATTGACCAGCAACCGGATGATCCAGCCCCGACTGTCCGACGGGTCGATGACATCGTCGAGTTCAAAGGTGGTGGCCGAGGTGAGCGCCTTGCCGTGCTGATAGGCAGCTTCGAGCAACTTGTCGAACAGGTTCTGACGCTCGACCGGATCCGACACTGCGGCAAGCTCTTTGCTGAATCCCAGCCGCACCGCACCTTCAAGACCCATCCCGCCGATCTCGCCGGTCGGCCAGGCGACGGTGAACTCCGGGGCGTGGAAGGAGCCTGCGGCCATCGCCATTGCTCCCAGCCCATAGCCCTTACGCAGGATGATCATGCCGAACGGCACGGTGAGCCGCGCGCCGATGATGAACAGCCGGCTGAACCGCCGGACGGCGGCCTCGACTTCGGCATCCGGTCCGACCATGAATCCGGGTGTGTCACAGAGCGAAACAATCGGCAGTCCGGCCGAGTCGCACAGCGTCAGAAAATCGCCGATCTTGTCGGCGGCTTCGGCGTCGATGGCCCCGCCGAGATGATGGCTGCTGTTGGCCAGGAGTCCGAATGGCGCACCTTCGACGCGGACCAGCGCGGTGACCACGCCGACTCCGTAGTCGGCCCGCAACTCCAGGACGGATCCAACGTCGGCGACCGCCTCGATCGCGTGATGCACGTCGTAGGCGCGTAATCGGTTCTCCGGCACGACATGTCGTGCTCGCCGCGGATCCGGAGCCTCCCAATCGTCGAGCCGGCCATGGAAGTACGACAGGTACTGCTTGGCCAATGACACCGCGTGCGCCTCGTCGCGGGCGGCCAGACCGACGACGCCGTTGCGGCGCTGCACGTCGATGGGCCCGATGTCTTCCGGGCGGTATTCGCCGAGTCCGCCGCCTTCGATCATCGCCGGACCACCCATGCCGATGTTGGCGTCCGGCGTCGCGATGATGACATCGCAGGTCCCGGCCAGCGCGGCGTTACCGGCGAAGCAACGCCCGGAGACGATCGACACCAGCGGGACTCGACCACTCAGCGCGCCCAGCGCGCGAAAGGTCGGCACGTCGAGACCGGCGATGTTGGCCACGTCGGTGTCGCCGGGCCTGCCGCCACCGCCTTCGGCGAACAGCACCACCGGCAGCTTGCGGCGGGTGGCCAGATCGAAGATGCGATCGGTTTTGGCATGGTTGCGCATGCCTTGCGTGCCGGCCAGGACGGTGTAGTCGTAAGACAGCACAGCCGTCTCGACACCACCGATTTTCGCCACCCCGGCGACCAGACCGTCGGCCGGAGTGTTGGCGATCAGGTCCTCCTCCGATCGTCTGCTGCGCTGCGCGGCGACCGCCAGCGCGCCGTATTCGACAAAGCTCCCCGGGTCCACCAGATCGGCGATGTTCTCTCTGGCGGAGCGCCGATTCTGTTTGTGCCGCTTGGTAACCGCCGCCTGCCGCGCTTCGTCCAGGGTGAGCAGGTGCCGACGATGCACGTCGTCGAGATCGGCACGGCTTCGGTCCACATCGAAGTGCGCGACCTCGTCGTTCTGAGCAGTGCGGCCGGTGCGGACGAAAATCACCAACGGGTCGCCGGTCCCCACGACCTGCCCTGGTGCGACCAGAGTGCGGACAGTGCGCACCGCGTCCGGGGCAGCCAGCACGTGCTGCATCTTCATCGCTTCGAGCACCACCAGTTGCGCGCCCGCGTCGAACTCGGTGCCTTCCGGCGCGATCTCGATCACGGTGCCGGCCAGTTGCGCGCGTGCCACTTCCTCACCCGCATGCAGTTCGACCGTCGCGAGTCGGGTCTCGGGGCGGCGGGCCTGTGCGGCGCTCGCGAAGCCGGCAAGGTTCTCATCGAGGAAACCCGTTGTCACTGAACCCGATTGCAGCTGGTTGCTGGACAACACTTCGCGCAGCAGTGCGATGTTGGTGCGGATACCCTCGATGTGGAATTCCGCCAGTGCGGTCTGAGCTTTGCGCAGCGCCGCAGGAAACGATGGTTCGCGCACGTGGGTGATCACCTTGGCCAGCAACGAGTCGTATCGCGGACTCGGCGTCAGTCCGGGGCCGCCGTGGGTGTCGACGCGCACGCCGGGTCCGGTCGGGGGCGAGAACACGGTCAACGTGCCCGCCGTCGGCGAGATCGTTCCGTCGCCGGCGAGGGTCTCCATGTTGACCCGGGCCTGGATCGCGATGCCGCGGGCTATCGCCGGGTCGCCGCGGACATCGGCACTGTCGGCGCTGATTCCAGCGGGTAGGGCCAGCTCGTCGAAGGTCGCACCGCGGGCTATCGCCACCTGAGTCGCGACCAAATCGAACCCGGTGGTCTCTTCGGTGATGGTGTGCTCGACCTGGATTCGCGGGTTGACTTCGAGGAACACGAACCGGTCACCGGCGACCAGGAATTCGACGGTGGCCAGCCCGCGGTAATCAGCACGGGCACACAAGCTCGCCGCGGCACTGTGCAACTCACGTCGTAGGGTCTCGGAAATGTCTTGCGCGGGCGCGATTTCGATCAGCTTCTGGTGCCGGCGCTGGATGCTGCAGTCGCGGTCGCCGAGCGCCAGCGCACGCGATGCCGGGCCCAGTGCTGCGGCGACGATCTGTACCTCGATGTGCCGGGCGTCCGCCAGATACGCTTCGGCGAACAGTGACCGGTCGCCGAACCCTAGCTCCGCCTCACCTGCGCACTGCCGGTAAGCGTCGTCAATCTGGTCGGCATCACGGACGATTCGCATGCCCCGACCGCCACCTCCGGCCAGCGCCTTGATCACGATGCTGCCGTCCTGGGTGGCGGCGAACGCGCGGATATCCTCGACACTGCTGGGCCCGTCGGTGGCGGCAAGTACCGGCACGTCGGCGGCAACGGCGGCACGGCGGGCCGAGGACTTGTTGCCGAACAGTTCCAATGCCGCGGCGTCGGGCCCGACGAACGTATATCCCGCTGCCGCGCACGCCCGCGCGAATTCGGTTTGCTCGCTGAGAAATCCGTAACCAGGATGGATCAGCTCGGCACCGGACTCCTTGGCCGCCGACAAGATCGCGGCATGATCAAGATAAGCGGCCGGTCCGGAGCCGTGCAGGCCGATCGCCTCGTCGGCCGCATGCACGTGCGGGCCGTCCGCATCGTCCTCGGCGTACACGGCGACCGTCCCGAGCCCCAACTCGGTTGCGGTGCGGATGATCCGGAGTGCGATCTCGCCGCGGTTAGCGATCAGCAGGCGCGTCACAACCGGCCCTTCGTTGGGTTGGTCTTTTCCCATCCGGATCACATCATCCGCTACTGCAGTTTAGTAACTACGGCTGGGCGTCTCAGCAAACTTCCGTCAAACGCGGCAGCCGCCGCTCTTCTGGTCGTTAAGGTCACTGCCGAGGAGAGCGATGACGCATTACACCTTTGCAGGAATTGCTGCCGCACTGATCGTCGGTGGGCTGATCGGATCGGCGCCCCCGGCCAGCGCCGGTTGTATGTACGGCGGCGATGGCGTTTACAGCAGGTGCGATAACCCTGTCCAGCCTGATGGCACCTGGCAACGTTGCGTCGACTACGACGAGACTTTCGGCGAACCGACCGTTCACGTGCGCAAGCAGCGCTGCTTTTTGATGGGTCCCGGCCAGAATCTTCCGTTGGGCGTCATCTTTAATGTCTTCCCGGACCACATCGACGATGGACCCGGGAACCCTTCGTGAGGACGGAATGACGATGCGATACCTAGTCGCAGGGCTGACTGCCGCGGTGATGTCGGGCGGGCTACACGCGGCGCCGTCGGCGAGCGCGGGATGCCAGGATCCCGGATTGGCGGGACACCCGTTCGCGAAGATGTGCGACGGTCCCGTCGACGACGGCATGTGGGAACGCTGCTTGACGAGTTTCCCCAATGGGCCGATGAATGCCGCCGAAACCGACTGCCAAACCATGAGCCCCGGCGACCCACCCAAAGACCCGGCCTTGAGCACGCCGCCGACGCATATCGATCCGTAACCTCACTCCATCAACTGGGCTGCGACCGTCGCGCCGAGTTCCCAGCACGCCTCCAGCTCGGCCTTGCTCGGCTTGCCCGACACCAGCACATATTCGGCGGCCTTGACCCAGCCCAGGCCGGTGGTGATGGAGTCGACGCCGCGCTCGGCCCCCTCGGTCCCCTGGTTGCCGTGCAGGTACAGACCGAACGGCCGTCCCTTCGTCGCGTCCAGGCAGGGGTAGTAGATGACGTCGAAGGCGTGCTTGAGGGCGCCGCTCATATAGCCGAGGTTGGCCGGCGTTCCGAGTAGGTAACCGTCGGCCTCGAGCACGTCGGTGGCCGACACGGTCAACGCCGGGCGACGCACGACGTCCACGCCCTCGATGTCGGGGTCGGTCGCACCGGACAGCACCGCTTCGAACATCTCCTGGGTGTGCGGCGATGGAGTGTGGTGAATCATCAACAGCCTTTTGGTCATTAGCGGTCCTGAAGTCCTCGATGCAATTCCAACGCCTGCTTCATGGCTTCTCGGGCGCGGCCTCGATCGCCCGCGTAGTCGTAGGCACGGGCCAGTCGATACCAGCGTCGCCAATCATCGGGATCGCTGTCCAGTTCGGTGCGCACCGTGTCGAACAAGGCGTCGGCGGCGTCGCGCTCGATACGTCCTGACGGCCGACGCGGCAGGGCGCTCACGTCGAGTTCCATCCCGTCCGCCGCCGCGAGGCGGGCTAGCTTCTGGTGCGCGAATCCGGCGCGCAGCGTCGCGATCATCGCCCACAGTCCGATGCCGGGCAGGATCAACAGTGCCGCCCCCAGTGCGACGGCCACAGTGCGCCCGGAGGTGATCATCAAGACGGCGGTGCGGCCCAGCAGTGCCAGATAGACCAGCAGCGCACCGCACATGACCGCGATCATCAGCTGGATGCGCAGGCTGCGCGACTTGGTGGTCATTGCAGGTTGAGCAGCGATTCGATTCCTATTGTCAGGCCCGGGAATTCGGTAATCCGGCGCACCGCCAACAGCACACCCGGCACGAACGATGTGCGGTCCATGCTGTCGTGCCGGATGGTCAGGGTTTCCCCCTCGGTCCCGAACAGCACTTCCTGATGCGCCACCAACCCGGCGAGCCGCACCGAGTGCACCGGCACCCCGTCGACGTCCGCGCCGCGGGCACCGGGAAGACCCGTGGTGGTGGCATCTGGGTTGGGCGGCAGGTCTTTTCGTGCCTCGGCGATCAACTTGGCAGTCCTGGCGGCCGTTCCTGACGGCGCGTCCGCCTTGTGCGGGTGATGCAGTTCGATGACTTCGACCGATTCGTAGAACGGCGCGGCCTGTTGGGCGAAATGCATCGACAGCACCGCACCGATGGCGAAGTTGGGCGCGATCAGCACCGAGACGCCCGGTTTGGCGGCCAGCCACGACCGCACCTGCTGCAGCCGTTCGTCGGTGAAACCTGTGGTTCCCACGACCGCGTGAATCTCGTTGTCGATCAGGAACTGCAGGTTCGTCATAACGACGTTCGGGTGGGTGAAGTCGATGACGACCTCGGTGTCGTTGTCGGTCAGCAGGCTCAGCGGGTCGCCGGCGTCGACTTCGGCAGACAGACTGAGGTCCTTGGCGGACTCGACCGCCTGGACCATCGTTGCGCCGACTTTGCCCTTCGATCCCAGCACTGCAACTCGCATGGCCTTCACCCTAACCGGGACCTTCGCGTCGGCAGTTATCCACAGTTACGGGTTGATCCACAGTTGCCGATGTGGCAGCAGCGCCCGGCAATTCCGGTGGGTAGCGTTTAGAACATGCGTTCGACAGATGCCGCCTTTGATGCGCTTGAACAGGCCGTGGCGGCGATCGGCGAGCTGCACCTGGACGATTGCGAGCCGGCACTTCGACTGCGCGCACTCGAGCGACTGGAGACCGCCCGACGCCGGCAGGCAGTAGTGAGCCACGACCTCATCGCGGGCCTGACGAAAGCCGACCCCGCCGATGTCGGGGGTCCCGTGCACAAGGTCATAGCCGACTGGTTGCGAGTCAGCGTCGCCGAGGCGCGCCGCCGGATGCGCGACGCCGAGCAGCTCGCGCCGCGGCTCACCATCACCGGCGAGACGCTGCCCCCGGAACTGCCCGCGACTGCCTTGGCATGGCGAGCGGGGATGCTTGACCAGCAGCACCTGCGAGTAATCCAGACGTTTGTGCGCGATCTACCGGTGGACACCCCGGTCGACACGGTCGAGCGGGCAGAGTCTTTCCTGGCAACACACGCGACCTCGCTGCGGCCCGACCAACTGGAGAAAGTGGCCAACCGGTGCGCTGTGCTGATCAATCCCGACGGCAAATTCTCCGACAACGATCGTGCACGCCGTCGCGGCTTCACCTGGTCTGCGCAGCGATCCGACGGAATGAGCATCGGCAAGCTCGTCGCCTCACCTGAACTACGCGCGAATCTCGATGCATGGCTGGCCCGCTTCACGGCGCCGGGCATGTGCAATCCCGACGATGAAAGCCCCTGCACCGCAAGAGAGCCCGACCAGGAAGTAGTGGGCAACGACATCCGTAGCCATGCCCAACGGCAACACGACGCACTCAACGCGCTGGTCCACAACCGATTGGGTGACCCTAAGCTCGGCGTGCACAACGGGCTACCGGTGACCGTCATCGTCTCGACCACGTTGCAGGAACTCGGTGCGGCGGCCGGGCAGGCCGTGACGGGCGGCGGCACGCTGCTTCCCATGCGTGACCTGATCCGAATGGCCACCCGCGCTTACCATTACCTTGCGGTGTTCGACGAGCACCAAAGTCGGCCATTGTATTTGGGCCGCTCGCGTCGCATAGCCACCGCAGACCAGCGTTTGATGCTCTATGCGAAAGATCGGGGCTGCACCGCCCCGGGTTGCGACATCCCCGGATACTGGACGGAAGTCCATCACACCGATGACTGGGCCAGGGGCGGCCTGACCGACATCGACAGGCTGACGCTAGCCTGCAAGCCGGACCACAAACTCGTCGACAGAGGATGGCGGACAGTCAAACTCCGGAATGGCAGAACCCAGTGGATCCCGCCGCCACATCTCGACCACGGTCAGGCGAGAACCAACGACTATCACCATCCAGAAACGTTTTTCGGGCCGCCCGACGATTCGTAACCGCCCGTTCACCCAGCAGAACTTTGCCAAACGCGCGCGAACTGAAAGCCTCCTGTGATACCCACCAACAGTGCCCGACGCACTGACCAGCTCGACGAAAGGAAGCGAATGATGACGATCGCACGCGGCTTGGCCGCTGGCGCGATGTTCGCCGGTCTCGCTCTTGGACTAGCGGCTCCCGCGTTCGGCGACCCGTTGAACGGCCACTATATCGAGACCGAGACCTACCCGGACGGTCACCAAATCAACAGTGACTGGTACTTCACTCCCTGCGGGGACGGGTGCTCGGAGATCGGCCACTTGGGGCAGGCGCATCTGGTCAACGGCCGATGGACACTGGACGGCCACGGCGGCGTGTCCTGTGAGCAAGGCGGCGACATTCCGAAAGCCATACATTTCGTCTACTCGTGGGACCCGAACAGCCTGGACGGGACGGTCCAGATCACCAACAACGTCGATGCCTGCGGCAACCCGAAGGGCTATCAGGAGAGCAACCAACTCCACCTGGCGCCGGCGCCCTAGCGGTCAGTACACCTAGCCCTCGCTACGTGTCGATCACCACTCGGCCGCCGCGGGCGCGCGAGACGCACACCAGCATGTCGCCGTCGGTTTCCGCGGTGCGGCCGCGGCGATCGATATGTCCGCTGATCACCTTGACCTTGCAGGTCCCGCAGAAGCCCTGCCGGCAGGAATGGGCGGTCGTCGGATCGGCGTCGAGCATGACGTCGAGTGCCGATCGGTTGGCGGGAACGTCGAGCACGCGCTGAGAACGGGCGAGTTCCAATTCGAATGGCATGCCATCGACGACGGGTGGCGGGCTGAAGCGCTCGTAGTGCAGCGGCGCGTTCGCGTGCTTGCCGCGCGCGGTGCGCACCGGTTCCAGCATCGCCGTCGGCCCGCACACGTATACCGCGGTTACGGGCGTAGCCCCGTCCAGTAGGTCGTTGGCCGTCGCGAATCCGCCACGCTCGTCGTCGGCCCAGACGGTCACCCGGTCCGGGGCCACCGCGACGACCTCGTCGAGCAGCGGCATGTACTCCCGGCTGCGCCCGGCATAGATTGCGCGCCAGTTCATTTCGCGTTGCTGCGCGGCTCGCATCATTGACAGGATCGGGGTCACCCCGATTCCGCCGATGACGAAGAGCAGGTCGTGCTCGTCGCCGCCGAGATAGAACGCGTTGCGCGGACCTTCGAACACCAGTCGGTCGCCGACACCGAACGCGTCGTGCATCTCGATCGAACCGCCACCGCCGTCAGCGATCCGGCGCACGGCGATCCGGTAGTCGGTCCGCCTGCCGGGCGGTCCGCACAACGAGTACTGACGACGGCGGCCCGACGGCAGTTGAACGTCGATGTGGCTGCCGGGCGCCCATGTTGGAAGGAGGCCGCCGTCAGCGTCGGCGAACGTCAGCGCGACGACGTCGGGGGTGATCAACTCACGTTTGGTGACGACGGCGGTGTGCGTTCGCTGCACTGGCACAATGCGCGACGACCTCCACGGGGTGGCCGAAGCGAACCCGCCGAGCATCGTGCCCAGGCCCCACAGCGCCGTGTAGAGCCGGTCCCGCTTGCGGCGACCGTAGATGTCGGCGGGCCTGCTGGCCCAAATGCCCTGCGACACAAGCGATCCTAGGATTGCCGGATATCGTAGCGGGCCAGCAGCCGGATCAGCGACGGGCTGATGCGCCGCATCGCATAGCCCACTTTGGATTCCGCCGCGATCGGCACCACCGGCGATCCGCTCTTGACAGCCTTGACGATCGCCTTGGCGGTGGCTTCCGGCGTGTAGTTGCGGCGACGGTACGCAGCGTCGGCGCGGTGCCGGGCGCGTTCCTGCTCGTCGGCTGACAAACCCGCGTAGACAGTGCTTTTGGCGATGTTGGTGTTGACGAAGCCGGGGCACACCGCGGTGACGGTGATGCCGTCGTCGGCCAGATCGGCGCGCAGTGACTCACTGAACGCCAAAACGGCGGCCTTGGTCGTGCCGTAGGCGACCATCGACTTGGACGGCAGGAACGCCGCGGCGCTCGACAAGTTGATGATGGTGCCGCCCTGACCACGGTCGACCATTTGCGTTGCAAATGCGCGGCTTCCGTTAAGCACACCACGCAGGTTGACGCCCAGAATCTTGTCCCAGTGCGCCGGCGTCGTCTCCAGGAACCGGCCTGCCATCCCGATGCCGGCGTTGTTCACCAGTATGTCGACCACACCGTGTTCGTCGTTGACTTGCGCGGCAAGGGCATTCATCGCCGACTCGTCGCTGACGTCGGCCTGGTACGCCGCCGCCTCGGCGCCGGCTTCCTGGACAGCCGCGGCAGTTTCCTGCGCCGCGGCCAGATCCAGGTCGACGATCACGACCGTGTCGGCGCCGTGCCGAGCCAGCTCGATGGCGGTGGCACGCCCGATCCCGGCGCCCGCTCCGGTGATCAACGCGAGTTTGCCCCGCACGTCTCGCGATCCGGTTCGCTCGGCAGCTGCGATCGCCGGCGTCGCGCCGTCGACCACGCGGTCGATCCATTCGCCGGCCAGCCGGGCGACGACGTCCGGACGCGCCGTCACCACCCAGTGGCCGCCCTCGATCGGAACGACTCTGCTGCCCAACGGAATAGAGCCGGTGTAGCGCTGCAGTGCGGGAGTGACGAAGATGTCTTTGCGTGGCACCAGGACCTGGACCGGGACGGTGGTGTCCGGCAGCGTCGCACCGGGCGTCAAAAACGGCGCGGGCATGTTGGCCCGGTACAGATTGAGCCCGTTGACGTAGTCGCCGGTCGACCGCACCGGGTCACCAGGTCGGGTCTGAGTGCTGGAGTTGCCGATACGCCCGAAGGCCTCAACGAGTTTCACGCCCACCCCGGCCCGGACCATCAGCTCCGGCAAGTTAGGGGTCAAGAAGAACCAGATGTATCCCGACGCCAGGAGTTGTCTGACCACGTCAACCAGGCCACGTGGACTCCGCGCTGACCGCAGGAACTTTCCGGCGTAACTCAAGTGCGGCCCGGAGATCGAGGTGAACGACGCCACCTTGCTCATCACCGTCTCGTCGGTGACGGCAGCCCAACTCTGGATCGAGCCCCAGTCGTGGGCGAGCAGATGCACCCGCCCGACACCCAGGCTGTCGATGACCGCGCCGATATCGGAGACCAGTTGTGGGAAGCGGTAATTGGTTTTGCCGGCCGGAACGGTCGACTCGCCGGCACCGCGAACATCGAACGCCACGAAGTTGTAGCGCCCGCCCAGATGTTCGGCGACGCCGTCCCAGAGATGGTGGTTGTCCGGGTAGCCGTGAACGGCCAACACGGTCGGCCGCTTCGGCTCGATCCCGGTGTAGGCATGCACGGCCAGCGTGACGCCGTCCGAGGCAGTCACCGAACTGCGGGTGGGCACGTCGGAAGGACTCACCGAAATTGTGGTCATTGGATCCTCTCAGCTCAGTGCGAGGCGCGGGCCGCGGGTGAGATGGCGAGATAGTCCACCGCCCGCTCGACCCCGCCCAGTTGTGACGGGTGGAATCCCGGCAAGTAATACGAGCCGATGGCCCGCACGAACCGTAGCGGACCGGGCACCAGACCCTGTCGCGCCGCGGCGATGTAATCCCGCCAGCGCGGCTTGGCGCCCGGGACGAGGTCGCGGTCGATCGAGTACATGAACCGGACGCCCCGCACCCACATCAGCAGCATCATCGGCGACACCACCAACTGCGTGCGCACCTGGCGCCAGTAGCCGGCCCGCAGATGCTTCATCACGTCGAAGGCGACTGCCTTGTGCTCGACTTCTTCGGCGCCGTGCCAGCGGAGCATGTCCAGCATCACCGGGTCGGTGCCGATCGCGTCGTGCGCCGGGCTGTCCAGGATCCACTCGCCGAGGATCGCGGTGTAGTGCTCGATCGCCGCGACGATCGATACCTGTTCGAGGAGCCAGCTGCGCTGTCGCCGCAGACTCCATCGCGGGCGGTCCCCCATCAGCCTTCTGAACAGCCAGTCGATCTGGTCGGTGAACGGCGTCACGTCGACGCCCTTGGCGGCGAAGTACTTCAGCACCCCGGAGTGCGTCTGGGAATGCATCGCTTCCTGGCCGATGAACCCCTGCACATCGAGCCGCAGCTGGTCGTCCTTGATCAGCGGCAGCGTCTTCTTGAATACCTCGACGAAGAACTCCTCGCCGGCGGGTAGCAGCAGGTGCAGCACGTTGAGGACGTGCGTGGTGAACGGCTGGCCAGGCACGTAGTGCAGCGGCAGCGTGGACCAGTCGAACTCGACGTCGCGCGCTTCGAGGACCAGCCGTGCGTGATCGTCCGGTGCCGCGCGACCTGGCTGGTGCGGACCGACTGCTTCGTCGTTGACCGTGAACATTGGCAGCAGCATACCCGGTACCACCGGTATCGGGAATCCTCAGATCGGCGCCGCGCCCCGGAGGTGCTCGAAGATCAGCGACGTCTGGGTGCCCGCGACGTCGGCGTCCGCGTTGAGGTTTTCAACCACGAATGAGCGCAGGTCCTCGGTGTCGCGGGCCGCGACGTGGAGGATGAAATCGTCGGCGCCGGCCAGAAAGTAGACGTCCATCACCTGAGGCCTGCAACGGATCTGCTGGATGAAGTCACGGATCTTGCCGCGAGCGTTGGATTGCAGGCTGACCGAGATCATGGCCTGCAGCGGTAATCCCACCGCGGCGGGGTCGATATCGGTGTAAAAGCCGCGGATGACGCCCGCCTCCACCAAGCGCCGGACTCGGCCGTGGCAGGTCGACGGCGCGATGTCGAGCTCCTCGGCCAGCGCGCTGTTGGTCATTCGGGCGTCGGCATGCAGCAGGCCCAGAATTCTGCGGTCGACGCTGTCCACGTCAACCGGCCGAAGATCCTTCGACGATACCGCGTCACCATCTCGGATTTCCGAATTTTCTTCAGACACCTGTGCATCATACGTGCGTGTCTTCATGATAATTGCGCTGAGCCCGAACTTTCTTCACAATTGGTCTCATGCATATCGGCATTCCGACCGAGACCAAAAACAACGAGTTCCGGGTGGCGATCACCCCGTCCGGCGTTGCCGAATTGACCCGCCGCGGTCACGAGGTTCTGATCCAGGCGGGCGCCGGCGACGGCTCGGCTATTGCGGACAGCGATTTCAAGGCGGCCGGCGCAGAGCTGGTCGCCTCCGCCGATGATGTGTGGGCCGACGCCGATCTGGTGCTCAAGGTCAAGGAGCCGACGCTGGTCGAATATTCGCGGATGCGGCGGGGGCAGACGCTGTTCACCTATCTGCACCTGGCCGCGTCACGGTTGTGCACCGAGGCGCTGCTGGCATCGGGCACCACGTCGATCGCTTACGAAACCGTGCAGACCGCGGACGGCGCGTTGCCCTTGCTCGCGCCGATGAGTGAGGTCGCAGGGCGGTTGTCCGCTCAGGTCGGCGCCTACCACCTGATGCGCACGCACGGTGGTCGCGGCGTACTGATGGGCGGCGTGCCGGGCGTCGAGCCGGCCAATGTCGTCGTGATCGGTGGCGGAACTGCCGGCTACCACGGCGCCAGGATCGCGGCAGGCATGGGCGCGGCGGTCACGGTGATCGACGTCAACCTGAACAAGCTGCGCGAGCTCGACACCGTGTTCGGCGGCCGGGTGCAGACCCGCTATTCGACGGCGCTGGAGATCGAGGACGCCGTAAAGAAGGCCGACCTGGTTATCGGCGCGGTGCTGGTGCCAGGCGCTAAGGCGCCGACGCTGGTCCCGAATTCGCTTGTGGCGCATATGAAGCCGGGTGCGGTGTTGGTCGACATCGCGATCGATCAGGGCGGGTGCTTCGAGGACTCGCGCCCCACCACTCACGACGACCCGACGTTCGCCGTCCACGACACGGTGTTTTACTGCGTGGCGAACATGCCGGCGGCGGTGCCCGCAACGTCGACGGTCGCGCTGACCAATGCCACCATGCCGTACGTCATCCAACTCGCCGACCAAGGCTGGCAGGCCGGGTGCCGAGCGAATCCTGCTCTTGCCAAGGGACTTTCGACTCACGACGGTGAGCTGCTATCCCAGCGGGTGGCCGCCGACCTGGCGATGCCGTTCAGTGAACCCGCTGCCATGCTGGCCTGACACCCACGTTCGTGCTACACACACCGCGTGACTTCACTAGCCGATGACACGCGCTGGATGGACGCCGTCGATCAGGCCGCGTTGGTGGCCAATGGTGAGGTGACGCCGCTCGAGTTACTCGACGCGGCCATCGAGCGGATCGAGCGCATCGACCCCGTGCTCAACGCGGTGGTCATCCGCTGGTTTGAGCACGCCCGTGACACTGCCCGATCCGGCCTGCCCGACGGGCCGTTTCGCGGCGTGCCCTTCCTGATCAAGGATCTGTTCGCCGGGTACGCAGGACAGCGCATCAGCAACGGCAACGTCGCGCTGAAGAACGAGCAAGCGGTCTCCGCGGCCGACACCACGCTGGTGAGCCGCTTCCGCGATGCCGGCCTCGTCGCCGCCGGCCGGACGAACAGTCCCGAACTCGGCAGCGTGCCCACCACCGAACCCCTGGCCTGGGGTGCAACGCACAATCCGTGGGACACCACCCGTTCGCCCGGCGGATCAAGCGGCGGCTCAGCGGCCGCGGTCGCCAGCGGCATGGTCCCGTTCGCGCATGCCAGTGACGGCGGCGGGTCGATCCGCATCCCCGCATCGTGCTGCGGACTGGTCGGGCTGAAACCCAGTCAGGGCCGGATCTCGCTCGGCCCGATCCGGGACGAGACCGCACTGTCGGTCGAGCTGTGCGTCAGCCGGACGGTGCGTGACACCGCGACACTGCTCGACGCCGTGCGCGGACCCGCTGTCGGCGACACGGTGATCGCGCCGGCTCCGGCACGTCCCTATGTCGACGAGCTCGACGCCGATCCCGGACGACTGCGTATCGGCCTGCTCGATCACCATCCGCAGGGCGGCGCCGTCGCGCCGGAGTGCGCAGCGGCCGCCCACATTGTCGCGACGTTGCTCGAATCATTTGGTCACACCGTCGAATTGGCGTGGCCGGCAGCACTCGAGGACACCACCCTGCGGTTGCATTTCGCCGCGCTGTGGTGCACTAACATGGGCGTCGGGCTGAAACGATTCGAAGAACAGATCGGGCGGCCGCTCGCCGCAAACGAATTCGAGCCGATGAACCGGGCGCAGGCCGATGTCGCCGCGCATTTCACCGCGGTGGATTACGCTCTCGCGTTCTCCGCAGCGACCCACTTCCGCCGCGCGCTGCAGGCCTGGTGGGCCGACGGCTGGGACCTGCTGCTGACACCCACGGTCGCCGAGCTTCCGGTACCGCTCGGCACTTTCGCCAACGACCCGGACAATCCGATGGCTGCCGTCGAGCGCGCATTCCAGTTCATCCCGTTCACCCCGCCGTTCAACATGAGCGGCCAGCCCGCCATCAATGTTCCGGTTGAGTGGACCGACGCCGGGCTGCCGGTCGGAGTGCAGTTAGTGGCCGCCTATGGCCGCGAAGACGTCCTGCTACAGGTGGCAAGCCAATTGGAAGCCGGCAAGCCGTGGGCGCACCGCCGGCCTGAAGTCGTTTAGACGTGGCCGAGCTTGTCGACGATGTCTTTCGCCGGCCCGGCGACGGCCTGCCGATATGCCGTTCCCGCCCACAGGTTGGTGCCGTGCGGGTCCTCCATCTCGACCGCCGCCCTGCGGATCGGTGAGGTCATCTGGTTGACCTCGGGATAACCCAAGGGTGCCACGTCGTCGAATATCCTGGTGAAATCGTTTGCCAAACCGCGGGCATAACGGCCCGAAAATGCCCGCGTCACAATGGTTCTGTCGAATTGCGGATGTCCCAGCGCCGACCGGTGTGCCTCGTTGGTCCCGGCCTCATCGGCCAGCAAAAGCGCCGTGCCGACCTGGGCGGCAGCCGCTCCTCTGCGCAGGACGGCCGCGACGTCTTCGGTGTTGCCCAACCCGCCGGCGGCGATCAGCGGAACGTCATGGGAGTGACCGATGCGATCCAGCAGCTCGATCAGCGACGTGGTTCCCGGTTCCATGTCGGGCGCGAACGTTCCACGGTGCCCGCCCGCTTCCGGACCCTGGACGACCAAGCCGTCCGCGCCCGCGGCGACGGCCACGCCTGCCTCGTACGTCGACGTCACGGTGATGTAGAGCAACATGCCCAGTGCGCCGAACCAGCGCAACACATCCGGTGACGGCGCGCCGAAGGTGAACGACACCAACTCGGGCCGTAGGTCGGCCACCACGTCCAGCTTTTGCCGGTAACCGTCGTCGTCGCCGAGAGTCGGGTAACCGACTTCAACCCCGTAGTGCTCGGCCAACTCGTCGAGTAACTCGGCGTAGTGGTCCAACTGGTACACGTCGGCGACGCTGGGCTGGGGCACGAAAAGGTTGACGCCGATCGGGCCGGTGGTCGCGGCGCGCGCCGCGATGATGTCGTTGGCCAGCCGGTCTGGACTCACGTAGCCGCTGGCCAGAAAGCCGAGGCCGCCGGCGTTGGACACCGCCGCCGCCAGCGCCGGCGTCCCGGGACCGCCCGCCATCGGCGCACCCACGATCGGCACATCGAGATCCCAGAATCCCAGTACCATGACGCTACCTCGTCATCGCCCGAAGTTGTGGTGGCAGAGACCGTTTCGACGGATACGGGCCGAGAACAGCCGCGCCATAGGGCTGGCCGAGCAGTCGGCGTGCGACCGCGTTGACCTCGTCCAGGGTGACCTCATCGAGCTCCTGCAGCGTCCGGTCGATACTTCGATGTTCAGCGTAGTTGAGTTCGCCGCGGCCGATGCGATTCATTCGTGAACTGGAGTCTTCCAGGCCGAGCACCAAACCGCCGCGCAGCGATCCCTTGGCGATGCGGCATTCGGACTCGGTGATGCCGTCGCGCGCCACCTCGTGCAGAACGTCGGAGGTCACCCGCGCCACTTCGGCGAACCGCTCGGGCAGACATGCGGCGTACACCGAGAGGGCGCCGGTGTCAGAGAACATGTCC